>OMLO01002542.1_pt1 | contig 14805 bp, 3 predicted proteins | sample 1674811 | NCBI WGS metagenome assembly OMLO01 (sample SAMN06265003, study PRJEB25207) | coral metagenome | isolation source: Coral host | place: Mexico:La Bocana,Puerto Morelos, Mexico | collected 2008-11-13
CGTGATTTCCCCGATGGAGGTTTCCTCGAACACAAATCCATAATGACTGTTGATTGTCGCGTTTTCAATTTTCTCAGGCGTAGTAACGGGATCTGGGACGAGGTTCGGCCTCCTGCATTGAAAGTAGCCTTGCATCTCATTTATCAGTTGAGTGTGAAATTAGTAAATAAACCCCTTCAGGCGGCTGGTATATAATGTACTTCCCGAAATAGAAAATGGTGTACAACTAGGCTCTGTTTATAAAACTTTGCGGAATATCGAGATCAAGTTGATTGCTTGTGTAATGAGCTTAAAAGTCTGCCTTGGAAATTGGACGTTTGAGCTACGTGGAAGAAATCGACCCCTCTCGTCTCGAGCAAGGCCTCAAATCGGTGCATCTAGGGCTTCAATTCGTTCGCCAGTTTGAACACTTTCTCCCGAATAATGGAGAACGGCTTCCTTTGAGAAGAACCAGATACGATAAAAATCTGTCAAGCCTGCAACGAATAGCCTTCATGGTGTTGAGGCTGTACAACACTTTGAAAAACTTCCACGTTTCTGGCTTCTAGGTAAAAACGTTTGCTTCTTTATCAGATAGTACATAATGTGCCTTGTCGTGGTATATATTAAATGACTTGTAAATGGAGAGAAAAGTTAAAACGGTAATGCCTTACTATACACACATGGAATGCGCGATGACCTAACTCTTTAGTGCACTGGGGACTATGGCTCAGATTAAAACGCATTGGGCTCCTTTCTAAACCATTCCGGTAATTACCAGTCCCTGGGTGGGGACATTTCGTTCTGTTCCTGGGCAGGATACCTTACTCTCACAGAGCTTCTCCCCACCCAGGTGTATAAATAGGTACCGAATGGGGGTATCCCGCTCTGCACCATATCGATTGGGGGTTGGGGGGTGTAAATTTACTTAATTGCTTAATGCAACAGAACCCAGGAAAAGCCCCGGCTGTATGGACTACTCCACTCGACCCAGACTTATCGGAAGAATAACAGACATGTCACTAGGGGCCAATCAAATAGAGTGAGGTGTAAACATTATTTAAAAATAAACACATTTTCTAAATTAAACCGAGCATGTAGGTTTAATTAAACCGACATATTATTTCACTCCTACTTGCATGGGCATTAAGTTAAGCTGACTTTCAGTGCATGATAATTGTGTTTTGCCTGGGTCGAGCAAACCCTTCATCAGGAAACATACAGTGTGACATCATGTTTAGCGTGTCTCAGAAGCAACTCTCGTTGCATTTGCTGTGAGTGGTTTCTCTGGAATAGAACCGAAAGCCATATATCCTCATTAGAAAGTGAGTTTAGATTTGCCTTTTATTTGTTAATTCACATTTTGCTCCAAGAAAAGCTGTTAATTGTGATACGGAGTTTCGTTAAAAGCCGTGGGAAAGACTATTCTAGCAGCACATGGCACAATATTTCGATGCACTTTGTATATTCATTTAGATAAATTAACGCTGAGGTCTAGTGATTTCTCAATTGGGAACTGAATTTTCACGTGAAAATCTAAACTTTACACATTTAAATGGCTAAAATTAAGTCGAAACTTAAGCATAGTTAGTTTTTCTTTAGGTATAATGACATTTATAAGACATAATACGAACACGGAAAAAAACAGGTTTCATAAGCGAGCAAATTTCAGTAAGATCCAGTCCTTTGGAAATGACTAATCGAAAAACAGTGAGAGGAATAATCCTCCTCTTGACTTGCACCATATCAAGATTGTTAAAAAAAAATACTGAAATAGAGTGGGTACTATTGAAAATAAGCTGTTGCTTCTGTAACTAAGGCTAATAATTTGTTGTTACAAGGGAAAAACACAAATTTTCCGAGAAGGTACAGTTTGGTGCGTGTAACCTTTCCAGTGCAAACTTTATTTTAATACAGTTTACTTTCTGGCACTCAAACTGTGAGAAAAATAAACAACAAGCCATCTGATCCGGCAACGCTTGACACCCTTATACTTCCCTTGTCGCGGTCATTTCACCAAAAACGGAAACACCGGACGAAAAGCTAGTTATGTTTTTGTTGTTTTAGAGCGGCTCTGTAATGATGATGTTTTTCTATGATGCAGAATAAGAAATTTGTTCGAATTAGTAAAGAATATTTAGAAGCGATGATGATAAATTCAATATCCCCCCCTTGCACATTCGCTGTTTTGTTAAAAATAAATAAAAGGTAAAAGCAAGTGTTTTCGTCTAAAATTTATGTTCTTGCCTTTTTATTTTGATTTTCCCTTCCACCAAGTCTTGCCAATGTAATATTAATAACAGCAATAGATAACGGTAGCCAGAAAATGCTCAACTACTGGGGAAGATTGTTCAACACATCACCTCACATGGGAATTAATTATTTGAGACTGCGAAAGAAGGCAGTCATCACAGCACCTAAGAGTAAATTTGATTCACATAAAAATTTCTGCCTATCAAAGTGCCGAGTAGTACTCCAAGGATAGAGTATAATGTTCCCACTTGCCCACCAACGCAGAATAACAGTTTCTTTTAAAGTTAATCATGATTTCTTTACCAAGAATAAATTGTTATTTTTCTGTGGTAAAAAGCAAAATTCCAACGTGCGATAAAGCGCGGCAATTGTTTTCTAGAAGACTCTACATCTTATCATTCAATTTCATAATATTTCGGCATTTTTGTATCGATATAACTTGATATTAGTAGGAATAAATATAAACTTAGTTACGTAAACTAGGATTGTCATGGTATAAGACTTCGTGTTTCTATTGTTCAGCTTGTATACTATTAGTTATCTGTTACACTTTCGTTTTGAGACTCTAAGACTTTTCATTTGGCGATTTTTGAAATCCGTGGTGACCTATCAGTTATAAAACCTAGCCTCACAAAAGAGATTCCAAGTCTTTCACAAGTCCAGTCCCAGGTTACGATTCAGTCGTTCCACGAAGTTCCACAAATTAGCCATTGAATGCGACATACCGCTTAAAGAAAAAAACCTCATGCATACATACTTAAAGGACCGAAAACAAAACTTTTTGATGAGAGGAAACTGCACCAAGTGAGCAATTATTCATATGTTCGACAATATAGAATCTTCGACCTGAATATTTTATCATGATCTAAATTTAAATTCCATTTTCTAACGCTTGAACACCTGTGCTTCGTAACTGTTTAATACACGTGGATTAATTGCCTGTTAGAGGCAAAGAAGCACACAATCAAAACAAAAACTCAAGCGCAAAGCTGTCTGCAGTTTAGATATTTCGAAGGCTTTGGTGTTTCGTGCTTCCTTGCGGCCTCATGCTTCTGTCTTCGGAAAGCTTTGTTCAGAAGAAACCCACCAGACGTTCAAGTCACAAGTGGATAAAAATTTTGGACCACGATTATTTCTACCATATGCATATTGCAAACTTCTGCGCGACTGCTTTAGACATCTTCTCAAAATAAATAATTTCCAACAACACCAAATTTCGAAACCCAACGTTGAAGTTCATATGAAACGCTAGTGATATGAAACTGATGATGAAATTGTACCTGTGTTTACACAATTTCTCTGAACTTCGAAATCTATCATTTTTTTCGAGTTTCTATGGGAAATAGATTTTGCTGTATTTCATGAAACTATTTATAGACTTTAATAAATATTAATGCTATAAGCGAACGACGTTTGGACCGTTAACGGTCATTTTCACGGTGCGGTAGAAAAATTAAATTAAATGCACAAATATATGGTTAAAAACGCTAAAAGTTAAATAGAAAAGCTTAATGCGAATGGTATGCATAGCTTAGCTTTTTTAGTTTTTTGTCGCTTATTGACCACCATATACATATTTTAGCGTTTTTAACAATATATTTACATGCATGTAATTTTGATTTTCTACCGAACATGAAAATGACCATTGAGCAGTCGACACGCTGTTCGCTGATAGCGTTAAATTTTTATAACAAAGTCAGTTTCAAAGAACGTTTTGATTCTAATGACTTACAGCTAAAGATTTTACAAAATGCCAAAAGGATTTTAATATATACTTAATATTATTCTTGTACAACATTTTTTATCACCGGCTATAAAACGGCGTAAATTGCTCGATTTCCTATCGAATTTCGTGCTTTTATTTGTCGCTCTCAGCTTTTGTGGCAGCTACCTCGAACACTGCACTTAGCCATCTTTGGCGTGATTGTTCCAGTTCATTATTAACGTGGAGACACAAATTTGCCGAGGCTAATTTACACGTAGGCTGTCTTGTCGATTAGTTGATTCGGTCGTTCAAGCCAATTTGTGCGTAACGAATTATTGTTTTGCCGATCTTTTTGGCTTGATTTTATCATTGTTGCATCATGCAGATAGTGAAGACGGGGCCGTTTTTTTTTTATCAAATTTGGCCCAGTGCGGTTTAACAAACCATAGCGTGCAAATTAGCATTTAACCGATGGTTGGACTGATCAAAGACATTTCAACCGCCAGATCGAACGACTAATCAATCTTTGAAATGTATCTTTTAAGTTCTTATCCATTGTATTGCGTTTGGTTTTAGTTCGTCATGTTAAACACATTTTATATCACCAAACAAAAAATACTGCTTAAATATTATAGATTTAAGTCACTTTCCAGATGTTTTTCCTCAATATTTTCCTCCTAAATATTCTAAAATTATAATAAAAAAGAGTTTGACAACATTTCAGTAGATTTTTCTACCAAAAAAACAAGGAATATAAAAGATTTCCGGCGACAAAATTTAAAATACAAACATAGTGTATTTACGTTGGACAAATAGATTTTACATACAAACAGTGGAACATTATTTTTCCAAACAGCGAGGTCTATTCTGCTGTCGTTTGTCTCTAAATTTTGTCAAAGTTTAAACAGCTACGTCTGTTTTTGTTGTTTTTGTTTTGTCATGTATGCATTATTTTTTAGAGTGTTGAAAGCCGAAGCATCTTTCGCTTCCTCCTCCTTCTTATAGTCCCATGGAAAATAGAGATCTGGAGGGAAGGGCGGGGGGGTTGATATTGAAGGATTCGTAATAACATTAGGGTTATTGATGATGCCTATATGGTTAAACTCTTGACTGACCCTTCCCACCCTAGAATGACACAGCATTACCTTTTCGATTTGACGAACATGAATATGTCTGTTCGAGTTCCACACTTTTTTTGTGACTTACCACAAATCGACCTCTTCTCCTTGGATGAAAAGAAGAAAATAAAATTAAATTTTGGCATAACATGGGGATTTAATTTGAAGATAGATCTGTAATTGTGTGCTCTAACAAAGCAAACCGAGCGCTTATGAAGGTCCTAAGTTTACTGTTGTTTCACTCATTATAAGACGGCTTCTTTTCGCACTCTATACGCGTTTAATTTCCGTACAGATTATTAAAAAGACCAGGCCAAGTGACAAGGGTTTTGTATTATGTCCTTGACCACACGTGTTTATCTCTGGCAAATTCACGCGGTTTTCAGCAATCCTGTTAATTTCGAAGTTGGATACGTCCCCGAGATACGTTTCTACGACATTACGAAATTGCTAATGGCTTTAAATTGCAAAACCAAAAATTTAACCTGGCGTGGATGTTTGAAACAATAGGCGATTTTTTTATTTTCTAAGTTTATGTTATTTTCATGTTATTTTTAAAATAGGTGAAGGCCTGAGGGGACGACGTTTAGAATTGTTTATGATTGGTTGCACGTGTGTAGGCAATGCGCGATCCAATGCGAGCGTTTAGGGCTCCTTAATTCGATATTCACTACCCTTTAATTTCCGGCGACAAGGTATGTTTTGATTTTTCATCGTCGAAGTTTGAAAACAATTGGCTTTGCTTGTATAATTACATGGAAAAATTGCAAGCAAACACAGTTTCTTCTGCGGCAGCCTGACTGAGAGTTCCAGATGAGAGACCCGCAATTTACTTTAAGCCCTTCCGCGTCGCCTTCTTCAAGCCATTCAGAGTAACCACAACGGTCAAACTGAAACAGTGTTGAAGCCGAAACTCCATTGAAGGTATTGCTGTGTAAATTTGTACAAAAAGAAGCGCATTTAGCTTGAATTTGGAGCTGATTAGCTTTTTAACGCCGGTTAGTTTGATTCTTTCCTAGTCTTTCAAAATTCACCCGCAACAGGCGAGATTTAAGTGGCGAAATTGTCTCTCAGAAGCGCACGACGTTTTAAGCCTGTAGTACTTCAACAACAACAAAAAATCACTGTTCTCTTTTTAGTGACAGTGTCTTCCTGTCTGTCATCATGGATGAAAGTAAATTTAACTTGAGAATACGGGTTTTACACTGAAACCTATGGAGAGGTAAAACATGACGGGCTCTTTTCAAAATATCAAATTCTTATCACATGTTTGGTAAAATGAAACAAAATCAAAGCCATTTTTCAAAAAACTATGTGCCAGGCTGGCCAGTTAATATTTTTTTTAATTTCTCGGCGGTGCATTAAAACTGACAAATTTGGATCTTTTTCTGTCGCTTTCAATTACAACCGTCCCTCGTATATTATGAAAGATAAGTCGCAAGTGGCAAAAGAAAGTGACATATTAGTATACATTGCGTATAAGAACACGCAGTTCATAGAAGCAAGAAGGCTGCGCACGAATGCACGTAGGCTTACAAGAAAGCGGGATAATTTTTATAGGCTTTGAAAGCAGAAAAGTTCTCGGTCAGTCTATCAGCAGCCTTGCTTTTTGATGCCTTCGTCGTAAATCTCAGAAAAAAAAAGAAAAACATGTGAAGTCGCATAATGTTTTTTACTTAAAATTTTTGACAAGATTTTTCATTATTTCACCAAAATAAATATCTAAATTTGAAATTTTCCTTGCATACCTTTTTTTGTAGGTTAGGGTATAAAATATTAAAACAATATCATGAGTCCTGCGTTCCTGACCAATTAACCATCTTTTAAAGCTATTTAACCACAAAGAGTATTGTCATAAGAATTTTCTTTCAAATGTTTTATTAAGCATTCGATCGAGCAATTCTCCAGGTTTTGGAATTTTAAACTCGTTGATACTTTCAAAAATAAATTTTAACAACGACGAAGTACATGGTGAACGCCAAAACGCTCGGCCATTTTGAAAAATCACCTGCACGCTTGGGAGATTTGACAAGTTTGCTGCTTTGAAAAGGGTTCTGTGGTTGATTTTATTTAATCAGTGTTGAAGGGCTGGAAAATATTGTTTCCTTGATTAAGGCGCCGAGCAATTCAAACAAACGATCAACTGAGTGCACTATAGGTATCCGGGCGTTTTAAAACCACCTACGCTTTAATGAGAAGCTTCTGGTTCAGATTTACAACAAACCACTCCTTAGATTTCCCAATGCCAACAGTTTATAGTTGGCTCCCAATGTCAGAAGTTTGCGAATCAGAAACTAGTAATTCCATGGTCACCTTTCCCGGCTTAACCAGAAACAAGTTCAGTAGGAATCTGAAATAATATTGTTGTATAATCTATGGAAACGAGGCGATTCCGGGGTTAACGAAGGAAGGGAAATATTCAGTGTTTTTCTCTAGTGTCAGGGAAGTGACAAAATTTGTTCTGAACCAAAAAGAAATCAATGAAGAGTTATTAGCAAAATACATAAATGTCATCTTAGAAACCTTTAAAAAGAATCGAGGCTGCGGAAAATTAAGTCTGCTATTCTAAAATAGGCCGTAAATTATTTCTGGTTGAGTTGTGAAATAAATCACATATATATAAAGATGTCTGAGAATTGTTTAAAAGACTAACTAGGTAATTTTTGAATGACGTTTTCAATGATTTATGGAAAGATATGTCTTACCATACTGTGGTTTATATTGAGAGCTGAGCATCAGCCATATAGATAGCATAATTTCAAAGCCATTAAGGCAAATGAACAAAGGAAACTGCCTTCTGGAATGAATTTCTCTCCAGGGACTCATTCATTGCAGAAAAATCAAATTTGAATTTCCTCGCATCGTTTATAACAGACATCAAAACTTATTATTTCTGTCTAATAATGCCACAGAATTTTACCGCTTGCTTTTCTAAAGCCTGATTTTAAAAAAGTCTTTTCTCTTAAATGGTTAATTAAAAAAATTTAAAGGTTGTTACAAGAACGAAAAAACACTTCGCGATGGGCGGTTGATATTTTCTAACTAATGAAGTTATATTTTTTATTTCTCAGTTCAAACTTTTCCAGTCTTTGCATGTGAAGGTAGATAGCTAAAAAACGAGTCAAATCGACAATCGGCTGACCACTTTTCCAGGATTTTAAAAGCAAAGGGGAAAGAGAAAAAATAATATTAACCAGGAACGAACAGTCAAATAACAGCATTGACGGAAACACATTATGCAGAACTCGAAATCTTTGTTTTGCTTGGAAAGAAAGAAAACAGCTGGGATTTCGATCATATGCAATACATTTGAAATTCAAATAATAGTTTTATTTGTAACTGAGCACGTTCTTAAGTTTAGTTATTATTTTTTTATTAGTTTATACCAAAAAAGTAAATATTGCTTTTTACCACGCTCATTTATTGGGTGAAAATTATGCGTTAAATTATCAGTTTTAACATTTGCCAAAAGAAATCTTGGATATTTTGCCTTGGGCGTTTACCGATTTTTGTGCATCACTTAGGCAAGTCTGATTCGTCGCAGCACGTGTAGTTGCAGCCAATGACAATTTGCTGCTTAAACCTTTCTGTTTTGACAGCACCCGGTGTTGAAAATATTGCGTTGTTGAGTTTTTCACGACGTTAAAAAAAAGTAAAAAAAGACGACATAAAGTCAATTATTTCTCCTGTGACCTCATCCAGGCTATATTTTTAACAGTGTGGTGGACCAAATTGAAGATGAAGGTCGGCGAGAACGTACTGCTTGTCTGTCTTAGTAACTCTGATGGGAAAAGAAATACTTACCAAATAGCAAGTGATAGAAAAAGCAACAACAACACATTTGAAATGTTCCGACTAACCGTTGCGGGTTATTTCAGAAAATCAACCCTCCAAACGCTCGACTGCAATTCTGATAATTCATTAGCACACACTTAGAATGAGTTGATAAAGTTTATTGCAAATTTTGGCAGTTTATTTTAGCTTCATAAATTAAAGGTTGTGTATCAAGAGGCTCTATCTTTGTGCCTTACTTTCATATGACACTCAGGTTCAGAGAGCACTTTAAAAATACATAAAACATTCCCATAATCCATCAAGATCTCGCGATCGAAAACGTTGTGATAGTAGTGTTAGATTCATGTAAACTAGTGACTAGCAAACACCTTCCCTTTGATTTTAGTGCTTGGTGGATAAATGCATACCTAAATAGACTAATATTGGGTTTGTGTTAGATGAAAAATATGAATATCTATTGCTGTAGTCAGAATTCTATCCACACACTTGGGGAGTGTATACCTAGCTCCTTAAAGTCACGCAAATCTAAAATAGAAACGTTGTCCGAGTATAAGCTATTTATAATTATTTAGTTTAAATTTGTGCGTGAGCCGGAATTATGGTCCTTTCAGCCCCCAACCCCTCCCTCACATTTGATACCACCTCAGAACTGTAAGGAATTTTTCGCAGCAGCAACAACGACACTCCACAATGTATAAAAGCTAAAGCGGATAATAGGATGACGAGTAACGGTCATTTGTTGAGTGTAAGATTTCTGCGCTAAACAAAAACAAATGTTTCAATTTCCAGAAAAACTGGAACGCAAATGAAAGGAGACGTGCGACAATTTTAAGTAGTTGTAAGCAGATGATGACCTTTCGGTATTAAAAACTTTTCCGCCTTGATTGTTTGCGACAAATGGTCGATAGTTGCTTGTTCTTTCATGATACATCATAAAGAAGGATTCTTTTTACTGAAGTGCTACAGTGGCTATGAAATCATGAAATGAAATTGCTGAGATAAATGAAGTAAAAGAAGCCGAAAAAAAAAAAATGTAAAAACATTTGAGCTCAAATGATAGAAACGAGTGTTAATGTCTTCCTCCTGTCCCGTATTAGTTTTTTTTTACAACGACATCAAAGATATCCTAGTACTACTATTTCAGGCTTGGTGCGTTTCCTTGATCTTTAGTAGATAATTGATAAGGTCCTCTTTAGAGAGTTCCACAATCAAATAATGACTTTCGAGACGAGTTCCGCACTCGTATCACAAACTGTCCAAGCAATGAAGCAATGTTGACATGGTCTGTAGCTGTATCTTCCTTTAGCTCTTTTCTCTGTGTTGTTGCCTCTTCTGTACTGAAGGCGACAAATGGTCGATAGATTGCTCCTATTTTTTCCCATAAAACCCCTTCCAAAAATACGGTATTGTTAGCGAAGTATTGCAATGGCTACTAAACATGACGAATCATTGAGAAGTTTTGTTATGAAATCGCTGAAATAACTGACCACCAAAAGAGCAAAAAAAAAACAACAACAACAACAATTGCACGGCTGCTGGCCACGTGAATGAAAAATATTTGTACAGTTTAGGCCACTATGTTACTCATGTTGGCGATTTAAAACCGTTCAGTAAGTTTACCTAAAGAGGATGGGATAACGAATTACCGTAATTGGATAAACGTTCAGACTGATAAGATTTCGGCGTCAAACAAAAACCAAATGTTACTAATTTCTGAAAAAAGGGAATGACAATGGACCCGTACGTGTAAAGATTATCAATAGTTATAAACAGATGATATTATGTTTGGAATGATAAACTGTTCTTCATCGCTTAAGCGACAACTGGTACGTTTGCAGTTTGCTTCTTTTTTCATGAAGTATCCCAAAAATGAGTTATTGCAAGTGAAGTACTACAGTGAATGCTAATTTTAGAGACTCAGTCACTGGGAGGTTTTGTTATAACATCCCTGAAATAATTGAAGCAAAAGAAGTAAAAAAAAATTGTAAAAAAAGCGAAGCCTAAATGATGGAAACGAGTGTTAATGTCTTTCTCCTGTCCCATATTAGTTTTAACACAACGATATCTAAGCCGGATAGAAAAAAAAAACTAAGCCGGATAGCCTAGTGTAGTATTTCAGGCTTGGTGCGTTTCCTTGATCTTTGGTAGATAACTGATAAGGTCCTATTTAAAGAGTTCCACGGTCAAGTAATGACTTTCGAGACGAGTTCCGCACTCATAACACAGACTGTCGAAACATTGCAGCTATGTTGACTATGTTGTCATGTTGACATTGTATCTTTCCATCGCTGTTTTCTCTGTGTTGCCTCTTCTGTACTAAAAACCTGAAAATCAGCTGGCGCGTATAGGAAGAAGCACCGAAACCTTATTTGGCTAAGCATGCTAACTCGGAATGTCAAGGTATGATTACGAACTTTCATGCTACTTCTTCTAACTTCAATACATTGCAAAAGACCTGATGACAACAACGAGCCGACATTGATTTGTAAGCTTTGTTTACCTTGGAGATGTCATCGACAGACTTACATATTTGCCATCGCAAAGTAGTTTTTTTCGCTTTCTTCTTCCAACATTTCTTTTGCCCTCTATATCAATTAATTAGCTAGCGCCAACAATTTTTCGGTGCAGTGCAGTGAACTGTATTGGTCTTTATTTTTGATAGTAATCTTGTACTTTATTGCCGTGTATTGTCGACAACTACAAAAAATGGTTACAAGCCCCTTGCCAGTATTTTCGATAGGAGGTGGGGTGGGTGAGGACGGTTATTGCGTGAAAACGCTATGGGCGCGATAAGCGAGCACCATTGGGATCTTGTTACAACTCGTGCTTGAACCGGAATTATGCTCCCCCCGTCGATCTCAGAATCAAATATGAAACGAGACTATAAATCAGATATAAATCAAAGGCCTCTTTGAGGCTACGACTATTTTGCATGATGAAGTACATGCATCAGTATAAGCAGAAAAGGGGAAAATATTTTGGCTTTGTTCCAAAACTAGATTTCTTTCTTCTGCCCCTTATTTAAACCTCTTAAAATCACGCTTTAATCTCTGTTCTGACTCCGCAATACAATAATGCAGAACGCTCTAGACACATACACGCTTTGCGGACCTATGTGTTGTTGGTATTGGAGAGCTGGGAAAGCATGAAGGGCGAGAGTTCGAGACTCGGCCGGGCAAACGCACGATCTTTTTTTTTTCTTTTCTTTTTTCCCTCCGACGTGTTTTTTCTTTCTTTTCCCTCAAGAAGTTAATAAGTGCTTCCCATCTATAATAATTTATTATTTTGCTCGACATTCATACATTGCATGCATCATGTTATTAAAACCCAGGAGCCCGCGTTCAGTTCGTAACTAGGACAACAAATGCTTTCTAGTTTTTTTTTTAAACAATTCAAATAAGAAAATGCTCGCACCACATGCTGTTGACATACATAGCTGAAATTTATCTAATTATTATTTAACTATGTTTCACATTTGCCGAACCATTCGACGACATTTTTCTCTTCATCAAGTGAAGTTGTGCATTGGTCAGCGGAAATTCAAACAAAGTTTACGACCCAAGGAAGGAAGGATCGACCGACCGACCGACCGACCAAGCGAGTGAATTCGCGCTCGCTCACTTAACTCCTATTTTGCATTTGTGCAAAATAGTCGTAAAAATGAATCTAGACTGAAAATATGTGTGCGGAACATTCTCGCTCATTTAGATAGCTTGTTATTACAGTAGTACTGCTTTTTATATAGGGTGTTTTCACATGACGTCACCTCAACCATAAAACCAAGAAATAGCGCTCATGTAGCCCCCAAGCTTACACCGAGGATGAGCCACTATGTTGGTGATTTAAGACCGTTTAGTAAGTTACCTTAATAAAATAGGATAAAGAGTTACGCAATTTAACGAGTATAAGATTTCTGCACTAAAGACAAAAACTGGAACGAGACGTGCAACAATTAAATTTTTTAAAAATCAATTTTTCGCTGAAATAACTGACCGCAAAAAAAAGAAGAAAAAAAACGAGTGTTAATTAATGTCTTCCTCCTGTCCCACATGGCTTTTATTACAACGAAATCAAAGATATCCTAGTACTATTTTAGGCTTGGTTCGTCTCCTAATCTTTAGTAGATAATTGATATAATTGATAATTGATAATTCGCAACCTCGAACATCGTGGCAAAAGCTGCATTTCCTCAGGACTGCAAAACAAGACTGACATTCGTATTCCATCAGTTGACTGTTATTTGAAAAGAAAAGTCTGTCTGTATGTCTTTGATTGTCTAATTGAAAGTGTGTGTACGCCTTTTAAGAACTATTTTACAAGGATAAGTCACAATGTCAACACAACAAATAGTTTTTCCTCGATCGAACTGCCGAAAACAAAATTGGAGTTTGGCCGTCGGAGTTTTTTGTTTTTAGGGGCTTCAATTTTTAATAGTTTACCGGCGGCCATAACGCCGGAACATTTTTATTTGTAATTTTTTAATCGTGAGTCTTTATATGTTTTCCAATGTACGTAGTTTTGCCTCTTTAACTTTTTAACTTTTTAAATTCTTCAATTTTTTTAAATCTTACAGGACCCCTTTGATAACAGTACTTTATAGTACTGATGGGTTTATCCTGTTGAAAGATTCGTTTATTATTATTATTATTATTATTACTATGAGATCAGTCTTTAGAGAGTTCTACAGCCAAAGTTTTAGACGAGAAATTAAAGATGAATGGTCTTTTGAATTCCTTTGCATGCCACAGACTGTCTCAGTCAGAATTGACGTTAGTTTGACATGGTCTATATTCGTATGTCCCGTTTACTATCTTATCTGTGTAACCAATTTCGGCAGAAGTCCACAATTGAACAAGGTTAACGTTGATTGTTGTCTCTGATGCATCGATACATGGAAATTAGCTGCTGCAAAGCTAGCCGTCCTCTTTCGCGTATAAGATTACGTGCAGTACAACATAGTTTTATTAAAACTGTTAGTTATTTCGGCCCCTCTTTCCAGAAAAACAAGAAATCGATAAAAACAATATATCGCTGCCACTATCTTGTTTGTCAGTGCGCCTGCCCCTTACTTCCACACTCAGTTGAAAACCGCTCCAACAAAATATAGATGGCAAAAAGTAGTAAGACAGCAAAATAAGATTACGGAAATAGAGAAGAAAGTAGACGAGATTCGCAATGGAAAAAAAAAAGGAAATTTGCTTACAAACTTTTAACATACTGCTCACTATATGAACATTCTTCTCTTAATTTTTAAGAAGCTGTAAACGCAAGTTATTCAATTTACGTTTGCAGAGCGCTTTTCTTAACACACAATGTTCTTTGGGGATACCACTCCTTATCTTTTCATCAATACTAGCGACGGAAAATAATTGTGGGCTCATTCTTATTCCTTGCATGACAATCAGACAGCTGTCAGTGGAATATCAGTGGAATATCAACCAATACTCCCGGCCGTAATCTTTCCAGTTCAGTTACATAGTATTACGGTTTGAACAGTTCTGTCGGCCTAACATAAGATTCCAAAGAGCCCTGACAAATTCTTGTCAATCATCTTCAGACTTAATGGCATTAATCTTATTTGGGTGTATACACGTTATGTCTGAAAATGTTACTCTGCCGATGTCATGAACAGTTTGGTTGCATCAGAGTCGCTTGAAAATATCGTAATCGTATCACGTGATTTTGTCTCGGTAACCTTTCAATCATAAACGCCCCCCCCCCAACCCCCCAACCCCCCCATATAACTTCTACACCCCCTCTCCAATCCCCTTAAGTGTAAAGCGTTTTGCAGTAGTATCATTGGTGGTTAAGTGTTCAGTTAAATTTAAGTTCACAGTTTGTATCCTGAGTACTTCTGAGATGTCAGCTTTGCTAAGCGCCCGGGGGGGTACTCGTTGAAATTTTTGGTGGGGGTGTGCCGCCCGTATCTCCAAATCCAGACCCAATTTCAGACCA
>OMLO01002543.1_pt1 | contig 14805 bp, 10 predicted proteins | sample 1674811 | NCBI WGS metagenome assembly OMLO01 (sample SAMN06265003, study PRJEB25207) | coral metagenome | isolation source: Coral host | place: Mexico:La Bocana,Puerto Morelos, Mexico | collected 2008-11-13
TATCCATGTGAAGTAAATGGTCAATTAGAAATATTGATTCTATAACCCAACACGCATCACAAATGGAATGGGTCTATATTTAAGTGGACAAACTAGTAATTTAATGTAAATGTAAATATCAATAACTCATTTATGCATCAAGTACAGTGGAAGCCCGCCTGACTGTCACCTCTTTAATAAAGCCACCCTGCTAATGCAGCCAAATTTTCTTGGCCCTTTGGTGACTGTATTAATGGGTTTCCACTGAACTATTCGAGCTGTCAATGCCCTCAAATCATCCAGGCATAACTTGTCCAACCATGCGTCAAAGAAGGCACAATTCATGTGATTCGGAGCAATTTCAGCATGTCTTCTACATGTGACAAAATCTATATTAAATGTGTGTATAGTAAAAGTATAAATTGGATCTAGAAGATAAAGCTTACTCTTTATAATCCAACACAACTTTTCCCTCAAGAATTTCCTTCTCTAAGAATTCCTCTTGTGACATGGTAGGAACACTGGGGTAGCCTGCCCCAAACACTTTGTCCTAAGAAAGCAACACATATTTTAAAATGCGCATAGTGAAAGGGGACCTTTCTTATAACATGCTCTGAGACCCAGAGGGAGTTAGTTGGGGTGGGAAGACGTACATGTAAACCCGGAAACAAAGAAGCAATGAAAGTTTACATCTAACTTTTGAACCTCTGCCGGGTTTACTATCCTCCTTCACTGACTACTAACTTTTACTAACCTCCTTTGGGCCTTCGAGGATGTTTCTATAACTGTGATTGAATTTATAACACTAATTATTTCGCGATGAATTAGGAAACAAGGAAATCATACCAGGCACTGTGGTTTGGATATCCGATCTAAATTGGCATGTAATTGTACGATTGTTTCTCTCTTTAAATTCTCGTAAGGTTTCGATTTGTCAAAATAATAAAAAGAACGAATTATTTGTTGGTGACCAATTGGGCATCTTGGGGTTCATACGTCGCACCCCAGTAGTGAATTCAATTCAATTAAGTGCGGCATAAATGTGACTGTCGATTCATACGTCGCACTTGTGTCGCACTTAATACAGAATCAATACTGTTGGGTATTCCAGTCAGCGGAAAATGCTTTAAATGTATCGGATATGGCGAACGAAGATACTGGGCGACGAAGGTTTTTTAAGACTTCTTAGAAAAAAAAGAGATCAAGGGAAGAGAGTAATTCGCAAATAGGCTTTCTATCCAAGCTTATCCCTCTTAAGTTATTTTAAGACATGGTACCCAGTTCTTTCGTGGATGTTACTCGCGTGATGCGTGGACAGTCTTGAAACTACCCGACACAAAATGATGTTTTTATACAATTCGATTTTCAAAAGAAGTCGCAGAGCACAAAGGTTTCCTGCACTCTCAGCCGTCTGGGCTTTCGTTTGGTTAGTGCTCGTCTGGCTGTTCATTTTTCTGCTGTTCATCCAGTGTTTATTGTTAGGGGAGGAGACATTTGTGTCTTATCCAAAACTCCTATTTAAGTTCCAAAATGTATTAAAATATTGCGAGGGACAAACCTCCTCGGTTTCTTTGCTATTAAAATATCAAAAGGGATCCCTACCGTGTTTAAGGTTTTTCTTCAGTTTGTAAACATAACATAAACAAATCGTCGATGAAAACATCAACACATTGTGCAAATAATATCTGCAGAAGAACTGAGTACTAGGCCTAAAAATAACTAAGTGGGATAAGCTTGGGTATGAGGCCTATATGGGGAAACATCGACTCTCCTCCCTTGATCGTCTCTTGGTCAGTCGACTGCCCGCAAACAGTAGAGCAACAGACAAGCAACAGCTTTTTTTTTTTCTGGTGGGAGGCTGTTCTTCATCTTTACCTAACTTTCTATAAAGAAAGTGACCAAGTGATCGCCAGGCTGTTAGCCATTCCAAGATTTACTGCACTGGCATCCATACCAATGTAAAACAAAGATGCCTTCCATGTTTGTATTACCAACACTAGTATCAAGGAAAAATAATTTGCAGTCTGATTTCACGGCTATTTGGATTAGCACACAGGTGGCCCAAGCTCCAGTACTACTCAAGTTAAAAATGCGACAATCGAAATAAAAGGAGTTTGTGTGGGAAAAATGGTTATATTCCTTCATTGTTAGGCCAAAAAACACGAAGGAGTACGGATAAAAATAAATCTACTTCAGTTGTTTGTTTAAGCGGCTTTCATCTTCAGTTCTTTGACCTCTACAAAGGATATATTGGTAACCTGTGCACTACTGTATGTATATGGACGTTCATTTGCGAGCTCGGGCCATCTGTCATTAGCCTTTGCAACAACGCCTGTGATTTCATACCTTTATCATCTCCCTGGTTATCAGGATTGGTTTGAAGCTCTGTTGAGACTAAAGCAAGACATGTGTACCTTAGGAGCAATGAACAATCAGACGGACAGACAGTCTTGAAGAAGTCTGCATAAGTACGACAAAGAAAAACATGTAAATCAAAAGAAAGAATATCAGATGCCACACAATTTTCCAGACCTATTCTGCACTATTTTACGTGACTTGGCACTAGACGTTCGGGCTGATGACACAACGTTAGTTAAAAGCTCTAGTTGGGAAAATGACAAGATCTCAAATGTTTAGATGGTCGGCAAGAAACAGAATGTTTGTAAACTAAGAAAAAACCAAGCCCATTCTGGTAGCGGGGAAACGTTTGCGGAACCGTGTCCCATAAACCTCAATAGAAGTCAACTTAAATGGAAGTAAAATTGTTACTGATTTCAAAACTTCTTGGTGTTACATTAGATCAGGACCGCTCATATAATCGTCAGTTTGAAGATTTATGCAAACCTCCGACACGTAAATAAACGCGAAATATATTACCCTGGGATTATTAAACCTCTATTTCTTTACATCAGTATAATGGACCCCTAGTAGTAAAGAAAACATTCAGAAACTTCTACGTCTTCAAAAACGTGTTCCAGAATTATTCTTGACGCTGAAAGAATAACATCTTCTGTCAGTTTCTTTTAGGTGGCTCGAAACAGTTTTTAGCACTTTCTAAGACGTAGCTTTTAAATGGTCATTATAACCACTCTATATTGGTTGAAATTCATGGTACCAACAATCTTCCAAATCGTTGCTGAGTATGTTGCAGTCAATTTTGTGGCACAATAGGTTACCATAGTAACAATACGACCTGCTGGGTTTTTTTTATACATTTTTACATATAGGCTGATTTTTATATTTATCAGATTTAGGATTTTATTAAGTTTAAATTTTTAACCAAGAAGAGAGACAATTGACCTTTTTATACTTAGAATTTTCAGAATATGTTTTGGTATATGTTATTGTGTAATTTTTAAAGAGAAAATGTTGTTGTTGTCCTTATTATTATTATTATTATTATTATTATTATTTAAGGGTCACCCTGCTTGAATCAAGTCTAGCTTACTTACTACTTACTTACTAAGTTTGCCCTTTGGAGTCTTCAAAAGGTTTAATACATTATAGACAAAGACAGATGGTGAAGAAAGCAAGTGAATATATGAAAGACCATTTATTTGACAGTGCAGTAATCTACACAACTTAAGAAGCTCTGAAATTAAAGCCTAAAAAAAATCTTGACTTGAGCAAGATTCAAACCAATGACCTCTGCAATACTGGTACAGTGCTTTACCAACTGAGCTATCAAGCCAATTGGAAGATTGTCACAGTACGAGCTGTCAAGGTGTACGGACGTTAGTTTTTGAGCTCTGTGACCACTACATCAGATGGCGTAGAAAAACGGCTCTATACGTTTAGACACAATGCCAGATAAAGAGTGAAACGACGTGGAAACAAGTCAGGATACTCCTAAGAGAAGAAGAACGACGAGAGGCTCTCAGACAGATGATGAAACTTCAAAGTGAGAAGAAACGAATCTGCCAAACAACATGGGGACGCTTGCAGAAATAAATAGTAAACTGGACATTGCTTTAGAAGAATAAAGGAAATCGAAGAGCTCAAGGAAAAACAGCGCCAAATGGAGAAAGAAAATTCTGATTTCAGAGAAATCCTGGAGTTCGCTTTTAAGTCCATGGCGGCCTTGACTGAGCGAGCAGACACTCGACAGAAGACGCTATCAAACCAATAAATTAACACAAGTTGCTAATGCTGAGATGGAACGCGCTACAAAGCTACCAAGCCGTAGCAAAAGGAACAATCTTATTTTCTACAATATTCCCGAACTGCGACAAGAATCTAGTGCCACGACAGAAACCCTGCTACACCAATTCTTGGAGCAAAACCTAGACAAGGCAGAAGAAATACCGATTGAACAGGCACATCGCCTCAGCGAGGTCAGAGCATCATTGTTAAATTTAGCTTTCAGAAAGATAAAGAGCGCATACTATCAAGCACCCGCACACTTGCAGGAACAAATTATGGCATTTCACAGGATTTTCTGAGAGAGAGAGTGGTGAAATACGGAAGGGTCTAGTCAAAGTGATGAAACAAGCAAAGAAGGAGGGGCAAGATACAAAATTGGTTTACGATTAACTGTAGATAAATGGTAGAAGATACAAACCAAGTGTATAATATCCAGGGACAACATAAATACAGCAGCTAAAGTATTCCAATACAGGCTTGCCACAACTGTGATCAGTTACATGTGTCTTTACTGGAGCCTTTACTGAAGCCGGACCCAAACTAAGTATATTTGTATGTTTTCCTTCGTTATTGCTTTCCTTCGTTAATTTGTATTCTCTTGCCTTTTGTTTATCAGGTATTTGTCAGGTAAGTTACGCGACAGGGCCACAGATCTTACGAATAATTTATGCAAATATCAGAGTACCTAGTCACATTTACTTTTAGGTGTTAAAAATAACCACGTCTTCACTCAATGTTCCAGGCTTGATTAACAATGGAAAAACAAGAGAGGTATTCCAAAAAGAAAAAATTCGATTTGCATGTTGCAAGAAGCTCATTGTACGGAAAAGTCTTCCGAGACCTGGGCTGCAGAATGGGGTTATACAGCTTTATTCAGTAGTTTGGCAAGTAACAAAGTAGGTGTCACTATTCTTTTAAATAACAACTTTTCTTTTAAAATATTGAGGCAGCTTTGTGATAAAGAGAGCAGATGCTCTATTGTTGATTTGGAAGTTAGCGACCTGACTGTGAATCTCTGCAGCATGTATGCTCCAAAAACTGATGATCCAGCTTTCTTTAAAAACGTGAATGAAAAAATACTATCTTTTAAATGCGATGAAATTATTATTGGCAGAGATTTCAACCTTGCTTTGGATGTCTCAAAAGACATAACATTCTTTTTTTCTTTTTTCGCTCATATTTTCCTTCGTTAGTTGTTTCAATACTGTAGCACTGTACTGTACTGTAGCAGTAGTAGTATTGTATTGTATTGTATTGTATTGTATTGTATTCTACAGGTATATTATGAACTCACAAACTGACCAGCTTCATTTACAAGGATGTAAATGAATATATGAAAGATCATATATTTGAACGCAGTTACACACACAACTTAAGCAGTTGTGAAATTATCCTTCACTTCTACGGGTATATTACGAACTCACAAACTGACCAGCTCCCAGACGCCTTGATAGCTCAGTCGGTAGAGCACTGCACCGGTATCACAGAGGTCACGGGTTCGAATCCCGTTCAGGCCTGAATTTTTTTCAGGCTTTAATTTCACAACTGTGTTAGTTGCATTTTATTTTGTCCCTTTTAGTATAGTTTTTGTTATTTTAAGTCGATGTCTGTTTAAAGGGTGTTAAATTGCTAGCATTGTAAGCACTGTTGGATGGCATTGTAATTTTGTTATTTGTAAGTAGTGATAGTGATAAAAAAAAGTTTGTAAGATGGAAAAGAATGCAAGTGAATATGTGACAGAGGAGCTGCTGTGTACATGTACATAATATAGTCTTTACTCAAGATGTGTATGTAACTGTGGTGACCATTCAGGCCGTTAAATCTTTGTCTCCAGTTGAAAAGGTAGCAGAGAAAGCTAAATACTTTAGCACAATTATTATTGTAACCTTGTGAGCTGGAGGATTGTTTTCTTGGTTACTGTTATTTCCTTTTTCCTTTAGTGTCTTCATGTGCTCAAGGATTTCCATTTCACCTGCAATTATCCAACGACAAAAGGGCAAAATATCAGCAACATATGTTATGACATGCAGTAACCTAATGGTTAGCTCACATAATTTGAATCTAAATCAAGCAAATCAGCTTTTAGTACTAGCCACAGCGATTGTTTGATTTCTTGAGCAAGACACTGAAAAGCATTAAATCAAATGAATACAAAAATTTAAAACTTTAAAAGAATGTGTAAAACAAAATTTGGATTCTCTGATAGTGTGACAGTTTATTATGTATTGTCCTTGGGTGCAGTTTAAATGTCTCATCCAATTTCTTGATCCAAGGGTCAAAAGTAGAGGTATACTCTTCTACAAGCACAATCATGTGATTGACAAAGTTTTATAAGACATGTTTGTTTGTTTGAAACTCACTTTGCAGACTTGTTAGATGGTCAACAACTTTATTCACCCACAGCTTCAACAGAACAACATAATAGCTTCTCTGTAAACAAACAAAAAATCTGCTCTTTAGACAGCTTGCCAAACATTCACAGCAAAGATAACCCTCACTGCACAGGAATGATATCAACTATCATCTCCTGAAAATAGTAATGTTACAGTTTATTATATGGCTCTGTCTCACAAGGACTGGGAACTAACAAATTCACAAATTTGATTGCACATCATAAGACATTGATAGAAGATAGAAAGATAGATCAATATTGACCATGGTCTAGATTTTCCCATCTAGACTGGAATCTAGACCGGTGTCATTTTGCATTGAAAAAGTAGCAAACTAAAATAGGAAAATGTCCACCATTTTCTTTTATATTTTCTCAATCATTTATGGAAGTGCCAAAGAACCTGATGACAAAAGTTAAGCTCATCTCCATTTGCAAGCAAAATGTAAGCAAACCAGTCACATTAAAGAAATTCAAGGTTTCTTCTGTGCCATATAATAAACATCTTATTAACCGAGCCAAGTCAATCTGTATAGGAGAATCTTGACCTTGGTCATGTGTGCAGACCTCACTGCGTTCAGTCTGTATTCACGACTTCGGTTGAGATTCTCCCATACAGACCTCCTGCTCGGTAGATAAGAGCTAAGTAAGTCCAGCATGCATGGAAAGTTGCCTTGATAAAGTTTTTCTGGACCATACCAAACATTTTTAATCAGCTTTTAAACAGTCTTCTCTTAATCAGATCAATATGAAAATTAAACCAGTATTTGGAAATGGATTGAACTTTGCTGTAATGTATAATATATTATTGTATTGTAATGTATCATAATAAACAAAAAAAAATGAAAATCAGGAAAATATGAATTTTGCAGGAACCAGATCTGATATGATTAAGTTACACCAATGCCTTAAAATTACTGAAAAATTCCATGGACTAAACAACAGGCCTGGAGTTGTTTCTATTCAGGGTTGCTGCTAAGGGCTGGTTGCCGGCAAAATTTGCCCACTGAGAGTGAGGCGATTGCCGCATGCATTTTGGTGTGCAATCACTCAGTTAAGGATGACAAACCTTTTCTTATGATGTGCACATACAATCATTCAACATCAGAACCCTATTGAACTGTTTAAATGAAAAGTGTGCAAGAAATTCCAAACTTCCTTGGGTATTGGTTCCTCTATAACAAGTAAGGTACATGTTCAGTTGGCATAAAATCTTGTTTTGAGCACTTGTTTAGCATGTTTTCTAACCATCTACAGTGCCTGCCATCTTGTAGACACAAGGCATTGTAGTCCCACATTTATGGCATTAAAAAAGACTGGGGACAAACATTTTTCCAGGTCTCTTGTGAAAAATGGTGACCAACTCAATGAGAATCTTAGCTGGGAGACATCTTAGCTACAAAAACCCAGACTATTATTACTACTACAAATCATGTTCTTCCAGAACACAAAAGTGCTACTTTCAATTGCAAGTTTTAATCATGAAATTTTGGTAGTTAACAAGGTATACCGTACTAAAATTAGAGTTGTTCAACATTTCAATGTTGCTGACATCACTATCAAGGTAAAATGACAGTTTTATGGTGGTGTGAATATAAATGTAGTGGAACTAGTATAACAGACATTTGCTTGTGTCTAATGTCTATTATACTTAGTTCCACTAATTTTATTATCTTCACACCACAATAAAACTGTCATTTTTACCTTGATATGTCAGCAACATTAAAATGTTATCATTTCTATTGAAGTTTGTCAAGTTATATATACAATAACTACAGATTTACCTGGATATCTTCATCGGCTGCAGAGGATTCTTTTAGGATGTTTTCTAGTTCCTACAAGCATAATTATCAATCGCATTACATGCATTAAACATGTAAGCTTGAAATGTCTCCATTTTCAAACAACAAATGAAGACACCAATAGGATAATTAGCCATTTACTACATAATTATACTATAATTGGACAATAATAAATACATTATTCATTTAATGGCAGTCTGTCTTCTACTGTACAAACCACAAAAATTTTAAAACTGTTTCCATCACCAAAATGTCTCAAAACTTCTTCACATTTTTAACGAACAAACCTAGGGGAGGGGTTAAGGGTTAAGCAGCCACCTAGTAAGCGGTCACCCCTTATTGTGGGAGGCATGGTGTTCTCATGGTTGGGGCATTTGTCTCTGGATGAAGCATTCTGGGTTTGAGCTCTGGCCCAGGACATTGTGTTGTTTTTTTTTTTGGCAAGACACGTTACTTTCACTGTGCCTCTCTCAATCCAGGTGTATAAATGGGTACCAGCAAATTTAATGCTTGGGATAGCACTGAAATGGACTATCATCCTATCCAGGTGGGGGGGAGTAGAAATACTCGTAGTTGCTTCATGCCACAGAAACCAGGACAGGCTCTGGCCTGATGGGCCACTTGGCTCATATGCAGACTTTATCTACCTACCTTATTAAGTGGCCAGTTATTAAAGTACTGAATTGATTGCCAGTAAAATACTGTAAATTAACCGTCAAAGTCACCTTTTGGTTGTCCCAATGAGGATTTTTATAATGTCTTTATCCCCAATAAATGGCCACCCAAAATAACATGCAAATTAACTTTGAAAAAGGTGATGACAAAAAAGAGCCAAAATACAACACAATAGACATTGTTACGAATGTCTGTACTAAATCCATCAAAAAAGAGTTCACACTTTCTTTAGTTTTTAAAATATAAGGTGGCTCTGAACCCTATAGCAGCTCTCTTTAACACCTCTTACCTTGAGCTTTCTTTCCTGTTCTTTTTGCTCTTTATATCTTGTTATTTTTTCTTGCCGACTGTTTGACATTTGATTGATACTTTTTTCTTTCACTTCTGATGTAATTGATGTTTCTGTGTATCTTGACAGGTCCTTACAAGAAGAGCACATATATAAGTTCATTGCGGTAAGTTACACTATAAGAGGCACAGGAGAAACACCAAATAAATGCAACACTTTCTCATCATATACTGTCACTATCCCACTGCCAGAACTATTTTTATCTATGTACATGTTGTAGGTCAAATTGTTTTCCAGTTTATTACATGTTTATGACTGAAAAAGTTATTAACAAGTACTGCTCAGCACATTTGTAATATTTTCACTAACATAACAAATAGGAGTAATTGAACGTAAATGTAAAATGTAATTTAGCTAATAACCAGAATCTTTGAGCTGTTTACATGCTGAAAGAGGGTAGAAAGATGTCGCCTATGCACATAACACTGAAAGTAGGTGTAAAACAGTTCATTCATTCACACTAACATTACAGTAAACATTACAGTAACATTACACTAAACATTACTGTAAAACCTCAGTTGTGCTTACCATATCTATGATACCATAATTTTTGCATCTTGTTAAATAGTCTAAAAAGTAAACCTAGTGCATAAAAAACACAAATAATTTATTGTTAGTACCAGATGGTAGGTTAGTCGTGTACGTGTAAATCGTTAAAGAGTCCTGGCGCTGAATACATGTGACCAAAGAGGCACAAAGTGTAGTCACTTTTGTTGCTGTGCACCCTCGTCTGCTCTCCCTACATGCACACACCCACTCACCCTCCCTAGGAGTTACAGGCTTTTGCTTTGTTTACATACATATAATTTTACTGCAGTAATCAAAATTATGGTTTTGTTTTAGCATATGTTGCCAGTTATAGGAACCTCTTTTCCTTTTCTTCTTCTAAGTACGCGTACTAACGTGTACTAACCCATTCCTTTTCCCCTACTTGACTCACTTTCTGTTTTGAAGAAAGCTACGCAGAACATCCGATGCTTTGCTCAAACATGGAACAAACATTGTACTACTATTAATGTATTAAGTAGAATTGTTTGATAGAAATTACGGTCGTAGCAACGTACTAACATACCGAGGATAATTTTTTTGATGGAAATGTATTTGTACTAACATTCTAACGTACCAAGGATTTTATTTGATGGAATATGTGTTTGTACTTCCATACTAATTAACTAAGTAGAATTGTTTGATTGAAAATATGGTCATACTAACGTAACAAGGAGAATTGTTCGATGGAAAATGCAGTTGTACATGTACTCATAAAAAATGGTGAACACTTGCCATGCTCAATGCTGACGACTGTCCGACGAAAGGAAGCCAAAAGTTGGCTTACATACAAACATACTGTCAAGCTGAAACTTTAAAAAATATCTCTTTGTGAAAATATTTTTTTTCTCTTTTTGTGAAAAGATACTAATAGCTATGAAATGTTGATATCAGCCAGAAACTAAAACTAGAACACTAATAAAATCATATTCAGGTAGTGTAAATTTAGAGCTGTTTAAACAAACATAGTGACTTGGAATGATACACATAATGTTATATGCATTGTACGGAAGTCTCGACCATACTCATCAAGAGTTGTTGTATTAATCTCTGCTGCTTCTGTAATATGACCTTTTGTCAGTATTAAACAAGAGGAAGTTGTGTATGTAGAATTAATGTAATGAAGAAAATTCACTCATCTTGTCAGAATTGTCAATATGTTTATCCATCTGCTGTGCTGGCTCATTAAACAGAATTATTAATGCTCTGGAAACACTTACAGTTCTTCCAGAGAATGCCATTTAAAACGCTGCATGTTTTAAATAGAATTGGTGAGTTTGTGAAACAGCTATAACTTTCAAGTAATGAATAAAATATAGAGACAGAATCTAGCTCATCAATAGGGTGAGTGACTGCCACTCGACTACACCTTTGAAACTTGCATAAGTGACTAAGTGAGTATTAGTTTCCCATCTGGCCTCCAAGATTGCCAAGTTTCTTATAAAACACACAGTTTAGACCTTATGATAATAATACTCGAGTCTTGGACTTTTGTTTTGCAGGAGACCCCACTTAGCCCACGGGCTTGATTCCAGACACAAACATGTTTGAACAACTAGAATGCACTTTTACATTTACAGACACATTTTTCACAAACTGTTTTCTCCAGCATGATATTACAAGTATAAACACTTCCTTTGTATCTTAGTACATTAGTGTGTCAACTGTTTGTCATCAAAGACTTCCTTAGTGTTAACATGACCACTGTTTGTATTTAAAGACTTCCTTAGTACCTTAGTATGTTAGTACAACCACTGTTTGTATTCAAAGACTTCCTTAGTACCTTAGTACGTTAGTATGACCACTGTTTGTATTCAGAGACTTCCTTACTACCTTAGTACATTAGTATGACCACGGTTTGTATTCCAACCCTTCCTTAGTACCTTAGTATGTTAGTTCGACCACCATTTGTATTCCTTAGACTTCCTTTTGACTTCCTTAGTACCTTAGTATGTTAGTACAACCACTGTTTGTATTCAAAGACTTCCTTAGTACCTTAGTACAACCACTGTTTGTATTCAAAGACTTCCTTAGTACCTTAGTATGTTAGTACAACCACTGTTTGTATTCAAAGACTTCCTTAGTACCTTAGTACGTTAGTATGACCACTGTTTGTATTCAGAGACTTCCTTACTACCTTAGTACATTAGTATGACCACGGTTTGTATTCCAACCCTTCCTTAGTACCTTAGTATGTTAGTTCGACCACCATTTGTATTCAAAGACTTCCTTAGTACCTTAGTATGTTAGTATGACCACCGTTTGTATTCCAACCCTTCCTTAGTACCTTAGTATGTTAGTATGACCACTGTTTGTATTCAAAGACTTGTCTACTTTGTTGTTATTGCATGTACTAATGAAGAAACGAAAAAAAAGATTCCTATTCTGTGCATGGTATATGTCTTAGCACTCATGTACCACAATGTCAATACCAGCGTCTTCCTCCAGGACTTCGCTGATCAGTCTTTCAGTTTTAAATAAAGCTTTTTATTTATTTTTATTTTAAGGTCAGACTATAGAGGACTTACAAGAAAGTTATGCAAACCCAAGACGCACTCAAGAGTTTCCATATCTTTCAAGAATTCTCCCAACATCCTGAGTTTTTAGATGAGAATGAGTAAGCATGGAAAAAGCACTCTTACTGTTGCTTTTATAATATATTTTACAAAAATACATGCAAATCTTGAAGTGTATATGTATGAGCGTTTTGTCAAAATTCTAATAATTTCCCGAGCCTTTTAGGCTAGGGAAATTATTAGAATTTTGATAAAAAATGCAAGTGAAATTATTTCCTAATTTCACTCATCACCATTTGATTACCCATACATATACACTTCAAGATTTGACATTTTTCTATTATGCAAATTAGATCAGTGATAATGTCATAAGTTTTGCAACTAAAAATGGTAAAATACTCCATAAACAATGTCTCTAAAACTATTAAAGCAGTGTTCTTGGAACTTGGCACCACAAATATGCATCACAAAAGGAACAAAATGACACCCTTACAGCAGTTACCATTTCAACAGTTTTGCCGCTGGTGCTGTCTCAATAGAAACTGAAATGCCCAGTTTTTGTCTTACGCCTGGACCATCTACCATAGCCAATTTGATGATTGGAATTAAAACAATATGGGAACTATGTTTGTTCCAAGCAGGACCCTTTGTCTCACTTTAAAGGCTGCAAATGGGGACATTTGTTTTTTATGCCAGAGAGAGACTGGAGCTGAAAGAGTTACTATGGCAACAAAACTAAGGGTGTCATTTTGTTCCTTTTGTGACGCTCATTTGTGGTGCCAAGTTTCAACAACACTGCTTTAATATTTCCAGAGATCTTTTTTTTCAGTATTTTCCCATTTGTTAGTTGCAAGTCATCACTGATCTAATTTGCGTAATAGAAAAATGTTAATATCTCTGGAACGAAAAAAGATATTTGAAAAAGAGAAACGCCATTCTTTTGTATTTCAAGATGCCTTTCAAATAAGCCGAAAAAATTTTTCATGTCATATACACTTTAAATGTCACATACTCTCATCTAAACACAACTATCGACCAATGAGAGTGTGCATAGTATCTCAGTTATTTAATAAATGGCACTGTAAAATGAAAGAGTTATTGTAAAAGAACTGCAGGATGTTAGCTTATTTTCTATTGAATCAATGGCCTATTGATCAATACACATGACATGTTCTGGTTAAAACACACCTTTGCAATGTTAAGAGTAGTCATTCTTTCAGAAGCCATTTGTTTAAGAAAGAGGTCTCCAAGAAATGCAGGCAGCAAAAGGAATCTGAGAGCAAAGAACAACATTCCAGTTTACATTTCATAAGCCAAAAGTGGGAAGCTACCCGAGCCATAGACTATTTTTAGGCTTACATGTACTGTCATAACCTTGAACTAACAATAGGGATTATTGGAGAGTTACTATAAAAGAACAATGGAAAAGAAAAAGAAAGGTGCAGTGGCCGCAATGTTAGTGAGCTCCTCTCCAGACTGAGTGTTCTGGGTTTAAGCCCTGGCTGGGGACATTGCGATGTGTTCTTGGGCAAGAAACTTTACTCTCACAGTGCCTCTCTCCACCCAGGTGTATAAATGGGTACCGGCAAATTGAATGCTGGGGGTAACCCTGCAATGGACTAGCATCCCTTCCAGGGAGGAAGTTAAAATACTCCTAGTCACTTCATGCTATGGAAACTGGGATAAGCTCCGGCCTGATGGGTCACTTGGCTCATATGCAGACTTTACCTTACCTTAGTGCCTATAACACCAAAATATGTTTTTCCCTTAGAGAAATCTTTGTATGCGACTAGGAAAAATCCCACAGAATTATTGCATTTGGTAAATTTAAGCCAATTTGTTTTATGAATTTTTAAGGTGTGCATTATTTGTAGCATGACTGGGCAAAGGGGGGAGTGGGACAAGTGATGTCATTCCAGACTTTTACTCGCATCGCTTTGGTTATTGTCCTTACAGGTTGGGTCTTTTCAGCATCAAGTATTTGTTAAAATAACGTTTATCAATCCTCCCAAAAAAGTAATCACATATATTGATAATATTGTCCGGTAATGCTAGCTTTACTCAAGCCCAGAGGCAGCAGAAACAGACAGAGAGTATGACCGAGAAGTCAAGGTTTCATCAAACGCAAGCAAACACTTCAACTGATGATGAACCAGAAGATACCTACGCTAATGAGCCATTACCAGACGAGAGTTGGCTAGCACAGTATGAAGCAGAAAGACAAAAGGAAATCAGTACAATTTTTTGGGGTTCAATGCACTTTAAGAACTGGACTGGACTGAGCTGCTCTTCAGGATGTTTTAAGGTGGCCGAACACAGTTTTCAAGAGCTATGCCTAATTCACCATTACTTTTTAGCCATTTATGCTTTGGCGCCCGTTTTTTGCAAGAGTAAAGGTTAACCACA
>OMLO01002544.1_pt1 | contig 14804 bp, 8 predicted proteins | sample 1674811 | NCBI WGS metagenome assembly OMLO01 (sample SAMN06265003, study PRJEB25207) | coral metagenome | isolation source: Coral host | place: Mexico:La Bocana,Puerto Morelos, Mexico | collected 2008-11-13
AAAAAAAGCATGATTCAGTGCATACAATGGAAAGTCTCCTGCCATTTTTTCTAAACGTGGCTCAACTACCAAGCCTCAAGAGGTTTTCTTTTGGTTGGATAATAACCTTCCATTGGTCGGACCCATTGGTACCGATTGGTACCCTTTGCCGGGCCCCACTGAGGATGCTTCAGTGCCACGCAGCGAACGAAGTTATTTCGTGTTGATGGCCTCGACTTCGCAACACTGGGAACGTGCACTCACCTTGTTACGGGGAAGCAAACATGCAAAAAATCTGGCAGTTCGTGGTGTGTTATTTTGGATGGTTGGTTTTGCTTCTTTTCTTGGGGACCATCCCCCGGTGTTCCAAAATATTGTATTTTTTGGTTGATTTTTTAGTTGACACATGTCGCGTTCGCCTTTGCAAACCACCAAAAATCTGAGGTTTGACCATTGCAAACAAGAGGCATACCAACAGGGTGAAAACGGTGGCTGGTGGCAGTTTTTCATGAAAAACAGCATCACCCAGCAAGAAGCACTTGGAACATGGAGGGATAAGCAATGTTTTGTAGATTTTCTGGGATGAGTGTGGCCAAAAAAGTACCAGGTGAATTATTTAGGATACTTCAGGATGGTGTGTGGCCCATTGATGAGCATCCATTTTGAAACATGTTGAGCACGAGAAGATGCAAAAGATGCAATCACCCCACAAATGATGAGGGAAAGCTTCAACAAATGATTACCACCCCAGAAATTTAACATAGATACCAAAAATGGCCATCTTTAAAAGTTAAAAGTAACCACCTTTTCCAAAGCATCATTTTGGGTATCCATGTTAGTTTTTGGGGGTGTTGGCAACTGATTTGATTGGTGGTGATTAAGTCTCCCCCGATTGAGTTCCCTTGTGGAAAAGGCTCATTTCTTGAGGCATATATTTGGGATGCATCCCTGGCAAGCAAAGGTCGCCTGAAAATGTAATGCCATCCTGATAATGTACTGATCGGTGGCATCCTCTGCGGGGTTTAATTCAAGGCATATAAGCTAGGAAACCACCACTGGGTGGTGGTTTCAAATATTTGCTATTTTCATCCCAAGGTTTCGGCCCGAGTTTGCTAGTGCAGTTTCCCCCTTGGGGGTCCACTTCTCTCTCGCCTGTTACCTTAGCGGTTTACTAAGTTTAGACCGCGGGTACATCTTTTGTGCCTTATTTTTCGATCTCCGGTTCTGCACGTTCTCTGCCTTAAACGTGGTTTTTGATTTACAATTCCAGGGTCCCAGCCCTTCTAATTGCCTGGGTGTGACGCTGTCATTTACTTGACCGTCACTGGTTGCTCCACTTGGGTCTACATTGATTTTTCTGTTGCCCTGTGCCTGCACCTATCGAGTCCCAGCTCGTTAATCCTGGGTGCCTCGCTGCTGTTAGATCAGCCGACGCAACTTGGAGCCTTCACGGTCTACATTGAGCTTGCTCTGTCATCGTGGTCCTCCTATGCATTTTTGCTATTTTGTATCTCTCTCCGTGATTATTTGTGGACATTACTCCGACACAAAGGCGACGCGAGAGAAGACTGCGGGCTATTGCTCGCAGACACTTGTGGCTGCACAAGAAGGGTTTCCTGCAGTTATCACATCAACGGATCCGATTGCATCTTCACCGGCTTTCCGCTCACCATTCAGTGGACCCAGTGCACAAGACTGCTCTTCGACTCCTTCACGGACACACCAGGACGATGGCCAACGCACCCTGGAAATGTTTGACATGCAGACGCCTAGTCAAGCATGCAATGGAATTTTGTCCAAACTGTGGTGGACATTGGTCGAAGACTGCCGATCCCGACCATGTGCCACAGCAACCGAAGCAATCCCAGTATGCCTGGACATGGAACAGCTGGGAAGATCAAACAGATCAAACCACCCGAAGTCAACGTTCAACTTCGAGGCAGCGGTCGACATCAAGGAAGTCCCAGAACAATGCAAAGGGAAAAGGCAAGGGCAAGAAGGGAAAGACCAAGAAGTCACAGGAGCCGAACACGACTCCGAGTCCTTTCACCCCATACCCCTCGATGCCGGCTCTTACACCTTGGCCTACAACGGAAGCAGCGGGATGCTCGACGGCCTTGCCGATACCGACACCTGCACCACAGCCCAATGCCGAGTTGATTGCGGCGCTCAAACGCGCCTATCCCGAAGGACTTCCGTCCGAAGTCCAAGATCTCATAGAGAAAAACACGGAAAGTACTTCCAAACAGCTGACCAAAGATCTCCACTCTGCAACGACGTCGTTGGGCCGAGCCAGAAAGGCCCTGAGAGAAGCACAGTCAGCAGAAAGTGCTCACCGACAGGCTTGGTTGAGACACCTCAAGGAGGCAACCAAGCAGTGGGAGGAACAGCTCGACCTCTACCGCAGGAAACAATCGCAATTCCAAGAGGCGAAGCTACGCGCTGGTCAAGAGGTGGAAGCAGCAAGAAAATTGATCCAGTCACTGAACTCAGCAACTGCTCCCAAAGAGTCTGTCACAACACCTGTGGAAGAAGTAGAGGAGGTCAAGACTGGTGTAGCCGAAGCTCAAGAAGAAGAAGAGCTGAAGAGAGCCCTACAATCCACTCTGACTGCATGTGCACAGGCCGCAGGTCTCGAGATTCAAACGGAGGAGATCACTATCCCTTCGGACGACGAGATGGAACCAAACAAGTCCAATCTCGAGGCAACCCGCAAAAGAACCAAGGCAGAGCAAGATGGTGGTGGAAGGGTTGGGCCTTCCTGATTGTAGGCCGCGAGTTCACATGTCCCCATGGAATCGCGAATCGCACATGGCCATTCCCAGAAGTGCAGGATGTTGAGGCCTACGTGGACTATGTTTCATGTGCAGCAAGCATCCGTTGGCGCAATATTGCATCCCTTTGCGGAATAGAATGTGAGCTCACCACGCTCTTTTCGCAACACTGGATGGCACAACGACAGGCCATTGGCCTCCGAGGAGAAGTGGCTCTGTCCAACTACGCGACCTCTCTCTGTCTTGGCATCATCGGTTACTTTTGCAGCTGACAAAAAATCTTGCAACCGAAACAGGTTGAGAGGGCAACGACTCTCTGTGCACTTTCGGGATGTTGTGGATTTGCATGTCTTTGATGAACAAGAACAGCAAACCTCAGCTGCGATTCCTTTTGGTATTGACACCTTAGGTCTTTGGGAAGAAAAGCCATGGAAAATTGACAAATTCCCCATTGCTCATAACTACTTCGACTGTGATAAGGGAAGTACCTGCCTGCAGCCCCATGTCTCTGACCGCTGGTGTGCTAATGGTTGGGAAACTCCCTTCGACAGTCCGAATATTGCAGTGACCTGTCACCCATTTTCTTCCATGAGGGGTGCAGATAATGACCCCAAGCCAGCTGAAGTTCTTGAACCAGTACAAGACTTGGAATCTCAAAATGCGGATACCGCCACTGATGAACTTGATGGACAAAGACGTGGGGTACAACTTCGAAGTGAAGATTTGTCCCTACCCCTTGCGTACAATTTCGCATCAGCGCATGATGCCGCAGACCAGGACCAGGTGATCACTACGTTCAGAGGCGACAGCATCACCATGATCTCCTTTGGGCGCAAACTCCACTATTTGGAGCAGCGCACAATGCAGCTCAGCGTTCAAGAGTTCCATAAATGGAGGGAACGTCTGAGGACCCTGTGGGCTGACTTTGATGATGGCACTTTCTTTGTGATCCACAACATCATCCCCCCACCGTTTCTAGGTCGATCCACGGTCTCGACCATCATTCAGCTTGCACCTATCCCGATACATACCTCGCTTGTGCTCTTGCAGTTTGTTACCAGCAGTGCACCACCACAAGATCCTTTCGTTGAAACAGTGCCTGCACTCTCCATGAAAAGGAATGTCTTTCAAGCTTGTAGGCAGCACCTCGAAATGGAGTCAACTGCTATTGTCAAGCAAGGCTTCAAAGTTTGGCATACAGGAGTCCCACAACAGGTGCAATCTGGTGCTTTCCTTCGGATCCTTATTGATGACCCTCTCGATGATACCGTTAGTTTTGCACAGAGCTTTGCCGGCACCTCCCATGCTGGGGCACCCTCAATTGAATCTTTACGCCTCCTTGGGGAACACAGACTTTCCAGGATTGAGCCTGCTCAAGAACAGCAAGACCAAGATCCTGCTGCGCGAAGGCTACCCCCCCAAGGACCAGCTGGAACTACCAGGCTATACCCTTGGCACATGTGGGAACATTTCTTCAACAATCCTCAGGAACAAGAAGAACATGGTGTCAGTCTCACCATCTACGGCTTAGCCCTTGAAACAATCGAGACGAAATTTGCTGAAATGAGGGAACTGTCGCGTACGCAACTCTTCCGAACGGTGAGGTCGATGTATCCGGAATACTCTACGTGGAACCTGCGTATACATATGGTTTGTCCTCAACCAGTCGACCCAATTCGACGGACCCACATCCTTGCAGAATTCTTACCCCAGGGACATGATGGTCTTGGCAACCTGTGCCCTGTTGTCACAGAGGTACGTTGGTATCAACACACCGGACTCAGGCAAGAAATGCGAGCGGCTCTGTATCGACCTACACCGATAGCTTGCAATCTTCTGCTTGAAGATCTCGAACCCCGGTGTTTGCCCAGAGGAGACCAGCATTGCTCGATTTGGTCTCGAGGTTTGCCGTGCATTGTTGACCAAACGGTTACACTCCACCGTGGTGATTTTGCCCAGATACGGCTAATGCCGGAATGGTCTCCAGACATACTGACAGGCAACTTTCTTGGCTCAGAGGACTTCTATCGCTATGGTTTAACAGTCACACACTGGAGCAGCACAGGAGAAATTCCAATCCACTTCCTGACAGTTGATGGACAGCAGCATGACTCTGCACTCTCCTCCTTCAACACGCTCTCCATTGATGCGATCTGTCGCAGAGCAGAAGCCATTTGGGGCCCGCAGGCGATAGCAACCTTTGTACGTGACAGATCAGACATTACCAATGGATGGTACTTTGTCATCTCTGGTTTACATACTGATGGAGTCCCTCTACTTGTTGACCGAAGGGTTCGAGATGCCAACGGCCGAACCTTTCATCAGTTATCAGCTCTCATCTGGCACTCGGAGCAAACCCTGAGGCAACTCATACATGACAACTTTGATGCTTCTTGGTCGTGTGACTCAGTCCACCGTTTTCTGTTCGTCAACCAATCTCCGTTGCCACAAGATCAGCTTGATCAAGACTTTCATCCAACCCCGGGCGCACTTGTTACTGTGTATCATACGGCGGAGGAAGTCACACCGCTAGCATTCCCAGTGAGCTATGAGGAGGACAGGGACGAACCCATCGAGGACGATGAACAGTTCTTGTTACAACGGGTTGTCAACAGTTATGGACAGCTGCAAGTAGAGGAAAACAGCGCTTCGGGCACTCTACTGAGCAGCACAGAGGAGTGTATTCAATGCAGGCCGAATGGAGACATCATACCTGATTCAGACAGCCACGTCAGATACCAATTCCAATCACGCAACGGTGAAAGAACCACAGGAACCATTCTGGCTTCACCCAACTGGGACAGACAACCTGCACTACTTTACGCCGCTGACTATGGTACGGTACGACGAGATGCGTCACAACGACTTCTTGTCTACGTGCGCTCTTGGTTTCTACCCCATGATCGCTACGGCTCGAGGCTATCGAAAGACTGCACCATTCCAGCACAACTTCTCTTCCGCCTCTTGGACAGGCTGAGAAACGTCTGGCGGCAAGAACTGTTGCCCAATGACACTCTACAGATGAGAGTTGTCAGTCCCACCCCAGCAGCCCTGCCGAATGAATACCCGAGGTTGCACGTACTCCTCGAGTGTAACAGGCCTCGTACGAGTCCAAGGCGTGCCATACTCCTCTCTTTCCAAGATCTACAACCTGATGGCCCTTCGCCAGTGATCACCTGGATTCCTTTCCTGGCACCGCCTGTACTTACACTACAGATTATTGCAGATGTTGCAGTACAGCCATGTGATAGCAGGCGCCTTATTGTCCTGGCAGGAACACCGGATCGCAGATGGATGACGGAGCAGGATGAACGGGAGGTGCAACATGGACTATACCTTTCGGTGCTTCGGGATGTTCGACGCAGATTTCCGACTCAGAGGCTTAAAATAGAGGAGAACTCTATGATGCAGTCACTCGACACCCGTGGAAGTTCGAGGTCTCCTAGACGGTCCGAGGGTATCACACCCTCCAGTACCCACAGTTCTTCTTCTACTCTTCTTGCTCATGTTTTCAGAATTTCACGTGAGCACCGACTTCTCACCTTTGACCGTACAAGTGACAGATCGTATGCTGAACAGGTGACCTCTGCATGGTCTGTACCGGTACATCAAAGTGTCATCGAGTTGCGCATTGTGAACTCACCTCCGAGTGACCTGGAGATGTCTGCTGATTCGACCTATATCTTGTCGAACTCACTGCTGATCGGCAACGACAGGCTGACCCGTCAGACCGACTAGTCTTAGTAGATGTGACTTTCACCAGCGCTGACCGTCTGTCGACAGCCGCACACCTGCGACGTACTTTGTGGGGGCGATGCTTCATGTCACGTGAAGATGTCCTTCACCTGCTGTCATCCAGCAACTTATGCAGGTTGACGACAATTTCTTGTACCGTGCATCTTAACCACCGACTGTGGCCTCCAGATGACTCAGCACATCGACAGCTGATGCACGGGGACTACTTGCACCTTGTCATCACAGGACCAGCCGGTGTTCCCACCAGCCATGTGCAACTGGCAGCTTGCGAGAGAGAATCAGCTGACAGTCAACGATACATATACCGACCGTCGCCTTCTACTAGCCCTGATCGGAACACCCCCGTGATTGCGCATGATGAATCGGAAGAAGAAGAGGATGACGGTGAAACTTCAGTTTCGTTATTGCAGAAGACAGCAAGTATCCGACATGCGCAGGCTATCATCAGAGAACATCACCCAGATGAACCTGTTGACCCCCATGTCATTGACCTCTGGTGTGGAAAGCAGGTTTCTCTGGAGGGTGTTCCAACAAGCCGTGTGCTGCTCACACTTGCTGACCTCATACCGGAACCGGCCAGGACATATCACTCTGGGTCAAATGCACAGCAAGGCACCGACATAGTTGTGCGACTAGTCTGGATTGCCCGAACCGACAGAGTTGATGATCTCCACCTTGAACTACCGAGAAATGAAGAACCTCATGACGCCATCGATGAACTCAAGATGTGGGGCATCACATCACCGGTCCACAGACTTTACCTCGATTGGTGTGCAGCGGATTACTTGGTTTTGGACGCAGTTGGTAATGACATACCCCTTTGCGTCTACACACAAGGTCAAGACGAGATTTCTGTGTTGTCTTGTAGACAAGGGCCCTCGGACGATGACATTTGTCATATGAGCCGACTATGCACCTTTGGGTTTGAAAGGGCAGTCATTTTACACAAATACCGTGTCTCATCTGTAATTCAGCTCATACACTTTGTCAATTCGGCCACTGGTGGATTTGAGCCGAAGCCGCCAGTCGAGACTCCAGCTATGCCTCCACAACTCCCAAGACGTGCCAATGGACCCGTCCAACACCGCATAGCGTTCCACAATCTGACGACCCCTGATCACAACATTAGCCTCCCACTCAGCCGCGAGGAGATTGTTAGCATCTTTGGGTCTGGCTCACATATACTGAGTACAGAGGTGTCACACCTTCCTCTCACAACTGTGCAGATTGAGCAGATCGAATGTCTGCCAAAACACCCTACCACGTCGACTCTGGACAGCTTTGACCGTCTATTAATCTTTGTGGACGGATCGTCAAACCCAGCTCACAAGCACCACGACATTCAGTATGTCAACGAATTTGGATCGTCGGACGCTTGGGCTTTTGCTGTCCTGGGAGAAAGATACAATGACATGGAAGCTCCACTCACTTTCGTTGGCTGGACGTCGCAGACGGTCTGCTATGAAGCTGACGCTCCATGCTACACAGGGGTCGACAGAGTGGGATCGGATGTAGCTGAACGGGACGCCTTACTGTGGGCAGGTCTATGGAGGATGTCTATTGACTCGAATGTCCCCACGACTTTCTGCTACGACTCGATCGTTGCTGGACACTTTGCGGATGGACAATTCGGGACTTTGAACCCGACACCACAACATCGTCTCCTACGTGGCACATTCCAAGCTCTACACAGTCTCTTAGGACCAGAACATCTCCAGATGTTCCATGTCTACGGACACCGCGGCTTACTCTGGAATGAGCTGGTAGACGCAGGGGCCAAATACAATGCCCATCATGTTTGTCACTACCCACGACAAGATGTTGACTTGCAGTCCTGGGGTCCTTTCATACCGTACTTGTGGATTTTCTTTGAAGGAGACGAACTCCCCCAGGCTGGGTGCATCCGGATTACATGCGCCGCCTCCCAACCTGCCTTCTGCTGTCGGAAGTGGTCCATGCACAACACTTCCCAGCTGCATGTGAGGGACCCAAGCAGATGACAGGTACCTTTTGCATTAGTGCAGCAACTGCCAACGTACGTACCCTGGCAACTGGCCCCAATGGCTACAAAGGCAAGATTGCCTATTTGCAGGCTCAGTTCCAATCGCATCATCTCAACTTCGTTGGACTACAGGAAACGCGTACAAAAGAAGGCCTCATCAGAAGTCGCAATGCCCAGTACGCTCGGTTCTGCAGCGGAGATGATGGGGGACACCACGGTGTTGAACTTTGGCTTTCTACCACGCAGCCTATTGGTTACATTGCTGATGAGGCGATCTTTGCTGATCCGAGCAAGGTTGTGATTCTGCACCGAGACCCTCGACGCCTTCTGGCCAGAATTGAAACTGAACTAGAACCATTATATGTTGGGGTGCTCCACGGTCCGCAGAGCGGAATCAAAGAAGCAGAACGAGAAACATGGTGGAAAGACACTCTAGCCATTTGTGAAAGGTACAAGTCCAGGCTCATCCTATTGTGTGATGCAAACGCAGCTAGTGGTCCAGAGGATTCTCACATTGTCTTTGAGCATGACGATGACGTTACGGCCAATACACAGTTCTTCCATGGAACCCTGCAGGGCCTAGATCTCTGCCTCCCCTCTACAGGAGACAAGCACTTTGGTCACCATGCAACCTGGACCTCCCCTGACCTACGGACCCAGCGGAGAATCGACTATATCTGCATCCCTCAGAGTCTGGTCCACGCGGTCCAGTATTCGTCGCTATTAGAGGATGTCGACTTTGGCAACGGTGAAGGAGACCATGTTGCAGTTGGTTTGCAGGTATCATGGAATACCCAGACCTGCAGTACCATCAGGACAGCCGCACAACTCTCCATTGACCGAGGCAAAATCCGCAAGATGTCTATTAACGATGTCCGCAATGCTTTTACCCACCGGTGCCCATGGTTGTGCGACATTGAGACTCAAGTTGATTTATTCAATGCACAGACACATGCATTACTCGTGGACCAATGTGCCCCGGACGTTGTCAAAGCCAAGAAGCCTTTCTTTACTGCCGCACTTTGGTCACTGCGGAAACAGAAGCTTCGGCATCGCAAGACTCTGAAAAGGATCTCTGGTACGTTACGGCGGGAGCTATTGAGTGTTACTTTCCGTGCCTGGCAATATACGAGATGTGGATCTTATGATGGAGACAGAGCATGGAACTATCGCACTACTCTACTGGTCTCGGCGACTCGATGGACTGTCGCATACCATGTCCTTAGCCGTCAGACCCGAGCAGAACTAGCTCAAGCAAAGCAGAACTATGTCAACACACACATTGAAGGGCTACGAGAAGGAGCCAGTGCCAGTGAGATCTTACACGGAGTCCGCCCAGTCATTGGCACATCGAATCTGAGGAAGCGCAAAGGCACCAGCCTATACCACTTGTCGTGAAAGACAATGGAGAACCGTGTGAAACAGGGGGTGAGATAGTTGACAGATGGGCTGACTTCTTTTGTGCAATGGAAGGTGGTACTCGCATGGACGCGACACAGCAACGTGAACACTGGCTCCAGGGACTACAGGAGCTACAGGCACCCTCCTTTGAACTCAGCATCACTGATCTACCCACGCTCTTTGATCTCGAAAGTGCCTTCCGCCATGTGAAATGTGGGAAGGCAACAGGACACGATCTTGTCCCGAGCGAGATTTGCCACCACTTTCCAACCGTCATGGCACATGCATCCTATACCCAGCTGGCCAAACTATGCTTGCATGGACAAGAATGCCTCTTACACAAGGGTGGGAAATTAGTGACCTCATACAAAAAGGGACCTCGGGCAAGCTGCTCGAGCTACAGATCCCTGCTCATCTCCTCCCACATCGGGAAGACCCTGCACAGAACCTTGAGGCAGTCCCAATGCACTCTGTATCAGAACTACATGCAGACCCAACAACTCGGTGGAAGATCCAAAACACCCGTTGGATTTGCAAGCCACATGTGCAGAGCGCATCAGAGGATTCAGGCTACACGGAAGCGATGCAGTGGATTTATCTTCCTTGATCTCACTGAGGCATACTATCGGGTTTTGAGACCCCTTGTACTTGGCAACACGTGGACCGATGAGCTTATCGCAAAGATGGCTGACAGGTTAGGCTTGGGTGATGATGCACTACACGATCTACGGCGACATCTTTGTGACCCTCACTCCTTGGACAGGGCAGGACTCCCGGCCCATCACCAACGCTACCTGAGAGCGCTCCATGTTGACACCTTCTTCTATGTCGACCATCAAACCGACATTTGCAGAACAGAAATCGGAAGCCGCCCTGGTGACAGCTTTGCAGATGTTGTATTCGGCTATCTGTGGGCTAGATTGCTGAAGTCCCTTGAAGAACAGCTCGCTGAAGCAGGGATGCTCACTTCCATCCCACAGGTGACCCACAAGGGCCTAACTGCACAACTCGAGCAGTCCACTCAGCCATTCCTGGGTCCCACTTTGGTGTGACGACCTCTGTGTAGTATGTGATGCGGAGTCGCCCCAAGGCCTCATCAGCAAAGTGGGTTACATTGCCAGTTGCCTCCTAGATGCGTGTGAAAGCCTCGCGATGACGCCGAATTTGCGCCCTGGCAAGACAGAGATTATGTTCAACTTCCTGGGGCCTGGGAGTCAAGCGGCAAAACGGAGGTTCTTTGCTAGTGGTGAAGGTGGATGGCTTGATGTAGTTTGCAACTACAAATGCGTAAGGATTCACGTGACCAGTGAATACCAGCATCTTGGAGGGATCATCCACCATGCAGGAGATCAAAGAAAGGAGGCCAGGAGGAGACTAGCCATTGGACACCAGACATTTTCCACTCATCGCAGATTGTTACTACAAAATCCTTGCTTCAAACAGGAGAAGCGAGTACAGTTATTCAACAGTTTGGTGCTCACGCAGGTTACCTTTGGAATGGAATCCTGGGTTCTTCGGACGCGGGCGGCGCAGATTGGACTACATCGCTCACTCATCAAGCTCTACCGCCGCCTCTTGAAGGTCCCTCATGATGCCCATGTGAGCGATGAAGAAATCATGCGAGAGTTGATGGTACACAGCCCTACCGTTGTGCTTCGCATGGCCCGCTTGCGGTACGTTGGATTACTCTACAGGAGCGGTGGAGATACCTTATGGTCTCTTGTCCTACAAGACTCAGATTGGTTGGAGTTAATCTGGTCAGATCTGGACTGGATGCATCGCCAGCTTTGGAATACTTCAACGCTCCCTCCGCCCAGAGAGGATTTTGAGCCCTGGGAAAGGATCATCCAGCGCTACCCATCTTACTGGAAACGTTTGATCAGGAGGTCCGGGGAACATGACATCCACCAACAGGCCATTGCCCATGACGTATGTGCCTCGCATCGCAACATCATCAAACAGTTGGAGCTGCACGGAAGAGTTGATAAACCCGTCAAACATCAGACTGCCGGAGACCCTACAGTCTTTGGGTGTATGACCTGTGGTACCTCTTGCAAGACTAAAGCAGGGGAGGGTGCTCATATGTTCCGCTGCCACGGCAACTACAACTATGTGCGCAGCCTCTATGATTCTTCCACCTGTGGATACTGCCTGAAGCACTACAAGACTCCTGTTCGCCTAGGAGCCCACTGTCTGTAGACGAGGGTTGCTCAATCGTGGGGTTGTTGGACCACCTATTCCGGGAGCTGGATCCTGTGGTGAACGGACTCTGGAAGCGCAGCGTGACTACCCCCTGCCACATCAACAATGTGCTGGCCCGCTACAGCAAGCAGTACACGGTGACGATTTCCCGTCATACAGTGTGACACTCAGCCTTGACATTGTGGACCACATCTTTGATTCGGAGGATGTACAGCCGGCAGAGCTCATGAGGCAGCTACAGGGTGTTATCCGGCGCTCTGCCGTATCCTGGACAACCTGTCGGCTCACATTGAGACAGATCCAAGGCGAGCTGGTACCTCTCGACTTCGAGACATTACCGATCTCCTACGAAGTCTACAGAGAGACAATCCATGCCTTGCAGGACCCTACAAACTGGGACTTTTTGTGTGGCACGGGACTTACCACACCCGATGAAGTCTCAGAGTGCATCGGTGATTATGATGAGATCTTTGCCCGTGGAGACGCACCACACAGGTGCCAAGGGTATTCGGTCATCACCGCTATTTCCTGCATTGCTTCTCAGGCAGGCGCCGTCATGGTGACTTGGAACACTACATGAGATGTGTCCAACCGCCGGAAGGGATTACGCTCCACGTGATATCCTTAGACATCGTGATTGACGGCGAGTTAGGCGACCTGCTACGCAAAGAATCGCGGTCCTACTGGCTTCATGCAATTGCCCAGAAATGGGTCATTGGTCTCCTCTGCGGACCACCGTGTGAGACGTGGTCGAGAGCAAGAGGCAAATTGATCAAGGGCAAGAAAGGACCAAGGGTAGTTCGATCCCGTGAAGCTCCCTGGGGAAAATCTTCGCTGGGAATCAGAGAGGCCAAACAGGTCTTGTTCGGCAACACTCTTCTCCTTTTCTGTCTGGAAGCCTTTGTTGGACTCTTGCTGAATGGAGGTTGCTCTCTGATTGAACACCCATCCTGTCCGGATGACAGCACACTTGTCTCCATCTGGCGTCTGCCCATCATTTACTTCCTTTTGGGGCTGCCGGAAGTGCAGCTGTTGGAGGTGATGCAAGGATTCCATGGAGCTGCCAGCGCCAAGCCAACGGCCTTGTTGGCCTTGCGACTGCCGGAGCTCGGTGTGCATCTGGCCAGCAACAGAATTCGCAAAATTTTGCCGACTGCCCAGTCGATTGGACTCAGCAGCGACGGCTCTTTCAAAACCTCATCACTGAAGGAGTACCCACCGGCACTGTGCAGAGCCCTCGGGGGTTGCCTGGCAAACACCATCAGTGGTTTTGAGGTCGGAGGTGATGAGCCTCCGGATGATTTCCGATCTCGCTGTGGTAAGTTGGAGTCAGCCGAATTCGGCTTGTACATGGGACGAGACTTCCACGGCTAAGATCCACTTTTGAATTCAGTACAGCATAGGCCGCAGCAGACTTGCTTCATTGTGCCTTATGGAAAAAAATTAAGATTATTCTGCAGAAGCTGATCATTGGTCATTGAAGCTGGTCATGTTGGAAGTTCGTTTGTTTTTAGAGACATTTTTGTGGATTTCATAATTTTCGATATTCTCAGCACAGGACCCACTGAAGGAGAGCAGGCTGTGCTGGGCATGGACGTTTGCAGACGTGGTAGAGTGGGAAGTGACAAAGGGACATTTCTATTCCCAAATTTGCAAACACATCTATTTCCATCACATGTTTGATAGAATCCTCTAGCAGTTTCTAAGGGTTTGATGATTCCATTCTGAACGTGTGAAACGACGGAAGGATTGCAACCCGTAGTTTTCCAGGGGAAGTCTCTCCAGCTCTCTTTGCTTTGGAAGGTCCAACAAAATGGTGAATGAAGCCTGCAGGCCGTGGTTGATTTTCAGGGGAAGTTTGATTGTTTTTCTGGGCAGAAGACGCAAGCACTCAAATGCATTTCCAGTGAACCAAAGACACCTAAGACACCGAAGATACCACAGGTTGATCAAAATAATCTTCATCCAATGACCCGAAGGAGCTTGTCACAAGCTTTGGAGCGGCCAACGGCGCTACATAGCAATCGCCTCTTGGCTTCAACTTGTGTATCTTGTTTCAGGCCGACAGATTTTTTGTCAACTCGACTCGAACTGGAGGGACCTATGCGGTGCATCACTGGCAATGCAGCTGGTGTAGAGAAGATGATACTTTGAGGAGACATTTGAAGCAAGGTGTCGTGGCATCAGTCTTTTTGATAATTTGATAGTTCTTAGATGCTAGGACGAGCATCTCCTTGTCAGAGATTGTTTCAGTCAACGAGTCTCAAGCAGAGGCCTTGGAGTGGAATTGGTGCAAAGATTTTCTAAGAGAAACTTGAGTTCCTGACGGCTTGGTTGAAGTCTGCTTCCATAAAGATCTTGAACAAAAAGGACAATCTGAATACAATCTGAACTTTGCGTTGTGGCTTTGCCAGGCTCCTTTGCTTTCCGACAAAGCGGCGAGCAAAAAGATGTGAGTACGTAGAGTCGAGAGCAATGTTGAAACCAGCAACGATAGCGGAGCCATGCACCACATGCAGGTTGACCTGGAGAATCCTCTACTTTTGTGCCCAACTTCCCTCGACGATTCCGCCGTGTTTGCTTAAGTGTGAAACCCTGACATCGAGCAAAGCAGCTGTGAGGTACAGCGAGGGAAGCTCCGAAGCTGTTTGCAGCTGCAGGTGGCCTGTGGTTTCTCCATGAATTTTTAA
>OMLO01002545.1_pt1 | contig 14803 bp, 5 predicted proteins | sample 1674811 | NCBI WGS metagenome assembly OMLO01 (sample SAMN06265003, study PRJEB25207) | coral metagenome | isolation source: Coral host | place: Mexico:La Bocana,Puerto Morelos, Mexico | collected 2008-11-13
TTAATAGAAGTGAGAACCAGATTATAAGAAATAAATTGTGAAGTATGGCGAGAAATAAAAGTGTGAAAGATGATGAAAACAACAACGGATAGATACTTGATTAAAGCTGTACATACATGTATCAGTGATTGATTTGTTTTCCAGATCGATTCAATATTACACTGAAATGAAAATGCAAACAAAATCATTCACTCACAAGTCTGATCTGTCTTCCCTATGTGGATTTCCTGAATTTTACTTTTGCAATGTGGGTGCTTATTGCACCCAGGATGCTTATTTTTAACAGCACTCAAGAAAGAGACCTTATTAAAAAGAGAGAGCTTATTGGTCCAAAATCAAATTGTTGCAATGTTCTCTCAAATTAGTTGTAACATTATTATTGTTGTTTTCTTTCAGACTTTACGGCAGCGAGGATCACGAATGTAGCATCATGCAACTAGGATAGTGTATTTCAAGTTATTGTGATGTTTATTTGTTTGTTGACACTTAATCCCTCCCCAGTAACCACTATTTCTCCCCACCCTCCTGAGTTATTTCATTATTAGCTGGTACCAGATTGAGGCTGTGTACCAGCAGTGACTACTTTTAATTAATGACACATATTTTAAGCTTGTTTTTGAGAAGAAAGCACAAATTTAATGGCAATATTCATTAGCTATCTTTGTTTATAATAAATTGATTCCTGTTTATTTTGCATAAAAGAGCATTAGCCTGTGAAAAAAAATAATGTCCATGATATGTTTAGTACGTCTAAATTGCATAATAAGAAGTTCTGTACACCAAATTTTTAGCTCAGTTTCTGCAGTGCATCCGAACAAGGTTGCGTGACCATTTTCCGGGATGTATCCAGAAAATTCAGGCAAAGGGGTGCACACTACAAACTGCTTCCCCCCCATAAAAAAATTCCACTCTTAGTTGATTTAGTATTTTTTTGTCAAAAATACATGAAAAAAGGGGGAGTGAACTGCACCCTGATTGTTCACCATTGCTTGTTGGAATGCAGGAAAAGTCTGCTGTATGAGAAACGTTCAGTATCATTGTGCTATGGTTTTGCTCCTGAAGCATTTCTCATTCTGGAAGACTTCAGTCCTGCTTTGAGAACTCTATAGACAGAAAAACATGTTTCCTTGTGCAGCTTCCTTCTCATAATGCTAATTGACTTTAAAATGTCATCAAAAGTGTGTTGCATCAGCAGCTGGCCAAATACTTTACTGAGTCCAGAACCTGCAGATCAATTACCAAACTGTGTGTTATGTTCCTTGTAGTAACTTTTTTTTTTTCATTTTGCATCAATGTCTTGATAGAAAAAACAAACTATTGTGTAGTAGGCTGCAGCATATAGCATACAGATGGTAAATACATGTGTAACAGTGGTGCCATTTTTTTAACTACAATAATTCAAAACTAAAATGATGCAGGTCTTTGATGAGAGCATGCTATTTTGTTGTACTGTATTCAGCCAATGAGTACTCACGAAGTTTTTCAATTTAAATTTTTTGTTGGTGATTCAAATAGTTTGTTTTGGTAGCTATGCTGATGAATAATTGAAATCAATTTTTTTGTTCCTTTTGGTCAAGTTGCATAAGGAACAAAAGGTAACATGAAACATAACCCAAATCCCTCACCAATCTTCTTGCAATAGGGGGATTCTTGCTGATGTCATTGTTTACATTTTGGCTTTTTTGCATATGTCTTTGCATACAGACAGTTAAAGAGCTACATGTAATGAAAGTACATATCGAAATTATTAGCTCTTTGAGTGCTAAAACGCTAATCAGCTCATACATTTTTTGTAAAAGTTCGAGCTTTTAAACCTGTGTTGCACTAAAAGTATTCAATACATCAGGCTCGTATTCATTGGCAGAATTAATCGTACTACGACATTTCAATATTTAGAACTGAATTATTTGTAGCGCCATCAGAAACTGTATCGCTTATGCTAATGAGGCAAATATTGTAAACAAAGGTTCCCCTATGCACGTTTTTCGCTTAGAAAACTTGCTATGTCCCCTAGCAACTGTCTTGCGAAAAACTGGGGTGCTCGGCAAGTTTCTACAGGATTCTCCAGTCATAAAATGTTTAAGTCAGTTGCCAATGGTAACACACATGCGTAGAGACTGAAGGACAGACTGCAATTTTTTTACAACTCACGCAAATTCTTCAAATTGCCATCAGGGTGTCTTATTATGTAGCGCAATACCTTTTAGTGGTTGTAACATTCTATTAAGGGAGATCGAAAGTGCAGAAATCTTTAAGAGTAAGCTATTTTCATGCTCTCGAAAAATAAACGATTATTCACCGAAGTGGAGGTCAATAGCGGTGGATATTTACCAAGCCGCCACTTTCACCGACACTGAGGTGAACAATTGTTTTAGCATATACCACACATGCTGAATAACTAGCGGACCAAAGACTAACTTAACTTGTTTAAGAGTAACTTTATTTGGAACGGGTCGCCATTTTGTTTTTCTTCGGCTGCTCGGAGGTGAATAATACTAGGCTAATCACCTCCGAGCTAGCCAATCAGCGTGCGCGAAAAGCACTATTCACTTGTGTGGTATATACTAATAGACGATAACCCCCAGTGCGAGCTACTTCTAGTGCAATATCGAGAACAGAAAATGGCTTATGACCTGCCCATGTTTGTTTTTTTTTAACTCATTGTTGATTTATTATTTTGCTTCGATAGCCCGCGGGATGGAGTCCCCATAAACGGGATTTCACCCGCAACAACGGGATTTTAACCCGTTTAATGTGTGGGCCTTACCTTCGCCTGTTGAATTTCACTGATTGTTTTAAGATGATAAAAAATATAGATTTACGTTTATATAAGCAAACAACCCACAGTGAAAAAAAGATCATAACTGCCTGAAAGTGATCTTTTGTATATTTGTATATTTCCTTTGTAAAGCTGTATAAATTGCCCTTGTAATTGATTGGCAATAAATATGATTTTAGCTGCTAATGGAGGTAACCTACTTTGCTGGCTTTACAATGCAGGTTTGTGCGGCGTCCACACTAGACGGCTAGGTCTATTGTCCACACTATGATTTGTCACTAGACAGTCAAACTGGAGGAATTTGAAAACCCTGGGTTTTTGTTTTCATTTGGACGGAAGACATTTCCAAAGGGAAGCTTTTCGAAAACGATATGGTTACAACAACCATGTGAGGTTCCTACCCGTGTTTTCGTCAAATCCAAAGCCAAAATGAACGGTGATTGTTGAGATTTTAAATTGCTCCGGCGCAGCGTGGACGGTAAACATGATGCGTTTTCATTGAAGCCTCCATTTTCAATTTCCTCCAAGAATCTGACTCGTCTCTAGGTGCATTGAATATTAACGAGTGAAGCGAGAGCGCGAAAGGTCGAAAAGTCTCTCCTGTTCGTCCTCCCTTGTGTCCCAAGGAGTTTCAGAACCTCTCAACAGGCGATTGGGAACGAGTAAGCAATTTAGTCATCTCATGTCATGTTATGTCATGTCATGTCATTACATTGCACAACGAAAACAGAGCTACGATAACTTTACCAGAAATGCCATGAAACTAGCTGAATTAATTTGTCGAAAAAATCACGTTCCAGTCTGCGCTGTTGTGCGAAATAAAGCAGGCCGAATATCGTGACTAGACTCAAGATATCGTGATATCAGCTAGCTGGTAGGAAATTAAAGATCTGGTGTCTAGGACACTTGCCCTGGATACTTTCAATCGTTGCCATTATCAATATAACTGACCTCTCCTTGAGTGTTCGATGATTCTCTTAACTTACTTGGTAGAATTTTATTATGCTGCAAAAGAATTTAGTCTCTATCAATTTATACGAAGAGAAGAGAAAAAGGTAATAAAAGATGGTTCAAATAAGTCTCCATTTAGCTTTGGTAAGCTAAGGGTAGCCTCAACCTCGTTCCCAGGGCTTTTCCCTGGGAACGAGGTTGGGGTAGCCTCACCTTTTACGTGCCGCTCATCGACACTTAGTAAGCCATTTCCGCTTTGACGTTTGTCTCCGAGTCTTCGTGCGAAACCATCATGGCCATCTAATTCTGGAAAGAAAAGTCTATGTATGATATGTATGTAGACTAATGTAGACGAGAGTTGTTGTGATGTTTAGGGATACACTTGGTGTTGGTAGGAAAACGGAAAGAAATAATAAGTGAAAATATTTAACACTGATTGTTAAAACAGCAACCACATTGTTCAGTCATCTTTTTACAGCCCGTTAACGTTTTTGACTAAATAACATTTAGGCCTAAAAACAGAGAGATCATTCAGTTATATTTGCAGGAAAACATAGCTTTTATAACGTATTTTTTGGAGCAAGTATAAGGGAGGACACAATTCAACGTGTATTTCGTTTAGTGCGAACTTGTCGCCGGTAAAATTACTTTATGTAAAAAGCCAAATTTCGACCACGAAGTTACGTTCACGTTTTTCACCATCCATTCGTTTTGTGTGGAAAATAACTAGAACGGAGTAGGCAGTCAATTTGTGCCGAAGTTCTTGCTAAAGACAGAGCTAAACTAAGACTTTCCGTTCAAAACAATCAACTGAATAATAACTGGGAGGTGACTGAACTAAAAGATTTTCTGGACAAAATTAAACGGAAAATCTCGATACGTCTTCCGCCTTCCTTTCCGTCTCTTTCAGTCGATTTGTCAAATGAAACCAGCCAAGCTTTCCATCAGGAATCAGTTTTGAAAAACCTCTTGTCGATAAGAAAACAACAAGGGGAGACCTGATGACACAAAGACTTGGAATATTGTCGATATCTTAGAACTTCCAGGAAAAAAAAAAGCATCGCTTAGTAAATAAAGTAAATTATACAATGGATTGAATAGTAACCATACATTTGAACTGATCTCAAAATAGGAATTGTTGTAATTTTTTTCTGTTTGAACAAAAACAGGCTGCAGTTCTTCGTGAAATAGTTATGCTTGGGAGCTTATAAATTGTAACCTTTTACTTGGACGAAGTGATCACTTGACTGAATGCGGATAATTTTTTACAATCGATGTACAAAGTTACATCAGCAGTGTAATATTTTATGTACGTATACATGGTATACCAAGCTTATTCAAAATTCTCGATCAGACTGAATATCCTCAGTGACGCTGGCCAGAATTGAAATCTGTAAACATAGCATTTATTTTCACCTTACATATTTATTTACACTTTTATATCGCTCTCAGAATGTGCAAATGATGTACTTTAGTTGTTTTCGACGGGTGCATGTTTTAAACATTACAACCTTTTGTTTTAAACTCAAAACAACAGACTGACTGTTCCAGCATTACTGAAACAATGCGGGAGTGTTTTCTTTTCTTTAATTCCTTTTCATTACCGAGTCTGTTAATAAGCTGATCGTTTTCTAACCTATAATATCAGGTTATGTGTTCCACGAAAAACTGTAAATCCTTTATTAATGTAAAATTCGTGTAAGATTGTTAAGTTGTCTTAATTGTTTTATTTGATTATTGTCATAAATTCATATGTTGGTCACAGTTCGCTGTTATGATTGTACAAGCTATTTATTGTTGTGAGGTCCTTGGCTGTCCTTAAGTACGTTCAACTCCGGCTCGAATATTTCAACTTATTCTCCTACTCCTACTTTTGATGTTTAGTTTGTTGTTCTTGGGTGATTGAGATTCGAACGCATCAATCATTGCAGTTTATCACTGTTTTTATTAAACTATTGTACAGTTAAGTTGGGTGATTGAGATTCGAACGCATCAATCACTGCAGTTTATCATTATTTTCATTAAACTATTGTACAGTAAGTTAGGCTCTTTACACATTTTGACTGGATTCAAAAGGCTAATTACAGTAATTAATTGTGAGTAATTTGTCAGGTAGTAAATAGCAAGAAGGATTAACTCAATTTAAGGTTTTACGGCCTCGCTGTTTTTTGTCTTCAATAGTAGCTAAGCTGTAATTTAATTCGTTCTGACTTTAGTCTCTTAACGCCTTGCTGGACCGTACGCGCCACCACTCCCCCCCCCCCCCCCCCCTTATCATCCGTTATGAACGATGACATCACATGTATAACGGCGAGGAGGACCACGCTCCTAATAAAGCCACGAAAAACCTTCTATATCACCTCAACACCGTCCAACTGCCTTTGATAAATTCGATCAGCGGTATAAAACCAAATTCGTCGAGCGTGCGCAGTAACAGCGAGCCGATCAATGATTCGATCTCGATTATTCCCTTTCCCAGATACTACTCGTTTAAAAATGTCGCTACGAGCCGAGCAGGTGACTAAAATGGAGGCTCTGAGGACGAAAAGGATCTCGATATGATCAGTTAGTTACCCGGATCTTCATATCCTTCGCCATCACGAGAATGAGCCCCATCCCTGCCGGAAGGTTTCGTAACACCATTATGGCGCTAAATGCGATTGTAAATTGAAAGCGCGGGAATAGAAGAACGGACCTTTAAAACTCCTGCGCCATTTTCCTGTTAAGTTCCAGCCAGCTGTATGAACAGATCCGTCCTCAGACTCTTCTTTGTTCTCGTGTGTGACAGCTACCTGAACATTCTTCAACCGAGAATTGGCATCGATTTCGTTTTCTGGTGAAAAGTCATTCTCCTTGTGATCATAGCACGTGCAGTGTAGAACACACAAGCGGTAGACTTGTAACGCTAGAACAAGCGCGTTTTTGGCAGTCAAGAAAATCACCATGTACTCGTAAGCTTCATATTGGGCGATTATGAATAAGCGAAAGGTAAGGAATGGTCCATCCTGCATAAACAAAGACATTAAGATTGCTACAAGCTCTGTTGTGATTCGAGATTTGGTTGTCTCTTCCACGGACTCGTTACTCATCTCAACGCATGTTTCCGGTGCGGGGGAGCTGGGTGTTGTTTTAACTTTTTCTTTTAAGGGAATCGTCTTGTCCTTGCCTTCTTTGAACTCTAGCCGAAGATTTGGTGACGTCATTGATGTCGTCATATGCCCCATCGTGCGCTTCGGTTTTATTTGTCCCACACTCGGCAGTGAGAATCGTCCAGGCTCTCTCGGATGACCGTTAGAAGTGCTCGGTTTGGTCTGGGCTGTTTGTATTTGGCTTGTTTCAGGCTCAGGGTTATTATTTAAGGCCTCGCCTGTTTCACCTAAATGAGGCTGATAGGAATTGCGCCGAACTTCCGGCAGGTAGCCACGTGGCAACCCACGTGAATAATTATGCGACATTAGCAAAATATCACGTGATAATCTCTTTGCAGCGATGGCATGCTTGAAGTCCATTGACGTCATCGACGCTCTAATGGGCTCGTGAGCAGCCGAATCAATTCCTCTAGTATCGTAAGGAACAATCGTTCTTCTTTCATTATTGAGTTTCGCGGGCTTTCGATCATTCGTTCCTTCTTCTTCAGGGTCCAGTTTCGTCATGGTGTTAAACGGAAATTGCATTAAACTCCAAGTCCACAGACACAAGATCGTGGCGATAAGTGTTGGAGAAGATTTCACGAAACCTAGCTTAAGAATATCAAAGAACTCAATGATGTCGGCGCACATAGCGAGATTGACGAGAAGGAGCTGCGAGAGAGAGTCTTTAGTCATGCCTTGAACTGTCGGCAGGAGCCAACGTCCGAGAATCATCATCAACATGGTGGTCTGTTCTATTAAATCTGTCCATCTCTCCGCTGAAACAATCAACACGTCCGCGTCGAGCTGTAAAGACAAACAAAAACTGTTATATCCACAACTGGGGCGTCGTCCCATTTCAAATTAAGCGTGAGCATAAAAAGGAGCTACCACTCAGTTTTCACATCTTAATAAGTTGAGCCTAATTTTTTAAATTTGTTGTTTGTAATCCTTTTTATAATCTTCTCCATCCTTAACCATTCTTGTCCCTTTATGGTTTGTTATTATCTCTCTTGTATTTTTCTGTCTTAGTAAACTTCTCTTTTCAGGTTTTATTCAATCTTCGTGACTCAGCTCCTTTAATACAAAAAAATTGTTACGTTGCCCCAGTGTTGTAACAAATACATGTATTGAAGAACTGTAGCTAGAGGAAAAATAATTCAAGCTTTCGGCCGTCAAACTTAGCGTTTGGTCATCGCACAAGCAAAGAAAAAGTCCCTCCAGAATTTATTTAACCATCTATAACCATCTATAATGAGCAGTGAATCGAGAAATTGTTAACTTTGTTTGACTTAAAACCAACATTATAGGACCAAAGCAAACAGCGCAGTTTCCTTACAAACAACAAATATTGGAGATTACCAGAATTTTATACGCATTACCAAGAGCCACTCGAGAGTGTCAACTCAAGTTGAAAATACAATAGTAAAGGTTTTGGCTTGGGATGCATTTCCTTTTCCATTGCTCCCTTCTTCTCTCTATATATGAGTCGGACCCTTGCGGGGTAGGGAGAGCGCAGCCTGGGACTAGCCTAATTTCACCTTGGATCTTATTTACATTGTGTTCTTGATGAATAAATAGGGTTGAACTGAAAAAAAAGAACAATTCTTACATTATTAGTAGAGGTGCCGTTTTTGCGCGCCTCCAGAAGATGAAACTCGAGAATCCACGCACATGGAATGATTCCAGTCAGATGACAGAAGATTGATGGAGAAAACCTGAAAAAGTCAAACAGGAAGTTTTAATATCTAATAAAGAAGAGATACCTCCTTCGGGAGCAAGGTGCACTATGGTTTGTGACAATAATGACAGACAGAGATTAAAAGCTGCGGCCGCTGCGGTCGTTACTGCGTCGGCTGCTAATTACCTGAGCCCGTGCCTCTGGATGCTGAATGTTGCTAAGCAACTTGATTATAACGTCACGCTGGTAATACAGATGATTGACTGACTGATGATAAACTCGGAAACCTATTAAGTGCTTCAACTTACGAAGATATACCAAAACATGCTTTTTGTTACTTTGTTCGTTTGACTACGAGCGATTTCATCTATGAAATTTAAAAACAAATCGCTAATCCTATCTCGGTAATGCAAGTTGCAGTCCAACTGTTTTCCCGGTAAGGAAATTAATAAAAGACAAATATTGTCATTTTCAAATAAAATACTGTTAATCTATCAAGTGCTTTCGAGAGCAAGCCGTTTCGATAATTCTAGTTTTAATTAAGATGTAGTGATATGATATATCACCCGAGGCCATGTAAAAGCCGCAAACGTAAAGCGGGTCCACAAAATAGAAAGAAATGTTCTTATGAGATAACAAGGACAATTATGACAAGTTCTCTGTAAAGTATTTGTCGCAAAAATGGCGACAAAACATCAGAGAAAGGTGCTAAAAAATGCCTCTAACATTTCGTGTTTGAATGTGTTTGACTTCGCAATATTTGACTACACGTACATGCTGTAGAAAAGGATCAAAAGATAACTCAGAGAAGTGCCGGATGAGTCGAAAAAACACGATTTCACAGCTGGAAATGAAAGTCTCCCGCAGAGAAGCCATCAAAGTGACCTTTCTACATAAAAACCTATCATATCTGTTTGTTGTTTGTTTTCAGTTCTCAATGATGTTGTTTACTTGTAGTAAGATCAGACCCGATTCCTACCGAGCTAGATAATTTCATGTAGGCATCTGAAGAAAGCGATGGAACATGACTTTTCGCGTTTTAAGAGACACTTGATTCTGTTTATTCTTTTCTAATTGCCTCGAAAAGTAAACAGCGATAATCTTTGAGAAAACTGAACGGCAAACGTGACGAGAAAATTTGCTTTTCACTCAGTTGCAGACTTTTTCCTAAAGTTCATTAATGTCTTTTTATGTTGATGCTAATTCGAGTAATAAAAATCAGCGTTCAATGCACGTAAATCAAGCATTAATTAATTTAAATTGAATTTGAGTCAATCTATTATATTTTTTTCGGTGTCAAATCTGAAATTGACACAATGTTTGAACTTTTTTGACAGAAAGCTTGATAACGTCGAGTTTTCCTTTGAATATTGCAAAAACAAAAGGAGAAGGTAAATTGCTACCTGAGTGTTTTTGACAGGGGAACAGTACAACGTGATTGTGTTATGAGGGCTGTAGGCAGGACTAAAAAATTGTTGGAGTGAAATCCGTGTTTCTTCTCGTAAAGTGAGTTTCGTGTAAGCTTGCCTTTGAATTAAGTATAAGTTACTTGAATTGTGCTTAACCTTGGGTGAATCAGGCATCTACTGTGAAAATAAATTCTATGATTGCAATGTTCGGCTTACGACAAAGAACGATCTAGTGCAATATGTATTTACAGCAGCCCACGAACCATCTAGGCTCTTGGTTATTTAATTATTTTCTTTAATCGTAATTAAAAGCCACATATGGTCATCAGTAGAAAATGTCGAAAATCAATATTCCTAAGGGTTTTTTCTTTCACAAAGTGAACAACCAAGTGTAACTTTATAGCTTTTTAAGATGCTCTCAGAGCGACAGACAAAAGGCTTACTTGATACTGACTGAAGTCTGAAGGGATTTTAGTGATATTTTGGGATTTTAAACTATATTGCACTTTGTTCAAAAACACCTGCAGGGAATTTGTATTCGGTGCTAACAATGGTTGAAATTAAGAAAGCTTTTCATGCAAATGTGGAATATATAAGGTAAAAACGTTCCCGGCATTTTGCCAAGCGAAAGTTTCCATCGTAAAAAACCTACTGATTCGTTACTCAGGCTCGAAATAGTTTACTTTTTGGAACTTGAAGGACTTGAAATGGTTTACTTTTCCCCTTCCCTTTACGCCAAAATCCGGTGTCTCTAAAAGCTTTCTTAACATTAACTTCACACTCGAAGCCTGTTAATTGTCAGTCAGTTCGAATTTAAAAGACAAATGCATTATTTAAGTATCAATATACAAGGGTAATGAAGTGTAGAGTTCTCCAGCAGCATACAAAGCTAATTGCAAAGTGTATGAGAAAACCGTTCCTTAGCAAAACGCCACGGCATAAAATGGCGCTTTCGATTATAATTACTGTATCAAAATAAAATCTCATTCGAGACGTTTTATATGTACATTTGCGGTCGGGATATTTTTGCAGGGTTTTCAATTTTTCTAGCCCGGAGCTTGGTGATAATAATCTTTACTTTCAGTAATGGTGTATGAGTTTTGCGATATATTAATTAAAATTGTTTTAATTTACTTTTTTATTTCATTCGTTCACGCTCCCTCTTGAGACAAAACCTGTACTCGGTTCAACCGGATTCTGGCAGTTTCTTAAAATTATCGAGCCCCAAAACTAATTCTCTGAATTAACGATCAATTACGTAAGGTGTTTTCTCCTGCAGCTTTTCAAGACAACAACGAAGGTATTACTGAAAAAAACTGGCAGTTTGTCTTACCATTTGTACTCTTGTCCTCTTCTGTAAAACACGGAGAACAGTGTCTCCAGGAAGAGAAGTCCTTCGAAGAAAGCCAGATACCATAGTCTATCATTGAGAGTAACTTTCACAACCCACCAAACCGACACAATTATATGACTGGCAAAAATAACGCGTGTTAGCAGCGATTTGACAATGTAGCAAGCAGAAGACATTGAATTAAGTTCTGTGCCGTTTGTGAATTCTTCTAGTCTTTGATAATTCGTAGACCACACTAACCGGCTAACTGTCCGTATTTGACGCTGCCTATATTGCTTCACCTTTTAGCCTCCGCCTGTGAGCCATGTTTTCTTTTTTCAGACCATATGAAAGTGGGCAATTGTGATCCGATTGACAAAAACAGCAAAAACGAAAGCTGTCGGGAAAAGGCCGCTTTTTTAGATTTGTTGATATCCTCAGGGCAAATCGTCTATTACATTCGCATGCGATCCGGCCAAGTGTTTGTGTCTCTCAAAGGTCATGACAACAGAGTCTGCGTAGACTAAAGTAAACTTTAATGTTTGACATCACTACTTTAAATCAGAATTGGCACGGTATGTGAAAAGAAAGAATGGGTGATTATCTCTCCTAGTGTCATATTGATAAAGCATCTGCATTTTAACTGGACGGCTTGTTTGATCCTAGAAAATAATACAACGTATTCGGAATTAAAATAAAATAAATCGCCATCCGTTCTTTTCTGTTGTTATGAATGGAAGTCGCACATGAAATCTGAAGGAGATCGTTAATAACCAAACTTCTTCTAAACACGAAAAATTGCAATTTATCACGTTGATTACTTTCACAATTGTGGTATAGTAGTGTTTAGAAAACATTTAAACCCAAAACCTGATAAGGAAGGCTCCCTATCTCGACTTTTAATTTATTACATTTGTTTCCGAGTTGGATGATAATGTTATTTGCGAAAGCATTGGCGTTTTCAATAAAGACTCAAAGGGATCTTCATTAGAAAATATTCCCTTGAATATGACCGATTCGCACAGCGATTGGCTTAGAAATGTTATGAAACTCTCTTTGTGTACTCGTACTTAAAAATTCAAAGGGATGGAAAGTAATCACTTCAAAATTTTGTGTAGAGACTTGACTTAGAGAGCAAACAAACAGTTGTACATCCGTCAAGGAAATGTAAATAAATCCGAATGAGGAACACACTACTTGCTATAGAGTATTTACTCAGCTTGTGGCTGTCCTCCACATATCTTCCAGTTCAATCAATAAGCCCCAAAACACTCTCCTAAAATAATCTCCGAAATTAACCATCTTTTCTTCCCTCTTTCTTCTTATGAAGTGGCGAATTATGACTCATAAAAACTCTAGATTCAAATCTCTTTTGATTCCCGCAAACATAAGAACATCTTAATCTACTTGTAGTATCTTACGCAAAATGCCGCGTATCAAAGCCCATCAGCCGGTTTCACAATAAATTGATTGTAATTAATGAAACGAGCACAAGAAAAAGTGAACGATGTATCCGGCTACAAACCTACCGTGAAGAGCCTAATAGAAAGAGCAGTCATTTTTTTCAGATTGATTTTAACATCAGAATTTGTATGGAAAGTATTCAAAAGTATAATTTGATACCGTGATTCAAATCCTTTCAGCCGTAAAACAACCTATGCGCAAAAATTGAGTTTTTCGCAATTACTGCTAGTCTCAACACTAACGAAATCTAACTTGAAGATAATTTTTTAGGGGATCAGATGAACAGAAATAACAAAAAGCTCCATATTTGTTATCAGTGTTCATTATTATTCGATTGTGCCTCTACAGCTCAACTTAATAGCCCCAAACTTATTATATGTCTACACACGCTTTGCAGACCTACATAGTAAGGACGGCCGCGCGCCGAATCACGGCCGCTTGACATATTTTTGTACATGGTTTTTGGAGGCCATGGAATGAAGGCCCGTCGAACAATGTACAAGGTTAGCATTTTACAGTTTAAAAACCTTTTATGTTCTTGTTAAAGTAAAGAGCCGTCATTTCATCATCACTAAACAAATATACAAAAAAAAGATAAGTTACGATTCGAGTGTCCTTACTTTAATGCCCTTTAAGAAACTGGTGTTCAAGTGTCTATAATGTATGTACAAACAGACATTCACATTTAATAAAGCAGCTGTTTCATGAGATGGCAGCTATTTTCTAGTACTAGCTATGCCTAAAAACTGTAACAAAGGTTTGATGATTATACAAGTCTAAGCTTCTAACGTCAATTTCTTAACGTGTGTGTATTCGTATTGATGTATGGCAAAATGGGAAAATGATAAAATCATTAGAACACGCACGATTCCTTAATCAAAAATCTCTTCTCTCCGATCCAGTAGCCTCTGTGTCGTAAGGTAATTTCTGGTTTACAGTGTGGTTACATCTATATAGGTATACAAGGCAAGCGAAAAATAACAACAACGTTTGCAAGACATATATAACGATGCTTGCAGAACGAAGTTACCCCGAAAAGGAAAGAAGAAAGACTAGGCCGGATAACACTTCTATTGCGGGATTGTCTTCCATCAAACAATTAAAACAGCAACACAAGGCAAATTTTTAACAATCGTTTATTGACGTCAAACACTTTTTGAAATTCAAATTTGCAAGTGTTAAACGAAATTGGATTCTTTGTCTCAACAAACAGTCGGACCACTGGCTGCCAGATTTATATCATAATTCAACAACAGGTGGCAAAGCTAGAAATATCTGTATTAAACTAAATCAGAACTGTGAATAGACCCGTGGGAAACATAAAAATAATCACGCATCTATTTTAAAACAAAAAAATATAATTTTGTGGAGAAACAGTGTAGGTGGCAAGCAATTACATCGAGAAAATGAAAGAAATAAAAGTTTTACATGTTAAAGATTCGAATATTTTCATGATTTCGCAGATTTTCTCTGTGCTAACTGTGTTTAGTACCTTTAATAGCTTATTAATTAATAGTCTATAAAAAGAAGAGCCATGCCTGAACTTGAACTGACAGTTTTACGGTTCGCCGCTTTGTCCAAGCTATGTTTCGAAAGTATTTTTTTCGCTCGCCGTGCAAGCAGATTAATTGATCTCACTTTCGTAAGAAATCAAATTGTCTGCCCTGAGAATTTCAAATTTAGAATCGAGACGTCGAATTTGAAAACACCGGCTGATGCACACGCACAAATAAGTGAATGGAATGGAGTGGTGCCGGGAAGTCGGAACATACAAACGGAATTCTAATAAGAAAATGTCATCGCTATCACCGAGTTCTCGCGATATATTGTTAACTTTACAAAGGAAAATTTCCCGCAAGAGACATCAGCACACTGGCGATTGTTTCATAAACCATTGAATCGAATAACCAATCTCGTACCTCGAGTCTTCGTTCCTTACTGCGCATGGCTTGACGAAACGAACGACTCTCGAAAGATCCATTCGAGGGGCAGTTTTGATTGGTTGCTCAAAAACAATGCAAATGACCGGAACTAAATCAGAGACCCATCTAGAGCCACACG
>OMLO01002546.1_pt1 | contig 14792 bp, 5 predicted proteins | sample 1674811 | NCBI WGS metagenome assembly OMLO01 (sample SAMN06265003, study PRJEB25207) | coral metagenome | isolation source: Coral host | place: Mexico:La Bocana,Puerto Morelos, Mexico | collected 2008-11-13
CAACTAAGTTGAAAATGTAAATTGGCCACCGTAACGTGTTATAAAGCTGACGTTTCGAGCGTTAGCCCTTCGTCAGCGCTCTGACGAAGGGCTAACGCTCGAAACATCAGCTTTATAACACGTTACGGTTTGCAATTTATATTTTCAACTTAGTTGATATAACCAAATTACCCTGAATAAATTATGGTCACGTTAGCTTGAATAAATTATGCTCAGGTTTGCCTGTGTATGGATAGCTCGCAAACATGGGAATGGTTGCACCATTTACACTTAAAAGTGTGCAGTCTGCATTTTAAACTCAGTCTACACTTTACCCCCGTCCTGCAGTCTGCGCTTTATACTGACGGGTTTGTGTGATCGATAGCCGGTTTGTTCAGAAATTATATGAAACAGCCTTTCCATAAAAATTGCTATCATTTTATACACACAACTCACACTTACCTTATCGACTCTCCCGGCTACCTCCAGAGCTTTTTGCTTAGAATTTTCTAAGACATACTCATATGGATGTTTAAAGGCGCTTTTATCGAGTGTTTCCTCAAATCTTGAAGGTATTATGTCAAACTTCAACCCCTGAATTGAAAATGTACGAGTTATCAGGAGTTATTTAAGATGAATATCTAGCAAATTACCACGAAAATATGTCTCATACACACGTAGATTGTACTATTCTTACAATTTTTCGCAGGATTTCACATCTTCTAGGCGAAGAGCTCGCTAGAATTATTCTTTGCGATGATAAAACTTCCAGCAGTGGTTCCAGCATGTTGACAGCAAATTTCTACCAGGCGTTCCATGTGAAATTTAGTAGGCTTGGTCGCTAAGACGATGAATAGGCGGAGTAGTGCCCAGTTTCTTCCATCCAAGCGAGCTGAAGAGTTCTTTCTTACAACCGACGGCCCATAAATAAAATTGATTATAGTCGACTAGGGTTAGATGTAATCCAGCTGAATACTGATTAATTATGTTCCAGCTGTCCGTTAAATATTGGATTAATAAAAAAAAGAAAGACTTGACATTCTTTCATTTTTTTGTCGTCCGTCGGGGAAAATAACAACCGCAATCAGGATAAACAATTCATGTGATAAATGAAGCTCTTAGAAAGACAAAGTGGTAAAAATCTTAAAGCCGATGTAGCTTTCTAGTTTTTTTTTCGTTGTATGGTACCGATACCGTTTCGCCGCCAATCTGCGTCCTCGAGTCTAGTCAGGGGTTAACTGAAGTTTAGTTAACAACCATGACGAACCCCTTATCTCTCAATCTCTCCATGATCACCAAAGTAACGTTGACCTGTTCTGCACCAAAGACATAGAGATAAAAACTCTCCAAGCCATACAGTTTAGATAAAACATAGTTGGTTAAAACCAATTGACTTTCGGAGTATCGTAAAAGTCCAACGCAAACTTAACAAAATTTTGAACTTTATTTTATTCAGTGATGCAAGTTTTTACTGAAGTGAAGTTTTGTTTGCATTACGCTTGCTTACTTTATCTCTGTACCGTGGTCTTCAGGCTCAGGAGGTGTTCAACCTCGAATCCTGGATTCGCGCCATCTGCACTAATTGACTTATAAATAACTCTGAGCTTATCCTCTGACCGGAAACCATAACCCACTGAAAACGTTTCCGGAATTCTAGGTGTCATGATTGACTTGACATGATTGTCAAACTTACGTCAATCAGGATTCAACTCATATAAGAATTGCGCAAACAAATGGTGTTTGGGTCGGAGGTGCCGGTCTATTAATCCTTTTGAATTCTCAAGCGGTTGTTTTGAAGAAACTAAGTCCTACAGAAATGTAATATTTACGTTGAAAAACGACACTTCCTAAGTTCGTTTAGTCGCGTAGCACTTTTCACCTCGGTGACTCGCGAGAAAACGAAGCAAAATATTTATAATTCATTAATGACATTAAAATAGAGGTGTGATTTGACGAACGACACACCTGGCTCTAAGGAGTGTCGTTAAAAAAAAAATTACGTAAATTAAATGAAGATAATTTTCGTCGCTGTGCCATAAAATGTGTGCTTTATAGACCACTCGCTGAAATTTGTATACTGCCGGACTCTTTGACGTTGATTGTGGGGCGTTCCGAGACATTTACGGACAAGTATGTAAACACATCAATTAATTTTTATTTGTTTGTTTGGAAAGAGTTCACAGCACTTGAAAAGTCCAGGAAAGGTAAGTACGAGAACCATTAACATTTACATAAGCCAGGAATCATAACAAAGGGCAAGCTGTTTCACGCATAATTTTCCGCTAGCATCAAAACTGAACAAGTACGATTCGTAATCACGTTTTGTCAAACAAATCAATCTTATCATTAATTCCACGTTTTTAGAGCCCTGTAATTGGATGATAAGTGTTAGCTAAGCGTTGATAAACTTCCGTCAGCCAGTTTATGTCACAGTTGGGTCTCGTTTCACAGCTGCGCGCGAGTTTCACGGCTATATGGTAACTCGCCTACAGAGAAAGTGATTTAACAATAAAGCTGCCGGGCTTTTAGTCACCCAAGTCCTTCTCTTTCGCTGTGGAACTGCGAGATTTTCAGGAACCGTAAAATGGAGCAGCCGAAGAAAGAAGAAAAACCCAAAGTGGAGCCCTGCGATCAACCGACTTCAACTGTTTCTGAATCAAGCAACTCTGTCGAGGTACCTCGCGGGTCTGCAAATCGTAAAGAGAGAAAGCGAACCCTGACCATGAACTCCGCGTTTGCAGAACTTCGTGATCATATCCCCAACGTTCCGCCTGACACGAAGTTGTCGAAAATCAAAACATTGAGGCTTGCCATAAGCTACATAAAGTTCTTAATGGAAATTCTCGAGGAGAGCAATGATGGAAAACCTGGTCGTAGTCATCGCAACTTTGTAGCCGATTTGGCTTTCCAGAATGAGGGACGCGAGAAGAGGAAAAGAGAAAGCAATGTAAGTATTTTATATAAACGGATAAGCTTAGAAACGTTTGCCCAACGCTGACGAGAAAGATTTGCAATGTGTTCTTAATCTTAAATGTTGCACGTTTCTCATTCGATAGCCTGCAGGTCCAAGCGACTCGTCCCAGAGGAAGCGAGGTCGGACAGGATGGCCACAATATGTTTGGGCAATGGAACTAAGGAACTGAAGTCCACCCACACTAAATCTCGATTCTCCATCTACAGATTGCGCTTTTTCGCACCACGTTTACGACGTGCGATCTTAATCACAAACGACGCGCGTGCACACGATGGCAGTGCCGCATCAGAATTTTTTTTACGAGCTTCGTCTGTTGACTATGGGACGGTAGAATGAAACACTGTCCGTTGTGGCTTTGCCGCAAATTCATCGTTTCACAATTACAAGTTATTTGGTAGATCTTGAATTCCTTTACTCCACATGTGTTTAGACTTATACGTGGACACAATACGTGGATGTAAAGGCTATAAGTGTTATGGGAATTCTCACTCATACGGCGAGCTATTGACGGCCTCAATGCACATTTAAACGATCGGTGAGTTAAGTTGTTAGTTTTTCTGGAGGTGATCGATGTGCGATACACTGAACACTGTTAAATTAGCTCGTGATCGCTGGAGAAGTCAACTCAAAATCATCAAAATTTCAAAGACCACTTGATGAAGATAATACAATGCTGATCTCAAAAGGCATTCTGCAATACTCAAGTATCTTGTGGTCTCCCTTGTTTATTTGTTTATTTCTTTTAGTTTGCTCTTCAAAACATGCTGAGTTCGTTTTTTAGCTACACAGCCGACGATTAAATACATTTTTTCAAAGACAACCTATATATTTTGTAATTAGCCCCTTTAACTGCACACCAAATGTATCATAGTCAGTTTTACACTCAGCTCAGTTGTAGAAGATATTTAAGAGCCCTGAAAATCGTTTGTTGATTGTTTAAACAAGTTAGCTCTAATAATGGAAAGCCTTAGTTAATGAATCAAACAAAAATAGCGTTAGATTATTTATTGTTGTTATACTGCACTCGAAGTTGTGTATATTTTTACAATTTCTTTGTAATTCAGTCTCGGGCACGTTTAACTGAGAGGCATTCAGAAATGTCTGATGTAGTTGTCCAAATGCGAAACACTATTAAAACGAAATTCTTCCCGAATTTTCGTTTGGATCTCTTCTCATCACTTTCTAATTAATTTTCTTTTATTCTTCGTGCAATATTTATGTTTTTCGGATACGGGAAGCCATATATCATTGTTGAAATATCTTTCAAACTTTTATTGTAAAATATTTGGAGCTTTGTTTTGAGCACAATTTACCAATACATCTGCTACAAGCACGTACTTAGAGGAAGCCTTTTAGATTTCCGAATTTTGTGGTTTGTGGTTGAAAGCGAGCCGGATTTCACGTAAATAAGGCAGGAAAGCTGAAGTTAACTTCCATCCCAGTGTCAAGAAATACCACTCAGTGTGTGGGAGGGTCCAAATCAGCAGAATTAAATGGCCCCCTTTTACTTCACTGGTAAAGGCTACTCAAGTTAATAAACAATCGACGGAACTCTTTCATCTACTCACTTTTCACTGACAATCTGAAGACTAGAGACTCGTTCGGCTCCCATATAATCGTGGGGCGGAACTGCAAAACGTCGGTGCCATAAAGAAGGGCTGTTCCTAAAATAGTCCCAGAGATAGAACATTGGAGAATGTTAGAGGAGAACTTTCCGACACGCCATACAGAAATATGGTGTAGTAAGGACCATGTTATGGTTCAGTATTTTGCGGCTTTTTTGTTATTAAGGAAATAATTCGAATGTACTGACTAGTAATGTGTTTGCCCTCTCACTCAAACGACTGTGCTAATGTTTGTGACACCTGTGTGGTTTATGTTTGCGACTGGAACCAAACCACAACGGCGACTGCAACAAGAACGTCGGCCAACAAAAGGTTTTCTGAGCTTCACATTGGCGCTGCACGTGCGTTATTAATTTTGATACAGTTTCGTAGAGCCTTCCACTGCAAAATAACTAAACCAAATGCACGAGGCACTAAATTGTGAAGAACAGAACGCATATGGCCTTATTCATTGATCATGTTAAGAAGAGCTTTGGCCGATCGGGAAACGAACAGAGTTGATCCAGATAACTTGGCAAGATATAAATTCAATGCACATATATGTTTGAGATATAACCAACACTGCTGTGGTCTTCTACCTTGAGTGCCAGTACAAAACATGAGCTCGACAGAGAGCTAGTTAGACAAAGTATGTACTTGTTATCCTCAGGACAAGTTGATCCGTTTTTTCAAGAAAACTAACACAATTTCAACTTCACCTACACGATACAATGAGTTTCCAATAAGATATAGCAGCGAAAGCTGAAGGAAACGATAAAAAAGAATGAATGGTTTAATGGGTTATACTGTTTGAGTTTCGCAGTGTTAGGAGCATTCCTTCGTGTGTCAAAAAAAGATGATGTCAGCTTGGAATTTTGGTGTTTTAAAAAGCTATAATAACGGTGTTAAAGCTACAATAATGGTGTTCAAGTTATAATAATAGGTGGTTGCGAAACATGAGGCAGAAGACCTAAGCCCGGTCGACCACTTTCTTGGAACCGGCGTTATAGACAAAACGTTCTACTTCTACACAGTCTATAGTCCAGTTAGACCTTGCTCGCCCTGCTTGTGTAAAAACCGCTTTGCTTTTTTGCGAACATATGAGTTATTTGTTTACAGTTTTGAAATAGAAATGCCGTCAGAATTTCCGTGTATTTCATGATAAGTTCATTGAGTAGTCTTGCGTGTAAATCTATTTTATAGTGAGAGCGGCATCCCTGAGGCTGTTAAACTATTCGGGACATTCGCAAACGACAAGATCTTCGTATACAGCAAACAAATTTTCATGATCTCTTAGACATCTGTTTGTTCAGACATGATTTACGGTCATCTAGGAATAACGAACTAAATAAATCGATGTGTCATCGCTGAAGCACATGCTACTACGTAATATGACAACAACAGTCGCCACGTTTAGTTTTTACTCCTCGGCTCATTATCACTTCCTGCACAGGGGACAAACTTCACGGTGCATGAGAATTGTGTTTGATCTTATTTGATTTATAATGGGTGAAGAGTAAATTAATGTCATTGTGTGGCCGATTTCTTAGGTGTCTATTCACGAGCAGGCTCAAACGAAGTGGGTGCTACTTACAGATTGACGGATACACAGGTCCCTCAGTGAATGCCTAAGATAGAGAAAAAAATCTTCGTGAGAATGTTTGTTGTACAATTTCCCCAGTGTCTAGTTAACAGCTTTATCGGTTTAATAAACTAAACCGTGACATTGGAGGCAAAACAAATAGGCGCATGCAGGTCCGATTTCTTATGATAGCAAACGAGCGGCAATTTCGTTTGAATGTGTTTCATGGATTCCAGACAACAAATATTGATCAGATTTTGACTCAAAATGTCGCTGACGTCTTTGCATGAAAAGCTTAGTCTACGCATAGTTAATAGAAAGAAATGGTTATGAAACTCGACAAAGTTCTTTGTTGTATGTTTTCGTTCATGTTTTTGGCCTTGACCGTGCACAAAACACAATAGTTGTTTGCTACTGACTAAGGAACTAATCAGTAGTTCAGTAACTCATGCCTGTGTATATTGTATGAGCTCAAAACAAAAGATATGGGCACGATCGTGGACCTTCCAACATAAATCTTTGCATCTTTGTTTGCTCTTTTGATGTTTTCCGGGCTTCACAGCCATTCTCCTTTACTAACTATGGTCAATGTTGAGGTTTTGTGATGTTTAATTTAGACGTATAAACCTAACTATAACTTTAGAGCGAAGAAAAAGCGTCCCGTGTTTCACTTCAAGCGAGCGGCGACGCGCAATTTGAATGCCTCGATGTAAGCTTCCCATTTCCGCAAAGAAAGTTTCCTTTCTTTTTGTAAAATATTGAAAATTCGACACGTCAAAAAGAACACAGTTTGAAGGCTATGCTTTGAATGATCGCACATTAGGAATTTATGCTAACAAAATATTTGAGAGCCGGAGTAGCTGTCAGGTTTGGCTTTGGGAATGGAGGCGCTTACAACTAATAGTTGCAATTTTTTGTTGCGATTGTTCAGTTCAACCACAAATGAGATATCTTCAGTTCTGTTTGGAAAAACTTGAAGATAACGATGCATTCTTGTGGAAACTTTGCCTTTCGTTGTAGCTGCTTACTCAAAGAATGCCAATTGTGCTACTCGATCGGATCAGTAGCATTGCATGGCGTTACAAGTTTCCTTCAAACACAAGTCGCACACATGTTTATACGAGAGTTCTAGTTTAATTTGTTTATGCTTTCTTAATTATCAATTCGCCCTTAAACTTTAATATGTCTTTCATTTTCCAGTATCATCGATAACGTCCACAAGCTCATCTAAAACACATTAGGCCAACACATGTCTGCGATTATTTACGTCGTTGAAGTACTTAAAAGAATGCTTATTATTTGATCAAAATGACAAAACCTCGATGACCCTGTTATCTCAAGATCTATGGATTTTTAAGACAACAAAAAACTGCTTTGTCAAAATAGTTGATTAATTGAGACAATCTTTTAACTAACTGACTGAATCCCACTCGCTCGCAAACTGGGGTTAAGTTTGCGTATTCCGGACTGCTATTTCGGATTTGGTGTATTTTAACTTAAAACGTATAATCCTTCGTAAGGTCAGACGTACGGTATAACGCGATGGTTTTTACAGAATTGCCTCTCGTGAAAACAGTCTGAAGACTTAAGCTGCCATTGATTACAGCATCAAGATTACGTATACAAAGCTCGTGGTGAATGTTTGCAACTTTAGTATTTATTTCGCGTAGCCATTGAAAAGGCTAATATGCTGAAATACTGCCGGTTAATAACTGAAGAACCCTCTTCCCTTGTTTTGCGTTTTGCTGTTTACTCATTGCACTGAGCAGCGCATACTAACTCAACATGAAAGAAAATTTTCAGTCATTTTGCTTAATTAGTTGAACGTTACGCTTATGTTGAATCAATAACTTTTCCTTTTTTTCTCACTTCTCTTCGTTTATAGCATTGTCTGTTTTTTACAAAACTTAGAGACAAGTCCACATAAGAGACTTTTTGCTTCCTTGTTACAGTCAGAGTTCGCGAATACACTGTGAATTTCTCCCTTTTTGTCATTTTTCTTTGGTTACGGAGATAACTTAAGACCTTGGAGCGCGTCTAGAAAGATTGTCTGCCAAGGAAACAAAGAACACGCGAAAGTCACTTGATACTCTAACGTCAGAAGACGATTTCAAAACTAGTGCAATCAATAAATCACAATAACAGCAAACCGTTATCGCCTCAAGTCGAGCGAAATCCGGAAATAACACAGTGCATCTTACTGCAACAGTGGTAATGTTCAGTGTGTAGCAGAATGTAGTGTTGATAATCCGGTGGAGGAGCCATCTTTTAGCGAGATAAGCGACCCCGTTTTGTGTCAAGTATTTAAGATGGCCTAGAGGTTTTGCGATACACTGAAGACCCGACAACTTTGAACTCACGAGAAACAGCGAAAATAGTGACATGTGAAAGAAAATTAAAACTACGAGCTTGCCACAACTCGTTTATCAACAAAAAGCTGTTATCAGGGGCATAAAGGAAACGTGGGAAAAAGTACCATCAATTTTCTTTCGCGTGATTTTCCTATCAAACGGAAGTTATTGTTATAATCCCATTACTTAGTCTACCTCTTGAATGATAAAAAAAGAGACTGAATCGCGATTTGTCCGCGATATGCGTGGCATCCCATCTGAAAGTGTCTTGATTGTTTTTAAACTGATTTTAAGTCTTGATTTTGCCTTAACCTTAATTGTCTTTCACTTTTCAAGAGAAAATGCCTGGAAAAGACTTTGTGAGATCGCCCTAAGTGCAAAATAAGTTTGCATGATCAAAAGTTAGAAGCGATTAGAAACATTCAAAAAATTTTACTAATATGATATGGTACACGATGAACCGAATTCTCAAAACAGTTTCAACAGCTGCATGTCTACGTAATTTTCGAAGGGTAGGACTATAAACGATTAAAAAACCTTGACTGATCCCTTTAACCATTCGAAAGGAATCTGGCCTCGCCTTTTGGTCACTTAGGTGTAAAATTCTCTTTATTAAGAAAATCTTATTTTTTGAAGTGGAAGAGCTGAAAAAAACAATGACCAATAACTGAGGGAATTACTTTTTATCGATAACCGTTAGAATTTCATTTATGCAACTGAAACTGTCATTTTAATCTTGTTACCTTTGGCCATGTTTAGCAAGGTTACATATGCTGTTCCTAAAGTAATTCTAGTATCTTCTAATCAAATCTGTAGAGAAATGGCAATTCAAGAACACCTGAAGCAATAGCTTTAATTTGATTAAGTTGACAGAATGTTTTTTTGGAGAATGTACTCAAAAATCGTGATTGATCGATCTCTGTTAGATTGATGTTCTTCGTAGGATTATTCTAAACTATTCCTCTAGATCTGCCTGCGCATATGTTATGCGTTTTTTGGGGGCCGTATCAGTGTCAAAACCACAAACTACGTAAACTGCGGTATGCTTTTAGAAACGCAATTACAGCTAGCCAATAATAGCGTACAAGAATTTGTTTGTTAGAAATTTTGATGTCAGAAACCATGTTGGAAACTTTCATACCAGTCTTTCAGCAAAAAAAAGCAAAACAAAAAAATAACAGATTTTTTTGTGGCAATTTGAGCAGCTTTAGGTTAATCAGTTTAGAAGTTTAGAACTTTAAAAAGAACCCGCTAAAATCTGACAACAGCCGAAATTTTGCCCTCCGTTCCCACGCCGTATCAATTTGCTCAGACAACTATAATCCGGAAAAAAAAAGTACCGCTTTGTATTTGCAACGGCTAAATCAACATATAACCTTACGCCTACATAATTTCAAGAGTCGTCCAGAGAAAAGAAAGCATTGCTATGTGCGACGCAATTATTGAGAATTGGGACCTCGAACTACTTTTTGACATCAGACGCTTAACTTTAAGTGGCATCTTTACATGTCTCTAAGAAAGCAGTGTAATTCGATTAAAGTCTTCAAAGCTATCTAGATATTTTATTATTATTTGGATTCTAATTTATATTATATGCATTTCATTTCTGTGCAAAATTTGAGCTGAATGGCCCCTTCAGTTAAAAATTAAAATCGACTCGACCCCACGCTTCTTGTCGTTGTTGTTTGTTTTTTTTTAATCTTCCATACAGTATTATCAAGCACGAAAGACAGTGTATGACCACATTTCCAAACACCGAGAAGAGAGTTGAAAATACGACGCGCAGTGAATTATTTTTGAAGAACTTTGAGTTGTTCCGAAACACTCTCTTGGGTGATTTACATGTTTAGAATCAATGAATTATTAATGAGTTTGAGAATGTCTCGAACCTTGCTGTACAATATGGTGCATTACTGTCATCAGACGTTTAACGATTGAACTACGGTAGTGATATAATTGAATTTATCCCCAAGCTGTAAATTAATGGTTTTAAAGTATAAGGTTAACTAGTACGATTTGACATTATTCATTGAGAATGCTTGGTATCCTAGGAGTCAATCCTGTGACATTATTTTCAAATATGCTCTAACAACAAAGTTGTTGAAGACATTGTACTAGAAAACTACACTACGTCACAAAGGTATGAAATACCAGTGAGAGGTTCCCAACCATGCGAAGTTATCATCTCGAAATTGTTCGAACATTTTTTTTAAAGAGAAATTTTTTTACTTATCCATCAAGTAACCGTGTAATCCCCCTCTAGTTGTAAAAATTTAAAGAATCATCTTAAGGTCTTTTAAGGTTCAGCCATCTTTATACCAGCGAATTTGTCTTGCGCCTTGTCCGCACTATTTGAAAACGGAATCAACGGTCATTTTCGAGTCAAGTGTGCTTGAAGAAAAATCACATGACTATGGCTGGTTTGCAGTGTCACACTATCAAAACAAAACTCGTAACCATTCAATAAATTAAGTCAAGAAACTGGGATATGAAACATGATTGATATACAAACAACCTCGCCAAGATTTAGATCTGTGCGGTAATTCATTCGCGCGTTATTCGGAAAAGTGTTCCACCCAAATTTACAGAGCTTTGTATGGAGACGCCATGTTGGTGCCCATGTAGATGGGCACCAACATGGCGGCCGTAAAGTAACAGAAACATCTGTCATTGAGTTCTGCCATCGAAACGAAATGATATTACTATAGAGCGCCGAGATATCGAAAACAATACTTCTTCTAGAGCAAGAACTGTTTAGTTAGCCAAAACTTAACTTAACTCCTGGTTTGCCCTGCTCGAGAGCGTTTTCAGTCTGACATTTTAATGTCACGCAACGCACAAACTTGGAAATTCAGACGTACTCTATTTAATACATAATGAGGAACCCTGTCGGGCTCAAACGTTGCAAAACGCCAAGTTTTTAGAGGACCTTACATATGATAAGACTAAAACTTTACAAGGATTGATATTTTTTGTTTTGCAAAATGATGACGTCACATGAAAACTAAGAATAGTGATGCCATCGTGTTTACAATGTTTGTGTCCACACTAAAAAGAAAGCCGGCCTTTTTAAATTCTCCGGTTTCGAAAAACTCGGTTTACGCGACTTATTAGTGTGAACGGTGGACCTAACCGTATGAATAAAGCTGTGTTTTCAAATTCTACCTGCAGCCTCAGAGTCAGGCTAAATTTATTTAACCAAATTAACACTCTCAAAGCAAATGGGAGCTCGTTGAAAGGACCTCTAACAGCAGCTAACTGGATTGTGAACTCTTTCTTATTATTACTAAACGTTTACATCAGGGTTAATTCTGAGAATTCAGAAGTAAATTAACAAATATTTCCCTGCTAATAATACCTTTTACTATGTTGGTAACAATCTGTTGGGTAATTCAATAGCAATGGATCACTCCCTTAAAGAACCTTAAATGATATGTTGAAAACGAATTAAAGGTGTGTTGATCGTACGATTTGCTCCCGATTCAGATGTTAATCTTTATGGTTGCAATGTGAGAATCTATTCTCGTATTTTCATGTGTTTAATTACCTATATAATTAAACAATCCGGAAATCACGTTTTCTTCCAAATTTTCTATCTCCAGTTTAACCTCTCTGTTAAACCTTGCAAGTACGATTGGGTGGCTTCCTAGCTGAAAATGTGGTCAACATACCCCATGATTTAGTCGCTAAACGTGGTTTTCATTTTCCGTTCAAACAAGACTGTATCACTTGGAGTCAATAGAGGAGGCTCAGTGGGGTGGTGTTTTTGCGACTAATGGTTAATATGTTGGCCTTTTGACCATCAGTGTCTCCCAAGCCACACGTCTGGACAAGAATTCAGAAAGACTCTCTCTTTCGCGGCAACGGTTTTTTCACGGTTACCCCTTTCAAATTTTGACCTCTAACGGCCACATCTTTCAAAGGTATACGAGACCCTAGCGACGAACAATTAAGTGCTGTCTGCTGTAAGATTTTCAATATTTCATCGATGAACAGCTGTTAGACCACTTTCAGGTTGGACTACTCCAAATTTGCAAGTTGTCCAGGGTATTCCTTTGCTTGGTGAGACTTGAAACTCTATATTTAAAATTTTTATAAGAAAAGGAATTCTCCTGTCCTATAAAAACAGCAATGAAATATTTCCTTTATTTTCTGATTACAAAAAGCTTTGCCCATTAAATTTTTATGCTAAAATTCAGGTGTCTGGTGACCTGATTTACTTCCTGAGAAATTTGGAGACCCGAAATTCCATAAAGTGGTCAATACCATTGAAATTAATTAGCCAAAAGGGAGAAATTCGTGGGAATTGTCACGAACACGAGTTGATCCAGTTCACACTCAGCGGTTTACGGGGGGGGGGGGGGGTCGTTATTCCTTCATATGAGTTATCACGTGTGGCCCAAAGGGTATAGCCGGATTTTTAGCCGCTTTAGTCATAAGTAGGGTATCGATTTTAGTCATTTTGGTTTGAAATAGAGTATGGGTTTTGCACTCTTTTATTGAATTCGGTTTTTTTTTCTTTTACAAGAAGCTACTTTTTCATCATTATCGATAATAGACCATGAACAAAGGACTTTCACAATGCCTTTAACATCGGTCTGAACTGGGGGATCAAGACAGGTCTGAGACAGGGTCAGTTCTTAAATAGGGTATCAAATTTTTGGTCAGGTCATAAATAGGGCAGGGAAAATCACAGACTTTGGTCTCACCCCATCCCGATTTTTCTGGGAGTATCCTTCGGTACAATACACAGGAAGGGTCTTACACCAATCCACAAGATGCATCCAGAGAACTTTACTTATGCTCAGCTGCCACACTCTCCTGCTAAACATATCTGAAACATATCGTTGTATGCATCCAAACACTAGATGCGTGAGACACAGCTTTAAGCCTCAGGGCAGACGGAAGAAAGGGTATGGTTAATAACTGAAAATGCTACTATCGTTTAAACGATTGCGTATTTAATGCGGATTTCTCGGCCATGTAACATTCATCTGTTAACAAGTTGACTACTTGACAAGTTAAAAGTTTAAATTTGTATTGACGCATTAAGTGTTATGCAAGACAGAACGTGCGAAGCAAAAATCCACTGCCTCAGGGCAAACTCTTGACCAAAATATTTATAATTAGAAAAAGCTGCAACTCTAAAATTTAGACTGACAAAAGTTGGTTTTGGCGGAATTCAGTGGTTTTCAGCCTTTGATAACAGTTGTTTGTTGTTGCTTATGTTATTGAGCAAAGCCTGGATATTAGCACGAAATCCTAAACTGGCACAGCACTATACAGATTACACTTAAAGCGATCGCAAATAAAATAGTCTCATGTCTTATGTCTTTTTAACACTAGCCTCCAAAATTTTTATATTTGTTAGACTCTTCCAGAAGTTCAGTTAGCTCCGGGACACAACGCGAAAAGTGAACGGCGACGAAAATAATAGAGGAGAAGCGCCACGAGAGTATTTTTTCAGTATTTTTTCGCTCGCCGTTCTTTGCGCTGCGTCCCGATTAATTACAAACTAAACGCCTGACGAGGCTATATATGTACATATATGAAGCATTCATTTGATTAAGAACAATGAATACAAAGCAGGAAATAAACACAGATAGATAGAATCTACTATGTGTCTAAAGAGAGAAACCTTTTTATCCGGGGAGCACTCCCACATATTGGCTATATGGGTACGTGCCGCGGAATAGGGTAGGGTTTTTGGACGTTACCCCCGGAGCGTTTTATGAATCTCTTTATATTGCGATTTATTTATCTATTCTAATACTTCCCATTGCATTCGTGCTCCTCTACGAATTTGAACCCTTCTGGCATATTTCCATCTCAATAAGCTATTGGGCTAAGGTTTCCTTTCTCCTGAATAGAATTTCAGACCGTCCCAAACCCAGTGACTTGTGTATGATCGTGCCTACAATAACTGGCCAAGTTCACAATATTGGGCTGAGAAAAAAAACATGATAGAAGATTCTTCACAGGAAATCACTGAGCCGGTCACACTACGTAGCCAACTGAAATCAAGGTTTTGTACGAGGTAATAAAGGTTTCGTTCTTTATGAAAACGACGAACCTTTTCTTTATTAAGACTTCCCGCCGCCTGAAGAGCGATGGTTTTAATAACGCCCGCGGTATATCGATCACATTCCACAGTCCCTTGATATTAAAAGGATCTTCACTACGAGCCATTGTTTTGACATTTCAAACGAAGATGCCCGGGGGGGCGGGGTACTCCCCTATATAAGGTATATAGGTATGTGCCGCCCCAAAGGGTATGGTTTTTGAGCCGTTTTGGTCTGAAA
>OMLO01002547.1_pt1 | contig 14790 bp, 8 predicted proteins | sample 1674811 | NCBI WGS metagenome assembly OMLO01 (sample SAMN06265003, study PRJEB25207) | coral metagenome | isolation source: Coral host | place: Mexico:La Bocana,Puerto Morelos, Mexico | collected 2008-11-13
CAAGTCTTGCTGACGTCAGCTTTCATATTGTGGCCTCCATGTACGTGCGGTTTCGGTATTCGGGAAAAAATCCGATGTGGTTTGCGGTTTTTTGGCGTATTTCTGTGCGGTTTTGCGGTTTTCGGACCCCCCTTACGCCCCCCTTTAAATAAGTACAGGGTGCATTTAATAATTGTGCTTAGGTATAAATACCCTTGATTTTTACATTATTGTTGATTTTTGTAGGAGATACTGAAGACAACTAATTTATTAAATGAGAAACTGGAGCTAGTAACAGAAATTTCTACATTAAAAATGGCTCTAAATGAGGCGTCAGGGAGAGAATTAACAGGATGTAAGGTACCATCTCTAAGTTTTTTTTTAGTGCAGAGTTTAAAGAGTGGAGTAGAATTGGAGATTTCTGTAGTTATTTTGTGTCTCTGTTTCAAAATGAGTCCTTGGGCAAAACCTTTCATAGGAAAATGAGTTTCATTTGCATGCAACTTGGTGGACACATTTTTAACAGAGAGACAAAAGGCCTATTCTAGTTTTATAGCAGATAGAATTTGAAGTGAGCATGTACTGTGATATGCTGTACATCAGATATCAATATTCTGCTTATACTACACGATATATAGTTCAAAACTTATATAGTCACTGAGGGAAAATGTTGTCATGTTCACAGCATTAAGATTTATATTATATTACCATCCCTTATAATGCTTGGTGATGTACATGTGATGTACCTCTCAGAGATGAGTACTATCAAATGACAACTGTTGATCAGTCAGAAATCAATCAAAGTATGTATTTTTCAACCTATTTTTCTTGTGCATACATTGAATTATGTACCATTATTAATCATTGTCATTACCACCTTTACATTTTAAATTTTCTGTACGCTTTCATACAAAGGTGATATGTATATGTATGATAAACCAGAGTGATTTCAACTAAGAAAGAAATAACCAAGTTTATACTTTTGAGGTTTGGCCAAATTATCACATGAAATAGAGAGATGATTAACATAACAACATTGTTTATTTGTTGATTGCTCAGGAGAACCATGAAGCTATATTAGCAGAAAAAGATACAGAAATCGAAATGTTGAAAGACCACATTGAAGTTCTTCTGGATGAGCAAGAGACGGCTAACAGGTCACATCAGACAGAAGGTAAGCATAAACTATAGCGCTCAAAGCCTTTTTATCAGAATTCCAGTGTCCAGATACCGGTACTAAACAAACACCCCTTACGAGTGGACACTAAATCTGGTCCCAAACTTAGTAAAATTAATGTTCAATGTATTTGCAGTTTCCAACATACTTACCTTTATATCAAACCCTACTTTAGGAACATGTCTATAAGATGACATGGATACTAAAATGAATCTTATTTTGGTAACTTCATATTAGCAGATACATGCAGATACCTGACTAAATTTACATTGTACTGTAGTATCAGATTACATCCTTTGAAAGAGTCAATTGAAAGACTATAAATCCATACTGTTGAAAGTACATATTACAAATAAGTCAGAAACTTGAGTTGAGGATGCATGTAACAAGCTACGTAAATGGTTATTTGTGGTATTGTCAGTCATCACTTAATATTCAGTGTGATTTGTTTGCATAGTCATATAATGTCTTAAAAATGTTATATGTAATTTAAACCTTTTTGACTGGATAAAACTTTCATGTAGATTCCAGAAAATACCACGTAATTATGATTTCGCACAACAAGATTAAAATTATGTGTTCCTTCTACATCTACATGGAAAATAATTTATTACAATTGGATTTTACAAGAGGCATCCTTAAAGAACTTACAGGTGTAAACTGCTGCACTTACTTTGTTTTTATTTCTCCCCAAGGCCAACCACCATTGGCATTAAAACATCAGCTCAGAGAAAAAGGTATGCTATTGTTACTGTGTTTTTCAGATCTTGGTGGGCTGTTTTATGAGCTTAAACTGTCTTGATTGAACAAATACAATTCAAGTGCAGAATTAATTGCAGGTGAATGTCTGACAGGAAATAAGAACAGAGAAGTGAATCCAAGTTGACTATTAGCGTTGTGCTTCATGACACTTCATCCTTATTGCTTCAGAGTTATGGAAGCTTAATATATTTAGATATATAAAATTGGGATATACATGTACAGCAAAAAGATAAAGAAAGAGAAGACTGGAAAAAAAAAACATGACAGAGTACTGTACATTATGTAGTCCCAACAAAATAATTTTATTGCTTTTAGTAAATCAACATATAAAGTCTTAAAATAATGACATCAACATTATTTTATTTTAATACTACTCTTCATACATGTAGCTTCAGAGGTGAACCACCTAAAAATGGAGATTGAAGCCTTAACTTCAGCCTGCAAAGAAAAAGACCAACAACTTCAAGAAGTTCAACAGTCTCTTTCAAAATTTAAGCGCGTAAGTACATCAGGCTGTCACATTAAGGAGAATCATGCATGTGGACAGTGAATTTTTTACTTCTCTTTATTGAATAATGAGAGGAACTGATAACAGTTGTTCAATATGAGAAATTTTGGTAAAAAAATGTTTGTGACAACATTTGTTAAGGAACTGGTCATGTCGTGCACCTCCCTTTGATGCTTGTAGTTTTGACACTTCAGTTCCCCAAAAGTGTATTATTTGAATTTGGGCAAGAGAAAAGTGCTGGTGAAGGTACCTGGAAAGTCATTTAATTCACATTTTTCTTGCTCAGAATTGTCATTAAAATAAATTGCAACTTTGTTGGTGAGATGAATGTCACAATAATTGTTCAGAGAGTTGATACCTGTTAACCCTCATGAAAGTACATTTTACAGTAATTTGGTTTACTGACATTACAGCAAGCATTGTAACTATTTCAAGTAATCTGGAATTGCTTGTTTTATATCCAGATTGAAGAGATGCTTATGAAAGCAAACCAGCGCAAAGGATCAGATGGTAGTCCTGTGGTGTCACTGGATGGTATTGATAGCAGTAGTGTTCACAGTGCAGATTTCGTGACAACAACTAGTAATACCAGTAGTCCAGAGCCATATGGTGCAACTACCCCAAACCTAAGCCGCGCGCTTTTTACAGGTATTGTATTATGCAGTCTGTGCCATGGTGACTAGTGTTTGCACTACTTGCCTTGAAGAAATAAGTCATCCACTTTTACACCAACTGGTTTGATTTAGCTTATCAGTTACTTACAGGCACAATTCATCTTCTTACTTGCTCATTGACACGAGGATGCAGGGTCCGAAATTGCGCTTTCCTGGTTGCCAATGTAACTAAAAATTTTGCACTGCGACCAGAATTTCACAACTGGTTGCCAGCGGGCGAGTAACTACGCTATTTCACGCCACGATAATTACACAAACAATAGCTTTGATTTTCAGCCAAATTGATCAAAATAAAATTCAAAGCCGCCCGCCAATTGGTCACTTCCTTTATACCTTTCCGTTGCTTTGGAAGTGTAAAACCAATTTCCTTTTATTATAAATCTATCAATGTTTTACGAACAGTGTGAAGCTTCGCTGCCATGTTTTTTCAGTGGTTTCCCATAGCACATGTATTGTGGGCGCAAGAAGCCCCATGAGTTCTTTCACCATGAGTATTTATTCAGGCGATGTGGTGTTCAAAGATGTTCTGACATCTTTCTGTAATTTATTACAAGGTGGAGATGGAACATCCGCGAAGAAATTAGATGAAGATTTAGATATTCTCTGGGTGTCAAAAGGTGGCAATGTAGATCTGTCAAAGTGGTCAGAACATGATTTCAGCACTGGTTTGATTCCTAATTACATCGATTGCAAATATTTTCCGGCAAGCCTGTGGCAACCAATAATTTTGGCTTGTGTTTCGCTGCACAGGAAAAGTTTTACTGACACTTTTTGGTGACCACATATTTCTATTTGGCGACTGAAAAAAAAATTTTGGTTGCCAGTTGGTGCCTGGCGAAAAAAAGTTAATTTCGGCCCTGGGATGGTATGTCCAGATTGGAAATAGGAAATTTAATTTGAACTTTTCTATTACGAAGTCTCAAGGGAAACAAAAAAGTAGTTTGAAATAGTGGAAGTTCAAAATAGCCAATTAGTGAATGAGTATAACCAAAGCCTGGACAATCCAAGGGAAGTGATTTTAAGTTCAAAATAACAGAAACTTTGAAATAAAAAAGTTTGAATGAGCTTTTTGTTGCAGAATCTTATACGCAGGCTGTAAACAACCCAGTAACACCAAGTTTAAGAGCACTGAAGACAGAAACTCCACCAACTACTCCAGCATTTCAGAGGAAAAAACATGGAATCAGGGCCTCATTGGGCAAAGGACTTATGAAATTGAGAGGACATAAAAGCTCAAGTGAACCTAATTTAGGTGATTTTAGATACTTTTTGATACATGCATGAATTTATGAGTACACCATAGCTATGATGTAGATAGATAAAAAGTGCAAGTAGGTACATACTATTAAATAGCTACTAAATTATTACGCAAACTGTGTTAGTGGGCAGTAAAAAGGCACACATTTAGCCATTTTGCTTCTAGAAAACCATGGTCTCTTTCTTTTTGTAAAAAAAGTGTTTCTTTTATTTACCAAAATTGTTTTAACTTAAATAGTGATAAGAATTTGTTCCATTAAAACATGGATTACATGATATTTAGCACTGACAAGGCTGGTTTTGAGAACAATGACTCAAATTAACAACAGATTGCTGCTCTTTTTGCTAACACAGCTCAAACAGAATGCGAGGAAAATAAGAATTCACAGATAAAGGTGTGTACATTACTAAGTACTTTAAAAACGTCAAGTTTAAAACAACATACTGTGTTCTTGACTCAAGATGCACATGAACCCATTTTTGCTAGCAGGTTCACAGTTTTTATTGCCAGCCATTACCTGATGAAGGTCAGCTTGGGAGGGCTTATCACTTCTACGTGTCACTTTATAGTATTTAGATGGGTGGTTGTTGCTGTTGCAGATTTTGTCTGCACTTTACTCATTTGTTTACTGTAAGGGTGAGGGATCCAGAAAATGCAGAAGGAGAGGTAAAAGAGTCTTACAAGAGCACATTGTTGCTCTATACCCACAGGATAGGAAGATCCTACCATGATACTGCTTGAAAGACCATTGGTTACAGTCACGATTGCTCTTTCACCCCTCTAAATACACCCATAGTTTAGTAGACATGAATACATCACTGTAAATACTGTGTTATAATTTTGGGACACTGCAGGACAATACCAATGAACAAGGAAACATTCCGAAACATGATGAGGAAAAGAAAAAGAGCTCAAGTAAATTTGGAAAGGCATTTACTAAGTAAGTTTTTGTAAATGTTGTGTATTTTGTTCATTAGCTGCTGTGTGATTGACCACATTTTGCTGCTTTGAAATTCTCAAAAATTGACAGATGAAATAATTAGTTGCTGTATAAACTACACTTTGTCTAACTGCATGTTAGAAGACGGGGCAATACAGTTCAAGTACATCATTGTACCTTTCAATCTCTGAGGAGGGGTAATGACGAATCAAAGTAGATTGACAGTCTTTCATTATTACCTGTAAATGCCTGTTGGTGGGGAGAGGGACTACCTAGCATTGAAGTACTGTGGGGGACTAGGGATGCTCGGTCCCTTCCTGCTACTGGAATCTGGGATAAGCTTGCTGTTGGCTTTATGGTCAAAGAGAACAACGTCTTAAAATTTTTCTTCAACTTAGGTTGCGAAGGACACGATCATTGAGCATGAATCCTGAAGACAGGATAGTTGCAGGGGAACCTCTTGATTTACGAAGTTACACAAATATCAATCACAAGGATTATGGGTAAAGTACTACCCTGAGCTTTTCATTATATGTTATACATAACATTTTATCACAGTGTCCAAGTGTAAAATGCCACTAAGCACTTTGATTTAACACGTTTCATACCTAAATCATATACATGTAAAGCATTTAAGCTTCAGTGGTCAAACCAAGTAATTTTTAACCTGGTGTGTTTAATCTTTTGTTACTTGACTTAATGTTTCTATGGCAACCATGTTTTCCAAGGATGTTTTTTTTATAATTGAATATTTTTTGAGCAGTTTACACGGTGATAAAACACTCTGGATATTGAGAACACTTGAGAAATCTAAGAAACATTTGTCTATAGCTTGTGTTTTCTACATTTCCCTCATGTTCTCATTGCCTGTCGTGTTTTATCAGAGCGTAATACATGGCTAAGGCTTCTTTATTTGTTAAATACCGGTAAGTACACAAGTAACAAGATTCTTTAGACACCTTTACTTTTAGAGATACACACTTGAGTAAAGATAGCCCCTCCACCTTCAGGGGTTACGAACAAAAAGTAAAGCACAGGCTAAGGTCAAATCAATTTGTGTGAAAGTGAGGTGAGACAAGAATGTCTTGTTTGTGTTTAGTGACCAGTTAGAGCTGCCATTCAGTCAGTGGAGTCGACAAATGGTGTTGAGTTGGCTTGATGATCTTGGCTTAGGGCATTATTCATCTCAGTGTGGTAAAGTGATAACGTGTGGACAGGATCTTCTTAAGGCTTCACCTGCCCAGCTTGAGAGAGATATGGGATTAAAGAATCCACTTCACAGAAAGAAACTACAACTAGCACTTCAGGTACATTGACTTACCATTCATCTGTCTTCTTCATCTACCAGTAAGTTTTTTTGGAAAGTAAAAAATGTGAAATTTTGTCTACTTGAGTAACAGTTCAATATCTGCCATACAGGTTTTCATTTTAATTATACATGAATGTTTGGTACATGTCATTACTCAAATTGTGAGAGTAGGATTAGGTTTTAAGAAAAAGGTTGTTAAAACCAATAGTGCCTAAAGCATGCAAAACATGTCACATAGAGTTATAAAGACTTAACCAAACAGTAACTAGAGGAAGAAAAAAATGTACAGTTACACATCTTAGAACATTTTACAAGTCAGAGAGTTAAAAGTTAGGTTCTGTTAATCCCTCACACAGTAGTAAGCCATATAAAACATTTCTGATTTTAAGCTGTAAATTATTTGGAAGTGTATATTTGCATGTGCATCTGCAGTGTATTTTTGCCAACAGGATACTGCTGAATGGTATTTCTTTTTAGTAAACTATTCTGACATATGTTACATTCTGACCTATAAGTGACTGTATTTGTTGCTTTGTTATAGGCATTGGTTTCAGATGGAGCAGATGTTATGGGTAGATTGAGTAACCAATGGGTTTTAGGTATGAAATTAAAATTTCCTGTACTTGTAGTTCAAAGATGTTGACATGTCTGAGTGTTAACATACAGCACACTTTAGCCCTCTGAGACTCAAATTCCACTGCTCTCTTGGGTCCAGTTGCAACTTCTTGAGAAGGGGGGTGTTGAGTGTGGGCTCATTTCCTAAAAGTTTAATACCTAAAACTGTGCTTGGTAAAAGTTTCTCTAATTGGCAAACCAGGCATGTCAAGAAATCTCTCAAGAGATTAACTTATTTAATGTGTTCTACAAATTTTCTGGAGTAATGTTTGAAATTTCATTTCACTTTTGCTGTGTATTGATTAAGAAACATTAGGAGTACCACCGGTACATTAATTTTTACAATGTAATACTCATATGTTTGCATGTATTTTTCACATTTTCCAGGTTGGCTTGATGACATTGGTTTGCCGCAATACAAAGACTCATTTAGTGATGGTTCAGTTGATGGCCGCATGTTAAACTATCTCACATTTGTAAGTTCAGAAGATCTTAGACTGAACAAGGGTTTTGCTTGCTCAGTTTCTGGACCTGTGCAATGATTCTGTCAACATTCTACAAACATGTTTTTGCAGCTTATATTAAAGTGGTACTATGATGAAAATCACATCTTTCCTATGTAAGCTATTTTAAATCATAAAAAAGTAGTCTGTATGAGAAGAAAAATGCTGTTTACCATTTTCAAATATCTCTTTTCATTCCAGAGATATTCAAGTTTTTAAAATATGCAAATTAGCCAATTTATGACATCATACACTCAACCAAATTTTAATCAAATATGATGAAGAAAGATATCTCAACCAATTTGTATCGGAAATGTTTGATTCTTTGCCATAATTATTTCCCTCAACACCATGGGAGCTTACTATAAATTATAATCCAGCTTCCCTCTCAATTATTGTCATGTAGTTTATATAACACTGATTGGTTTGGATTTCTTTTGAGCAAAATTGATGCAAATGTGATTTGTGTCATTAAATTACTTTATGTGCATTTGATCTGTAAGTCAAAGATTATCACATATAAAAAAAGACTTCAATCTGCCCAAGTGCCAAAATGTCTTCAGCAATTTTAGAGCAGTGATAATTTTTGTTATATCCATGAAAATGAGCTCTCATTACAGCAGCTGATGACTTTATGTTGTAGTTAACAAATTGACATCAGTTTTTCATGCACCTGTCATGTTGTTGATCATAAATGTCATCATAACATTGTCAAAGTAGCTGTGAATTCTTGAGGCAATAGGCAAGTGGATCTGCAGACTTCAGTACTTTGACAATGTTATGGTGAAATTCTTTGTCAATAACAGGACATACACATGAAAAATGACATTAGTTTTAACAATAGTTTTTACAATAGCAAAAATTGATTGTAAACTTGTCTGCTATCACTCGTTGCATCAGCACTGCATAGATTATAAATTCATTTGTCTTTCCACCTATTGACAATAAAAATTAGCTAATGAGCATGCGTGTGTAAAAACTGTATTGTAAGATTTGTTGTTGTTTATTTAACAGAGTGATATGTTACACCTCAAAGTACATAACGCACTGCACCATATCACTTTTAAGAGGGCAATACAGTGCCTCAGGTGAGAACTTTGATAACATTCAAAAAGTAATGATTATTAAGCTGTGTTTCAACAACAAAAACGTTTTAAGAACTCAATAAGCCTAGAAGAGTTGTTAGCAATAATTATAATGAATGTGTTACACAAAATAATTGAAAAGGTCTTTGATTCTGTATGGCATTGTTCAGTTAGATGATTGGACTCTAATTGTAAGTTTTTGTTCACTGTTTGTAATTCAAGTATTGTAACACAAAAGGTAAGTTGGAATCATTTATAATTAAGACAACACAGAATGTGAGAATAATTATAAGTTTTCATCTGCTCTCTGTTACAGATTACACAATTTCCATCCAAACTGTTTAAAGAGACACCCAGTAGATGAGGTAAGCTCTTTGCCTCAAGATGCTGAATGCAAACCAACTTGGAGGGGGGGTCCCATCTTAAAAGGACAGGGGTGCTTGTAGTACCTTTTGAGGGTTGAGCAGTTTTCCCAGCTCTGAGGGTGTTCACATTCAAACACACCTGGGTCTTCCGTGGTGGTTTCTAGGGTATTGAGCCGGAAAAATATGATAAGAGATACTATGTTGTTTTAGAATTGCTAACTCAGAGGGGTGAAAAACATTTTAAGCCACGCCAACAAAACTGCATCTCGGTGTCTCTTAAGGGTTATTTTCGTGACAAGAACTGCATGATGTCAAGTGTTAGGATGCGCAGAAACAATTGGGGCAAAAATTGTGTTAAGGATTCTTGTTTTACCGGATGTTTTTCAAAAGCACGTAAAGCTAGATCTAACAATTCTAGAGTATGACGCTTGATGCCCACCTTAAAACTATTATAACATTTTGCTTCTTCTCTGTCAGAGTATGTGCATTAGTTATTATGCTACCACCCTGAGAGCAGAGCTTCTTTGATCTCTTTTTGCTTTAATTCTTATCTTTTGAAGTCGCCGTAGCCCCAATTCTTGGGATAGTCACTGGTTTACCGTGGTCAAACTGGTTTTTCTAGCGCGAACATCAATTTTTACGAGAAACCGATGGTCGAAACTGAGCCCACGGCAAGCAAGTATATGTATAGTAAGAAAAGGTTCTGCTTGCAGGGTGTTATGCTACAGGCCTCTTAGGACATTTTGTATTTTTTACCGTTTCTAACAGTCATGGTTAAAAGGTGCTGATGTACTGTTGTGGACAAATGGTCGAGTCACAGAATGGTTACGGCTGGTGGATTTAGCAGAATATGCACCTAACCTCAGAGGAAGCGGTGTACATGGAGCACTCATGGTAACAAACACTTCTCAAGTATTTGTAAAACTCCTCAATGTTCACGCAATTCAATAATGCACAAAGGGCAGGCAGCACAGCAAGGGGCTTTAGACAATCAGAACTCATGGTAACTTTTTTAGTTATTTCTAATAACTGTACTTTTTCCATCACAGATTCTTGAACCGCGCTTCACAGCAGAGAGCCTGGCTGCACTCTTGTCCATACCAACAAGTAAAACACTTCTTCGGCGACACTTGGCTACTCATTTCCAGTCCCTTGTCGGTACTGAGTGTCATCAAGTCAAGGAAGAAGCAACAGCTGACCCAATGTTTCAACCACTCATGCCGGGAATTAAACACAAGGTAGCCACTAAAATGCATGATTTAATTAACGTTGAATTTCTGAAGTGTTTTCCTGATGACATAGTTCATTTGAGGACAGGTCAGATTTCATTGTAGTTCTTTTACTTTTTATGGATGAAGTCCGGAAGATTACGCCTGTTTAGATTTGAATCACTACGTTCAGTCCAGCTGTTCAAATTCTCCCTGAGTAAAAGCAGTGATTAATTTGGAAATAAAAACGTTAAAAGCAATTTAAGGTCATTAAAAAAGGAAATGAATAAAGACAAATCGTTCGCTGACGTATTTCTCCCAAACTGTTGTTAGAAGAAGTTAAGTATACAAGTGCGCAAGTCGTTGTTGCCGTCATCCTGACATCATCACAATCCTCCTGCTCGAACGGGGGGGGGGGGGTGGTGGTGTGGGAAAGGGTCATCTTTCCAGGAAAATGTAGTGTAATGTCTTGTTGCACCCAGATACATGCAGCTTGCTATTTAACTTCAAGTCATACGTGAAAAGCCTATAATCATTTGATTCATCATCATAATAGTCATCGTCTTGATCGTCAGTGTTTTTCACCTGATTAGATAGTAAAAAGGACCATATCATTGGGTGCTCTCCGAAAGCGTGGGAAAGGGGACGTGGAGCTTGATGACTATGTATGTCCTATGGACCTGGAGGTCCCTCCAGCTCTGAAGTCGTGTGTGGTACAGAGAAGTAGACGATCAAACGAACGAAGTGAAGAGTCCATGCGATCCAGAAAACGAAGTGACGAAGATAGCGCCTTTCAGGTACAGAACTTCTTACCCTTTTTGTGTGAGTAGAACTGACCCCTCAGGTACTGCTGGAATATTATTATTCACTGAGGGCCGTAAGGGCGCATATCAGCCCAAGGTCTTAACATCGCACAAAAAAAGACTCAGGATCGATATTCTCGAGCAAGCCGGCTTGGTTTATCTAATGTTTGTGCTATAAAAAAGATGACGTTACACTGAACTGCATTAACACATTGGGTTGCTGTCTGCTAAATATTGTTTTTATTATTCTTCTCTCCTTCAGAGCGATAATCGTGTTACCGGCACGATAGGAGCTTTCTCTCAGGAACTTGATTCACTAACAGTAAGCTGTTGAACTATTAATAAATCTTAACTTTTACTCCTGTCGTGAGTGATTCCTTGGTCCTAAGTGTAATTTTCTTGGTGCTTTACTCTAATGTTGTTTAGATGAGGCTATGTAAACACGGAAATAATCTCCTTTTTCTTAAATGTTTTCATTTGTTTTCCCAGACTTGTGTATTTCTAATATCTGGCTATGTATGTTTTTTTACAGCATATGTTAAAAGAGGAGAGACATATTGCAAGCAATGACTCTTACGAAGTGTGACACAAACATGCAGCTTCACTAAAGGAATGTTTCTTGTTCAATCTACGTGCTGTAATTATTATACAACCAGGAGTTTGGTCTTGGATACAGCATAAACATTTTAGCACTCAGATCTGATCATGTACTTCAATTTGTCCAACATTGGTTGGTGGCGTTGGTCTTACAAAATAAGACATTTTTCTTCTTCAACCAGGAGCGAGGTGGCTTACAGGTAGCTGTCGGTTCCTTACGCACGAAATGTAGCTAGTAGTTCTGGATATAACTTTGTTATGAAACACATTTGGACTCTAAACTGCATAGATTTTTTATATCAAATTTATATTACAGATTTGATGATGTGTAAGATAAATTTGCAAGGTAAAATAATGCTTGTTTATATCAGACGTTCATGGAAGCCATGTCATTAAGAGCTTAAAAAATATTAACAGAATTTTTTAAAAACTTTAATACCAGGACATAGTCCGGCCAGCGTACGTGAAGAAGCAAGAGTACTTAATGGAATCATAAATGATAACATCACTGGCTTCTTAAATTAAAATTTGTTTCTGCTGGAGACAGCTATATTTTCACAACAGCAAGCAAACAATTGGACAGAGGATGCATCATTATTCTGGCGGAAAATTATTACAAGAGGAGAGCGTGAATGTTTGTGGATGTTTTTTATGTTTACGCCTTACTTTTCAAGCCTTTTTTTGCTAAACTAGTTTAGGTTACTCAACAGTTGGGTTCTTTCTGTAGGTACTGGTCACAGTTCCAAAATACAAAGAACGAGGTACAAAGAACGAGATACAAAGTTAAAACAATGTGATTGATTTGCATCCAATACTCACAGAAAGACCCAACATTCGACGCTCTCATTTATAAATGTTTTATTAATTTAACAAAAATTGTAAACACTACAGCTTATAATAAAGATACCTAAATTTTTCAATCTCTGTTGTGGTCATTATAATCTGTATTAACAATCTGTTTCTTTACATGTACTTTGGTCGCATTTAAACAGTAGAGTGTTTCTGCCTCGGAACTGTCCGCTGATATTTGCCCCGCAGAAATATGATGTTCTTAAAACAAATATGCTAGTTTTAAGAACTTCCAAAAAAATGAAAAGATCTGATTGAACGGATTGTGGATTTTGTATTAGTACATGGATGTTTTGCAACACTCAAGTCAGATCGAGCGGATCGCTCTTACTTATGGGCGCGATATACCATTCCCCTTACGCAGCGTGCTCACCTTGCAGGAAAATCGGCATTTTGTATCTCGTATCTTTTGCGAACCCGAGCACCGCGGTCAGTATTCGAACGAAAGGTCTGGAATGAGTATAGAAACGGCGAGGAAGGCTGGAGAGAGCCGCTAAAAATACGACTGTCCGCTTTGCATATATTAAGTAACATTATTCGAACTCCCAGTCAGAACTAGTTCATGGTAAAAGCTCGCCTCACACGCCCGTAGCGCGTGAGGTTCGCGCGCTTCGCATGCGAGATAACGCTTACGGCGCTTCGCGCCTTCCGGGGATAGATGGGAGAAAACGGCTGTTTTGCGGGTATGAATCGGTTACCCATGTGGCAGCAAAACAAATTTGCTGCAACGAAGAATTTCACCTCATGTTTTAAGACTGTTTTAGAGACTTTTTTAAGACTTTGATTTCCTAAACAGAATTTGACCACAGAAGTTAATGTGACGTTTTTGTTTTTGCGCCCTGGAAGTAGAGAGCCCCAGTGGCTTTGAAAGATTGTTACTATCGGAAGTTACGAAATGCACAGTAGGAAAGTGCTTGATAAGTCGACTCAACTTCAAACATAGTCTCTATTCTTTTTATCAGCCCGCTCTTCCTGGAAATATATCGGGTTAAATAAAAAGTCGTATTTCTAAAATCATAGGATTAATATCGTGATTAAAACGAATAATTGTAGAGACTATATAGGGTTTTTTCGAAGCCATTACAAGAGACAATTCACAAAACACAATATTTATTCTGCTTGTTTAAGAAATGTTTGTCAATAAATGTTCTAATTATCAATTTTCTCCTGTTATTCATGAAAGTTGTCGTGAACTTTAAATCTCAACATGCTACTCTTCAATGCAGTTAACATTTTGTTCTTCCTTCAGCATTCTAAGTTCAGTTCTCTTTTTTGAACACTTTTCAATAATTTTCATTTTCCAATTCGAGAAGCCCTTAAGCCCTTAAGCTACAGCTTTTCCATTGAGGTTCTTGTTCTTAATTTCTTGCCTGAATTTTTTGTTTGCTTCTTCATAGAGTTCTTTGACTGATCTTGACTGTTCTTTTGTACCACACTGTTCTTCTGTTTAATTTTCTGACTTCATCAGTTCTTTCTGTCCAAAACAAGTTTAGTCTCCCCAATCCCAGCATTTGTGCTTTCTGTCGTCTTTATTTTTGTACATCTTAGCCTTTGTCTCTCTCCTTATTGAAGGCCTTTTTCCATAATAGTTCTTCTCTATTCCACACGATGTGTGTGCCTCCCTTGATGCTCGAAGATGTTCTCTTGTAATGCAAACAATTTGTGGCTCTCCATTCATTTTCACTTGATCTTTGATGGCAAGCAGACCATTTATTTTCATATCATGTAGAGAGGCTCTCTCTGGAGTTACTTCTTACTTGCAGCGACTCGCCCTCTGTTCTACATCTGCATAACCATAAGCTAAGGGAAGAAGACGTTTGACAAGCATCTGAACTTGCCCTTGTGACATTACTCTTGAAAGGCTTTTGTCTAATTATGATATATACACTCTCCTGAAGCTCCGACCTTATACACATCCCATGTGTAATTAGTCATCTTCTTCTTCTGTTATTATCAGCGTCAATTCAGCTACAGTAGTCTTCAAATAGGCTTGATTACCAGCCGCTGTTCGAGAAGGAAGCCCGCGCTCCTTCACCAAACTCTTCTCGGGGAGGTACATACAGCGGACTCGAGAGTGCGGCGGAGATCGGAAGAGCGTCGTGTAGGGAAAGAGTGTAGATCTCGGTGGTCGCCGTATCATTAAAAAAAAAAAAAAAAA
>OMLO01002548.1_pt1 | contig 14786 bp, 17 predicted proteins | sample 1674811 | NCBI WGS metagenome assembly OMLO01 (sample SAMN06265003, study PRJEB25207) | coral metagenome | isolation source: Coral host | place: Mexico:La Bocana,Puerto Morelos, Mexico | collected 2008-11-13
GGGCTTTTTCTCTTCTCTTTTGGGCTTTTTTGATTTTGCTGAAACAACATGTCACACAACATGTCAATGACAAGCTTCGCCCATGTTTCACCCATGTTGGCCCTAAGAATGGACTTATAGAAAAATGTCTCACAGCATTTCACATGTTTCACCCAAGCCCATGTTTCACTCATGTTGGCCTTAAGAATAGACATATAGAAAAACTGCCTCACAACATTTCACATGTTCCACCCAAGTTTCTCTCTCTGAATTGGTCAAAAGATATGTTTCACAAGAATTACAAGACTTGGCCTATAGAAATGTCTCACAGCATTTCATCACACTTTTATCACCAATGCTTTGCCCATGTGGATTTGCGAAGAACTGGTCTATAGGAATGTTTCAAAATACATTTTAGAAATCAGACTTTCTTCACACAAATACTCATATAGAAGCATATACACAGCATATACACAGCATATACATTTAGGACAGACACGACAAGCATCTAGAATCATATACACAGCATATATTTATATTTCATATCGCCAGATATTTCAACAAGCACATCTAGAAGGTAATATAGTAGTAGCATATTGTTTTGATCCTTGACTGACTTTTTTTGATTCTCAACGAACCCATTAACATGCCAAGGACCAGCGGGTGCTCTAGGACCCATAGCACCAGGGTGCTTGGGGCCTGTAGAGGGGCCTTGGCATTGAATTGGCTACCCCTCCGGGTGGGCCAATCCATGACCGAATTTTGGTCAGAGAATCAAGTCTTTTTATCATGTCGCAAGCAGATTTGACAATCAGCTGTGTGGTCTTTGAGCAGTTTGAAAATTGGCAGTTGATAGCCAGACTCAGAGCACATTGAATTTGTATGGACCTGGAAGTCCACAGTCACAGATCATTGAACCAGACCATTAAGTCTTGGTCCGTTCAGCTGTTGCAAGTCAAGTGTGATTTGTAGAGCGAGTTTACCCCTAAAGCAGCCATGGGGTGGCGTTGGGTGTGGAATCCAAAAGGCAAAGGCAAAGGCACAGGCACCAGCACAGGTGCTGGTCGTGCCAACAATGCCACTTGGAGCAATACCAACAATGCTACTGGGGGCAATGCTGGCACCGGCAATGCCACATGGAGTAATGATGGCACCAACAATGCCACTTGGAGCAATGCTGGCACTCACAATGCCACTTGGACCAATGATGGCACCAACAATGCCACTTGGGACAGCAGCGGCGGTGCCCGAGATGGTGGTTGGACGTCAAACAATCGTGGTGGTACCGGATATGGTGCTGGAAGTGGTCAGTCACAGTCAGGTTCAGGAAATTGGCATGGTTGGTCCTCAAACCAGGGCGCTGGTTATGGCAGTAGCCGCGATCGCCACTGGAACTACGGTCATACAGGGCAGCATGGGCAATGGACTGCCAGTCATTGGGCCAATGATGGCTCACACAATGATGGTGATGGACCTTACTCCAGGTCCAGGCCAACAGGGCGTGACAAACGATCTGGCGCCCAAAAAAGGCAGGCCAGGCAGTCACGGGCTGATGTGGCCACTGTTATTGAGGCCGTGGTCAACGCCCTCCAGGGCCAGAATCAGAATCAGCAGCAGCAGAATCAGACCCAAGAAGAAGAAGGTTGGTGGGAATGGCACACTGAGAGCCGCCGACGACGACGAGGTGCAGCTGCAGATGGCGATGGTGGCAATGGGGCGGCAGCTGCAGATGGTGGCAGTGGCACAGCTGCTGTGGCAGCAGATGGTGGCAGTGGCGCAGCTGCTGTGGCAGCAGATGGTGGACCTGCTGTGGCAGCAAATGGTCCTGGACCTGGAGCTGCTGTGGCAGGAGATGGTGGTGCAGTGGCAGATGGTGGCCCTGGTCCTGTTGGACCAGCACCTGCACCTCCAGGCAATGTGGCAGCAGATGTCGCCGGTCCGCCTGGTCGTCAGCCTTTTCGGGATTTGGATTGCCCGATCTGTTTGATGCCAATTGGACCCAATAGCATGGCGTTTTTTCCGTGTATCCACGGACCGTTCCACAAGGAGTGCGCCCGGAGGTGCCTGTTACAGACAGGCCCAAGATGCCCAGTTTGCCGCAACTTGGCTTTAAATCAGTGATGATTTTTAATATGATTTGTAAACCGCATTTTTCAAAACCAATTTGTCGTCAGAGATTTTTTTTAAGACGTCAAATTATCTGTCTGTCAGGCGTTGGTCTCAGCAACGCGGACTTCATCGCTATGACCCAATTTGTTGGAGTGCGGCCAGTTGTGAACTTGATTGACAATGATGACGCAGCTCCAGCAGGACCAATTGGGCCTCCGCCGGCTGTAGTTGCTCCAATGATGGGTCCGGATCCACCGGCAGCAGCCCCAGAAGTTGCACCAGAAGGCGATGGCGATGTCGCCATGGATGACAATGCCGAAGGTCAAGTACTTGGACCTGGACCTTGACCTGCTTGAGGGGCAGTAGTTCCATCACTGAGGATTTTGTGGATTTTTTTCTGCCGATCTCAGATGGACACCTTCATCCCTGAGAGTTTCTTTGTCAGAGATTCATCACCGAGAATTTTGCAGTACAAATCTGCTTGCCAAGCTCAGTGTCTTCCAGATGCAGTTCAGTCGTTCAAAGCAAAAAATGTGTGAGTTGATCCAACGTTTGCACGGCCAGACTTTGACTGACACTGACAGTTCAAAAAATGTGTGAGTTGATCCAACGTTTGCACGGCCAAACTTTGACTGACACTGACAGTCCGTTGATCCCAGCTCTGCTAAATCAAGGGATTAAAATCAGGCCGTAGCAAAAAAAAACAGAAACACACAAGCCAAGGACCCTTGAGTGGGTCAGTGGGAGGGTGCCTCAAGTTGGTCCTTGGCAAAAAAAAATCATTGAACGTTTATATCCAAGGACCCTTGATAAGTGGGTTAGCCAGATGGTGCTTCAAGTCGGTCCTTGGAAAAAAATGCCATGAATCATCCAAAGGCCCTTTGTTGGTCCTTTGGCCAAAAGGCAAAAGATTAAACCCAAGGACCCTTGATAAGAGGGTTAGTGGGAGGGTGCTTCAAGTCGGTCCTTGGTAAAAAAATTCCATGAATCATCGAAAAGCCTGTTGGTCCTTCGGCCAAAAGGCAAAATGATATAATATCCAAGGCCCCTTGATAAGTGGGTTAGTGGGAGGGTGCTTCAAGTCGGTCCTTGGTAAAAAAATTCCATGAATTATCCAAAGGCCCTGTTGGTCCTTTGGCCAAAAGGCAAAATTTAAATCCAAAGACCTTTGATAAGTTGTGTAGTGGCAGAGTGCACCAAGACTAAGGGCATGAACCAGTTTCTTCATGCCTTCAGATTTACTCATTCTCCATTTCCAGTTCTTTCAATCTTCCATTCACTCATTCTCTCCAATCGTTCCAGTTCTTTCAATCTTCCATTCACTCATTCTCTCCAATCGTTCGAATTTCTTTGCTGTTTCAGGATTCAAATCTGTTAGCGACCAGTTCTCAATTCTTTCTTTTCTTCTTTGGCATGGCCAGCCCAGCCGGATCTGAAGATGAAGACATCCTGGAGGTTCCATCTGAAACGGAGGTAGATGGAATGGCACTGACTCAAATGCACAAAGAGAGTGGCTTGTCCACACCAGCCCAGCCTGGTGATTGCTGCTTAGATTGCTGTTTGGCAGCTTTCGAGGAGAATGCGGCACTCAAAACCAGAGTCAATGAGATTAAGGCATCCTTGAATGGATCCACCCTGGCAGAGAAGAATGCAATAGTTTTCGAAGTTCTGAAAACTTGGTTGGCGCACCATGGCTTTGCGGAAGCTCGACGACATCGAGTCTTCCTGGCCTGGAACATTCCTTTGTGTGTGAAAGCCACCTGTGAGATTTTGCAAGTCTCGAGGCAGAAACTCCAAAAGCTGAAGTCATGGATCTTGGAAGGCCACAGCAACCCACCACAAGACGGGCGCTCCCTCGTTGTCAAAGCCACCTCAAGTGAGGCATTGGCATGCCATATGATTTTGTCCTGGGCATCTCGTCCATAAGAAGTGCAATTTTTTTTTTGAGCCCATTGAACATAAGGGTGTGCTTTAAACAAAACCTTTTTTTTATATGACAATTAGCAACAAAGAAGGTACACCAGTTCATGGCAGAATCCTTTGCTGAGTCCACCTTCAAAGATGCAGTGGTTCTGAACGGTCCTTGTTTGAAGACTTTGCTAGATACTTCATCACTTGCTCAGGCTCAACAAAGTTCACAAGTGAAATGCCTGCCACCAAACACCAGTTTGAAAGAATTGTTAGAGCTGGGTTTGGCGTGGGTTCAAGGCTTGCCGGCCACTCCCTCATATTGCACCTTCCTTCGGACCTACCACAAAGAAAAGTGGAACAAAATCCTTCATTTCAGGTTTGAAGGGCAACACGCAAAGTGTCCAGATTGCGAAAAACTGAAAGAATACAGGCGAATCAGCTTCAGCAAGCAAGACAGCGAGAAAGTTTTGAAGGCATATCATGAGCACTTAGACTCAATGTTCCATGATCGTGCTGTGGATGCCAAACTGAATGAGAAAGGTTTCCAATCATGCCAAGCTGGATGTGTGATCCCTGAATCAGAGCGCGTCCTGAATGTCACTGTGGACGGAATGGACACCAGCAAGTTCCGGTGCCCAAGGAACATGACCTTGTCCAAAGAATTTGAACGTCTGTTTAGACCTGAGTTGAAGCTCATGGGGGTCCTCATAGAAGGAGTAGTGGAATGCTACTACCTGGTGCCCGATAGCCAGAAAGACACAAACCTCATGTTGTCCTTGGTGGGCCACTCGTTGGATCATGCATTGAATCTGTTGGCAAAGCGTGGGCTTAGCCCACCGGCTCATGTCAGAATTCATTCTGACAATGCACCATCGGATCAAAAGAATCAACAAGTTCTGAAATGGGGATCTTTTCTGACTCACTTTGGCTGGTGTAAGTCCGTGACATTCAGCATGTTCCGGACAGGGCACAGCCACAACAAGATAGACCAGCGCTTTAGCGAGATACGTGGCTGTCTAGCTACCAGCAAGCTCCTCCAGAACCCAATGGATTTCAAGAAGTGCATCGAAACGGGTGTCAAGCCCCGAGAAGGCCGTGAGCTTTTGGTGGAAGTGATATATGGCACCTATGACTGGAAGACTATGTTGGAAAAGTTAGGTGTGTCAGTGTCTGGTATGGTGCAGACACACAGAAACTTTCAGGAAAATCTCCAAGCTTGCCATTACTTTGAATTGAAGAAACGGAAAGATATGCCGGCAGACCGCTTGGCCATGATGGACAAAAATCCAACTTTCCCAGACAATGAGAATGACATTATCTTGGAAGTGAAGCTTCACATCGCCAGTGCCAATTTTGCACAACTTCCTCAGATGATAGTACCTTCTTCGAAGTTTCAGGAAGGCATTAGTCTGGACAACCTGATGGTGGTCAAGAAGGTTCCACCAACTGCAGAGCTGAAGAAGGAGTACCTGAAAACCGCCTCAAGAGTCTCCTTGCCTCCCTGGCACATGGTGAAGGCACAGCAGTTCTTGGAAGCTTTGGCGAAGGAAGAATTGCCTGAAACACCGGCCACCCAAATTCCAAGCCAAGCAAAATGGCTACTGCCCGAGGCCAACGAGGCTGCAGCATTCATCAATGACCAGGATGTGCAGTTTGCTCGCCCCAATGCAGCCTCACCAAAGCCTCCAGGACCAGTTGCTAAGGGGGCACCAAAGGCCAAAGCCAAGGCTGTCATCATCCCTCCTGGCATTGTACTGGGTTGTTCCCGGTGCCGTTTCTCAGTGAATTTTGGTTGCAAAGAATGCCGTACTCGTGCCGGATTGACATTTGATGAAGACACCCAAACATGGAAGTGAACAGAGAAAGGATTCTGAGAGTTCAAGCGTAGAGACACAAGAACTTCAATGCCGCTGACAGTGGGCAAAAAAAGGCCGTATACAGACAAACTGCACACCAGCTGATTCATTGTTTTGTTGAGCCATGGACCAAGCATATCCTATTGTCATTTGAAAGCAACAGTTTTATCTTTTGTGAAGTTTCAACATTTTTGCAGTGAACTCCACTGATGAGATCTTGTTTGCAACTCCCTTTGAATTTTTCATTTGCAGCACACATTGCTTGTTTCTGGTGATGGCTCAGAAAAAATAGCCATTAGAGCCATGGCAGCTCCAATGATCCTTTGTGACTCTGAACCTGAGATTGATAGCATAGAAGCTGACCTGCTCACTGAATTCCAAACTATAGTCATTGACTCGGACTCTGAGCGCTCCGTTGATCTTCCTTCTGAAATAGGTGATTGTGACGATGATCAGAATCAGCACTCACTCATGGGAAGCCACATTGTGACATTGGATGATGTCATGGAGGTGGATGATGCGGATGTGGAAGACTTCATCGAAGTTTTTTCTCAACCAAGGCTAGTTCCCACTTTTGAACGTTTGGACCTTGGTTTGCGCAAAGGCTTGAGTGTGGACATTTTGACCGGCTACGATTTACTGTTAGAAGAGAAGCGGGGGGAAATCAAACAGTACTTTGCCACTCATTTGCCTAGAACATCGATGTTATCACCCCCTTGCACGATGTTTTCCCAGCTCATGAATGTCAACTGGAAAAAGATGAATCCAGCGGAGATCCGCCGACGTTGGTCTGAAGCACTTATTCTTTGGAATTTTGCGTTGCAGTTGGCATGGTTTCAGCTCCAACATATGGGGATATTCGTCCTGGAACATCCCACAGGAGCCTCCTCATGGAGGCTCCCTGAAACAGTTGCTCTACTGAACCAGCCTGGTGTTTTTTTAGTTTCTTTCCATCAATGCAGATTCGGACTGAAAGCTCCGATCTCAGGACAGCCCATTCGCAAGTCCACCCGACTGCTCACCAACTCCAAGCTTATAAAGCATCGGTTTGATAGGAAATTTTGTCAATGCAGCACACCACACAGGACTATTGAAGGGTCCGAAGGACCTTACAAACTAAGCAAGTACTGCGAGGTTTACCCCCCGGAACTGTGCGAAGAGTTGGCCAAGGCCCTGGCAATTGAGGCCAGGGCCAAACAAAGGCAGGTTTGAAACAACCAGCTGTCGTGCTGCAAGATCAAAAAAATTAATGCATTTTTGCAAAAAAATGGTGAAGTTGGATTATCTACCCCCTCTACGCGTAGAGGGGGTAGTTAATCCAATTTCGGTTGAAATTGGATTAGTCCAATTTGTGTGGATGAAGAACTGGATTATTTATCCCCTCTACTCGTGGCAGGCCCTGTTAACCCAGTTCTTCATCCACACAAGTTGGGCTAATCCAATTTCGGATGAAATTGGGTTATCTCACCCCTCTACGTGTAAAGGGGGTAGATAATCCAATTTTGTTATTTTTTTAAAAAATGGGACCCCAAAAAGTTAATCCAATTTCGGATGAAATTGGGTTATTTTTTCTGCAGTAAGACCGATTTGCACAACTGCACTTTTCCTGTCCGAGTTTGGGGACCATTTTTGCTATTTCCATCTATTTCCTGAAACACGGTTTGGTTTTTGAGCTTCAGATGGTATTACCTCCCTCTGGGATCCGGGCCTGCAGTTCTGAAGTCGCTGGTGCCTATTTTTGGTATCTTGAGTTGGTACTGCCTCCCTTCCAAGTCTGCAGTTCTGAAATTGTAGGCGCCTGAATTTGCTCAGCTTTAGTTGGTGCTGCTTCCCTTCTGGGTCCGGGCCTGCAGTTTAGAAGGCGCCTATTTTTTTTGCAGCTTTGATTGGCGCTGCTTCCGTTCTGGGTCCGGGTTTGCAGTTCTGAAAGTGTAGGTCCGTGCCTATATTTTTTTGGCAGCTTGAGTTGGTACTGCTTTCCTTTTGGGCTTTCAACTTGGGACCAAATTAGCCCATGAAAAAATGGGGCCCCAAATTGGCCATTATGAAAAAATTGGCCGATTTTGTTTTGAAATTGTGTTTGCCAAAAAAAACTTGTCTGCAAAAAAACAAACGCTTGGGTCCTGCCGCATGCCAAGGCCCTTCCATGTCACCAAAGAAGTTGAGCTGTTTTTTTTTACAATGAATTTTTCCAAGTGTAGCGTTCTGTCAGCTGTCTTACCAGACACACCACCACCAAATCGTTTTTGGATAGCATTTTTGTGGCACAAAACAACTTTTGCCAGTGGCTTTGTGGAAACTTTTGGTCCGTCCACCGTGGGGCCATGGCAGCTGGTGGGCCTGATGATCCTATGGGTGGTTTAAAACAAGAAGTCAAGGAAGAGGTCCAAGTGAAGACCGAGGATGCTACATTGGCATCGAGTCGTTGCAAGTTCCAGCCTCCGTTAGAGAATTTTCGCGATTCTACTTTGGAGCATTGCAAAAAGCTCTTGGATGTGCATGGAGGTCCTTGGCAATATTTGCATGCAAATGTCATGGACAAAGCCCAGTTTGCTATGCAGCTCCGAGAAGCATTTCCAGCTCGTTCTGACTTGGCATATGTGAAGTCCATTGCCGAGATGCCTCATAATACTGCAGATGTCTTCAATGTCCATCTGGCAGACTTAGGCTTTGATGCTGAGACAAGCACCAAACCTTTTCCTTTCAAGCACAGTTGCGAACTGCTCATTGACCACATCCTGACAGAGAAGTTCTTAAGTGAAGGCCGGTAGATTCAAATATTCTGAGTAGTGTTGTCTACGCCTAACAATTATGATATATCGCGCTTCTACTTCTCATTTGCGATAACAGAATTAGACTCTACTATCTTATTATTATCCTAAATCAGCCGTAGAAAGAATTAGTTTTTTCGTTTCTATTACTCGCCACCGCCAGGTGAGCCATTGAAGCTGTGGGCAAGAAGTCACAATGATAGTGAGAATCCAGCTGAATTTTGGTGCAGCTATGTGAAAGGGGCTCTACGAAGTGGAACAATTCTGTTCTTGGCCCATGTCTTTCTGTCCAATGACATTGATTTGGCAGCATTGAGGCCAGACCTGTGGCGAAGCATGTGCTTTGTGGCATGCAGGAGGGGCTCTTTGCTCACTGACATTGCAAGTGTGGCATTCACAAATGCCGCTGAATCATCCAAAGGAGCCATCAGAAGAGCACATTGTGCTGTGACCTGGGTAGCCAAGTTGCGAATGCTCCAGAACAAACAGTATACCCCAACTGAGACCATCAAGTTGTGGAACGATCAGTGTGCAAAGAACCAACAGCTTACTGGGGCCAAGAGAGCTGCTGTCCTCAACATGCTGGAATTGCCTGTGGAGATCACTGACATTTTGGTCAAACATGTCAGTGCTTTCGGATCAGACAGCGCCTTGACCGATGAGACATTCTCCAACAAGGCTATTCTGCCCGGGTTTTCCCCTAAGGCATTTTCGAAAGAGTGGAACCAGAAGCTCTCGGTGACCATTGATGGCATTCGACTCTTAGTGAGCCTCGTCAATGATGGGGGAAGAATATGCGAAGAATTTGCTTCTTTTTTTTGTATTAAAAAAACCCAGGTGAATGTTTGTTTTCGATTCTGTCACTCTCATTGTTAGGATTGCTGTGGACCAGAAACATCGTAATGCAATGCCAGGGTGCCGCCGAAAGATGAGCAAAACAGACATTAGTGAGTTCCTGCACATTTGCCTGTTGTGTCTCCACCTCGAGAATGTTTTGATTCAGGACCATGCAGTGCCCAAAGAGCACGTGGACTTGCAGAGTTTGGTTTTGCAGGATGACCATCATTTTATCCGAGACCTGCAGGATATTTTGTCAGACAAGAAGTCTCCATTGACTGTCTCGGAGATCCAGGCATGCAAAGACATTTTGAAAGCCCACAGGGCCAGAACAGAAGATTCAAATCCTTCAGAAGCCGTGTCCAGAAACGTCGCTGCAGCCAATTTGGAGAAAGAAGAGCTGGACATCTTGTTGAAACAGATGGAGCATGACCTCAAGACATATGCTCTATGGCAGCTGAAGTGTGAGGACAGAGAGGCCGCAATGTATCATGCTGAGCTAGCCCAGAAGACTTCCAGGCATCAAGCAATCAGAAGAAATGCAAGAGACCTTCTAGACATGAAGTCACCAGAGTGGCGAGCTAGCATCAAGGTCTTGGAAAAGCCAGAGACAGCTTATTCTGACATTCGGCATTCAGTGCAGTCCTTGAGCAAGTTGTTCCATTGTCCTTCCTCTGATGTAGCTGTGGTGACATTATGCAATTGGTCAGCTTCTGTTTCCAAAGCCCAGACGCAAAAGAACCAAGCTTCTGTCATGGGCGCTTGCATCAATGATTCCACTGCCCCTTTGAACATTGGATTGATGCTTCAGCCAGCCATGTCTAGCAAACGTGGCTCCCTGTGGAAAGAGGAAGAGGCAGCACGCAAAGTTCTGGCCAACTCGAACTTGAATATGGACACCTGTTTTTGCATTGTATTCGACTCCAAGGTGGACTTGTGGGAAATGAGGCCAGGTGATTTTTTGATTACTCTTTCTTTGTGTTGGGGTATATTTTAGACTGAAAACTATCCGAAAATACACTTGACATTTAATGCTAGTCACCAGCTATTTGAGACCTTGACAGGAATGTCATTCAGCCGGGCCGGGTCCTTTTGCCCATGGATGATGACAAGTTCAAGGACTGCTGGAATGTTTGGAAAGGTGTATCACTTTTGAAGAATGGCATCGTGAACAATGTGGTTCTTCCTGCAAAAGATGAGCTGGTGGAGATTGAAGATGTGAGCGATGACAGTATCCCCTCTTTTAGTGGCCAACAACATGCCGTCAGCAGGTCTGACCGAATCTTTCAGATTGGGCAGTCTGGAGCTACAAGCGTCCTGGCATCATTGCTGGATTCACAAGCCAAATGTATCCTCTTTGTGGATGTTTGTGCCCACACAGGCGATTTCTTGAAGGGCTTCTTCAACATCTTGGGAATGGGCAATGCGGGCGCCAACCATCTGTACATGCTTTGTTTCTCCGACGATGAAGGCAAGGCGTGGAGAGTCTAATCAAAGCCAGCAAAGTTTTATTGAACAGTTTGTGAAAGTCAGTCTGTGTCATGATTTCATTTCCCAGTCATTTTCACTTTCTTGGTTATTTTTTTTGTAGCAGCAGCTCTCCACCTGTGAAAGGCGGAATGGCTCTACGAGCATATGGTGGACCATTTGTCACAGCAAATTGGCTCGGCTGATGGTAACTTCAAGCTTCCAGGAGGGCAGGCTATTCCAAGCGAGCAACATGGTGAACCCATGGCTATGCCACCACAGCCTCAATTACAGTGTTTTACCTGGTCCAACAAGAAATCAAGCTCTGGCCTGAATTCATTGAAGACACCAGAAAAGACCATTCGCACTTGGAGCACCCACAGCTCCCTCGCCTCTGAATTCAATTCATTCCTTGAAAAAGCAAGGGGCAAGTATCCTTTGGACTTGGCTGGGGCAGAACCTAGCAACACCAAACGTGCATCAGAAGGTCAAGGCTCAGTTTCTGGGACCAAAAAGCTTAAGACGACGACTCAAAGGCCCGGATCCTACATTGAAGCCCCAGCAGGAGCAATCTTCCCTTCTGATCAGATTCCAGCCACTTTGGCATACCAACACGCAGCTGTTTCCGACAGTCAGCTCCAGCTGGTCGTCACGGTAGGTCCTCGTGCTTTTCTGGTGAACAACAGTGCATCCCCTGTCTTGCTCAGGGCTGGAGCGATCATCTGTGGCTTCTACAAAGGCAAGTGGTGGGTACAACGTCGTGACAAGGAGGGCAAGGCAAGCCAAGAAGCCTCAGAGAAAGACATCCAGTTCACTTTGAAGCACAGTTCTGATTGCGTCATCCTTGGTACCTCTTACACTACGCTTTCAGAAGTTGTTCTTGCAAAGAGAGCAGTCGCACCTGCAGATGGGCACGTCGGCTTCCACGAATTGATTGATGAGCCCACAGCAGCTGACACAAAAGCATTCAAGTTGGTCCAGGAAGGCTCGCCCCCACTATTCTTCAAGCAAGATGATTTTCCTGTCAAAGATGGTCAGGGAGATGATCCACCAATTGCCAATGCTCAGCATCTGGGAGGCGCCTTGACCCCACATGGCCTTGGAATTGACGGCCAGTGCTGATGGCTCAGCAAAGGCCGAAGTTGACAGTTCCAAGGAAGAGGTGAAGAACGAGTGAGCAATTCTGCTGAGCCGATCATGTTGCCTACCAATGAGGCTAGTGTCAAGAAAAACCAAGCACCTTCAATGTCAAGGAAATTGTTTGAATGATTTGTTTGCTTTCATTTTTGTTCGGACATTGACATGCCAGCTGGGAGATGGCACTAAAGTCAGTGCCAGGCAATAATATCATATTAGAAGCTGTAGTAGTTGGATCAGAGTTGAGTGACGATGGTCAAAGGCGATTGGCCCGCTACTGCAAAGTAGTCTCCAAACCGAAGCGTCGGAGTCAACAAAAAAAATGTCAAACTGACTGGATGGATATTTGAGACACAAATTGTTTACGGTTTGAAGTAAGAGTAAGACATGCCGACAAGTTGCTGAATTGTTTTCTCACGATTCAATTGCTTCTGTGTGAGAGCCATTTTTTGTCCAGAGACCTTGACACTCAGACTTAGAGCCATGAGTCAGACTGGTCGTGGACGTTCTCGTTCCCCTGATGCTTCATACCGTGCTTGGTATTGGGTCCAAGAACCATCTGGGTGGTGGTCCTGGCGTTGGCACAACAAATTTTAGGTTCCTCCAGAACAACGTCGTCCAACGACATCTTCCACCAGTACCGGCCCTGGTGCAGCTGCAGCAACAGATCACTGCCATGCCGCGGAGGCCCAGCCGACTGAGAAGAAAGACGACAATGACAATGCTGTAGACATGGAAGTCGACTGACTCTCTGTGACTCACCTTGTTTTTTTTCTGCCTGAAAAGGCGGACGGCAATTTGTACAGTCAGCCATGGAATTTATGTTTTTACCCGTCCGAGAAACGGGTGGAAAACGTTGTACAAGAATCCAGAAACTTGTTTGATAATGGTTAAACCACCGATATCACCACAGAACAAACTCGTCTGATTCCGAAATTGCAGGCAAAAGAGAGAGTTTATGCTGAATTTTCTGCTGACTGATCAGGTAGCCTTCACTGTTGTTTTGATTCTTGTTCAGAGGACTCTGGTATCCATTGCACCACCCAATCCAGCGCAAGAGCAGCACACAGTGATTCCACCAAATTGAATCTGAAATCTTATTCAAGTGCATTTTTCATTCAAGTCTGGAGGCTGTCTGTGTTGGCTCAGATATTTTCTTTTTGAGTTCTTAGTGAGCTTTTTCCGCGTTCTGACCTGCGTTGCTCATGGCGTTGTGCAGCAACTGGACCAAAGGCAAGGGCAAGGGCCTGGCTACAGCAGATCCAGTATTGGTGATTCCTAAAGGGCAGGTGGAGCAACTCTGCGAAGAACTGCTAGCATGGAATCCAAAACTTGAAGAGCAAGCAGCTTTCGAAATGGAAGTGGTCCGTGAAGCTTGCATTTTCGCAAGTGGGTACCACAAGGAGTGCAAGGTGCGTGCTTTTGCTCTAAGCAAGACCATTGCTTCTTTGTCTGCTGTCCGCATGCACTTAGAATGTGGACACCCTTTTGAAGATGTCAAGTATGTCACCAACTATGACCGGGTCAACAGCTTAGTTTTGCCCATGCAGCAGAAACTCAATGAGAGCCTTACCTTCCAAAGGGGCAACCTCCTACGAAAGATTGGTGAGTTCACTGATGCCACTTCCTGGTTGAAGAATGTAATCGAGAACACCAATGCATGCGCTGCTTATCAGACCTACTTCCTTGGTGCTTACGCTGTTTTGTCAGATATGCTTGTCCACTTAAAGTTCCGGCACTCTGAGAGTGAACGTGGCCTGCAGTTGTCTCTGAACTGCAGTGGCGGAGAGTCACAAGTAGAAGTAGATTAGTAGCCACAGTGGCAACTCACAAGATCAGTACACCACAGTCACAGTTTTGTTTGTAGCTGGTCACCTCAGCTTTAGCCAAGATTTGCTGTCTTAAAAAGTTTGCCTGTGGCCCAGAAGTCTTTGAATTATGTTGTTTTTTAAGATGTGACTTACTTGATTATTTCTGAAGCCTAAGGCGCAGCCTAAGGCATAGAAAGAACAAAACAAACGCTGAGAGCTTAAAGGGCAGAGCCAAGGACCACATATTGAAATGGGCCTTCTTTTGGCAACCAAGAACCACGGTGGGACAGCGGGAGGGTACCGTGGGCCTTGGCAAGGACCACGGTGGGACAGTGGGAGGGTATACCGTGGGCCTTGGCAAGGACCACGGTGGGACAGTGGGAGGGTATACCGTGGGCCATTGGCCTCAAGTTACAGTACATTATGAAGTCTTTGAAAACACTATTTGGATGATAGCATATTATTTGACATTTCCAGAGTATAGATTATTAATACTATACTGGAAACATGTTGTATATTTTTTAAAGTGTATATAGACATTTCCGTATACTGGAAACATGTTGTATATAAGTTACTTTAATGTACAGCATTTGTATAATAATGAAAACATTTTATTTACATATTAGCAAATTAAGTGATTTTTTACTACGTACCATCTTCAGCTAATGGGTTTCATTCAACTGGTTCCAGCACAGAGCCATGTGGGATGATGTCTGATACCATATTCAGCTCATGGGATTCATTCAACTGATTCCAGCAGCAGCACATGATGCGTATGGGATGTTTGGACACTCACTGCTTCTGGTGCTGTGAAATAAGGCATTTTTTGTCAAGCTTGTCATTGACATGTTGTGTGACATGTTGTTTCAGCAAAATCAAAAAAGCCCAAAAGAGAAGAGAAAAAGCCC
>OMLO01002549.1_pt1 | contig 14783 bp, 19 predicted proteins | sample 1674811 | NCBI WGS metagenome assembly OMLO01 (sample SAMN06265003, study PRJEB25207) | coral metagenome | isolation source: Coral host | place: Mexico:La Bocana,Puerto Morelos, Mexico | collected 2008-11-13
TGTATCAATTTTTGTGACAAACGAAATGAAAACCCAATAGCAAAGACACGCTGTATGGGTTCCATGCACTGCCAGCTCACCCAATAGCAAAGACACGCTGTATGGGTTCCATGCACTGCCAGCTCACATCACTGACGCGCCGGCGCTGAGGTCAACTTCGTACAGCAATCCTTCGTTCTTTCATGATATCTTCTGAGCTGCCGACAGGCTATGCGACTGCCACAACCTCGATTTGCAGCCAGCGCTCTACAGATGAAAAATTGATTCAACCTGGATGTGAACACTTAAAATGTTTCTACCTCGAGATGTCTTTTGGGATGTTTGATTTTCAATCAGTTCAGCTTTTTCGAACGGCGCATTCGAACATCTAAGCAGGACGACCATGTTGATCAAAGCCCTGGAACTAAATTTTAAAGCAAATCCGCAGCCGAGAATGGTCCTCGGTGTGTGTGTGTGTGGGTATGTCCAAACACAGCCTTTGCAAAACAACAACACTTCAACATGCACTGCCACAACACGGATGGACAAAAACGCGTCGTCTCCGTGCCGTGACAGTATCTCTTGACAGACATTGTTCACCTGTGGACACTGCTTCAGACACATCCATTGTTTGCCGGGCACATGCACCGGAACCTATACAGTGTGACATGCCAAGACATGTCAGAGGCATCCACACGTGGCGTCTGTGAACAACAACAATTGACTTTTCGCTGCCGCTACACGCATCGACAAAAACACGTCGTCTCCGTGCAGTGGCAGCGTTTCTGTTCTGACACTCTTGACGACACATTGCCAGTGTGGAAATTGCCCAAGGCACGTCCGCTTGAGATTATCTTGTTCAAGTGGGCTGAGCTCTAAGTTCGCACGTGAGCTTCACATACGAATTGCGATTCCAATTCAATTTCTCTAGGAATCTTTGGCCTTCGAGCTTTGAGGCATCGGATCTGCGCTGAAAGAAACGCATCCTTTCAACCAGGCATGGGTTTGTTTCTGTCAGCTTCCTTTCGAACCAATGCCTCTCTGGCAAATCCACAATGTACACATCCTGTAGCTTGGTTGCCCGGGATAGCAACACATAGAGAGCCAAAGCGTAGTCTGACTCAGTGGTGTTTGGAGGTTTTGTGAGTACGGTCAAAATTCCGTTTCTGGCTGTTATGCCTTGCAAACCAAAATGGCCCAGAACGCTCCGTGGCGCCAATGGAAGTTGGCGTCTCTTCAAAGAAATGCTTTGCTTCGGCGCAATCATGAACTGCCATGGTTGCTTGGGCACAATGGGCTCGATCCAAAAATGTTTGGACGGCGTGTCCCCATCCCCACTGGTGTACTTGCCATATTCTGGATCATCCACTTCCACCAAGACCCCAAGTGGCTGATATTTCAAAATATGAACTGCTGAAGCACCGATGTCAGGCGGGATGACTTCCTTGGGATGCAAAGCAATGCGACGAATAATTCCTGGAACTTCCCGTGTCAACAAAGGCTCTTGCACCACGCAGGACAAGCGCACTTCCATGCCGATGAACAACGGACACATTCCCATCAAATAATTCGTCTTGGTCATGTTCACAACCTTCAATGCGCTCTTTGCATCTTCCGGTGAAAAGGTTCCAGGGCCGGCAGGGAGGTCGATAGCCTGAGAATAGAACACCGTACGTTTTGCGCGCTTTGCCTCCAGTTGAACTTGTAAGTGCTGCAGTCGAGCAATTTGTTCCCAGGCCAAAGCACCCCAGTGAGCCGCGAGTATTTTGTTGATTGTTCCTCCGTTGCTTGACAAAGCATCCAAGTCCACCACTCTTCCTTTCAACTGTGACCATAACTCCTCTGGTAAAATGCGTCCTTCTCGCATAGCGCAGAGTATGTCCACCAAAGCAGCACCAGAAGCGCAAGCCGAGAAGCGTCCTGTTCCAGTAAAATGCACCACATGCTGAATGCAGTTCTTGAAGAGCAAGCGACCGAGTTCGGCTGCGTTGCTTTCGGTAACCTGTGGCGTTAGGAAAAAACGATACTTTCCACACACCTACATCTAATTAATTGCATACCTTTGACAACAAAAACACCTAATTCATTGCATACCTTTGAAAACAAAATGTGTATACCAGCCTCATCATCTTCGTTTTGGTCATCGATATCGTCATCAGTTGCTGCAGCAGATGCAGAACGCGCTTCGATCCATTCGCACAAACTCCGCCTGGCGACAGGCCGTAGCTGGAGAAAGTCTCCAAGTTGGATGCTGACATTCATTTTGCCAAACCACTGCGTGAGATACTGCGCCATATCCAACTCAAGCCTTTCCTGACGAAGCAAAGAACATCTGTATGATGCAGCATGATATACCTCTGGCGGTGACATGGATATTTCATCCAATACACAAGCAAATGCTTTCTGTAGCAACATTTCCAAAGCATCTGCCTTGCGAGGTGCATTTCGCAAACTCTTGCGATCAACGCGCGTTTGTGGTGACGCATTTGCAAGTTTGTGTAGCGTCCTGGCTTCAAGACCCAACAATCGAACAGCTGCATGCGTTGGGGCTCCCACCACAAAACCCTGCTGACCAAAGTAACGTTTGAAGAGCGGGCGAATGACTTTGGCGTATGCATATGTTTTCCCAGAACCGCCTGCTCCAAGCCACAAGCAGGAACACTGCTGAGAAGAATTGCCGTCTGCAAAATCATTGCTCTGGTTGGTTCTGTTGGCCCACATCTCGTCCACAACGCACACAACGGGAGCAACGGCAACGAGCTGCTGTGCATTTAGTGTGTACTCCTCAAACATGAAACACAAAGATATGAAGCCAAATAAAAACTGGTAAACAAAATTAAACAAACCTTTTCACTGTGTGATAAACCAACTCTCAGAGTCCTGGGCTAATGCGAGCGCATACTCTGCAGGCCGCAGGCGGTGTTGATTCAACTGCACCAGAAATGGATCCGTCTCCTGCTCTTCCACACCCGGAATGTGCTGGCCAGACAAAAATTCTTCGTCCTCTTCGTCTAGCTCTGTGCCTGAACGACAACAACAGCCAAAACGTGATGAACTGGCTCCAAGCATGACATGCTCATGTTCAAACATAGCTCTAATGCCCTACCCCACCCAACCACTGACCGAACCTGTCTGCGCGACCAATGCTGCTCTCTGTTGCTGAAAAAGACGCGACATCTCCACAGGAGATTTGGTTTGCGAAACTTCAGCCGCCGGTGGAGATGCGACGAACCTGCGTGAGACCGGTGGCAAACCACCCAGAGCCTCCACCAACTTCTTGAGGATGTCTAGCATCTCCTTTTGCTTGCTAGCCCGACCACGCGGGGCGATGGCCTTCAGCCAATCAGCTTCTCGAAAAAGCACCTCCGTCAATTCAGTCAACAGCACAGGATGTTCCGCACGCAGCATGCGCTCGATATCATCGGCGCCTTCCATGTCGTCATCTACTTCTTCACCTTCAACCTCCATGGGACCAGCATCATCATCCTGCCACCATGTTGAGACAAAATATTGCACAAAAGCAACAGAAAAGGGGAGAAAAGAAAAGTTGCGCGGTGTTAGAAACAAAACAAATTTCCAATTATTTGACAGAATTTTCATATCCCGCACGGCCTTTTCAAGCTCAGCTTCGTCCACATCCATCATGTACTTGAACCGTTCTGCTCGTCGTCGAGCACTGCTTGTTTGTCTGGCTTCATGGTGAAGAAGGAAACGGTCCAGCCACAAAGTCTGCACATATGCAAGATGTTCAAACGGAGTGAGTTGACCCACATGAAAACTGCATTGGATACCTAAGTAATGAGCCAAGGTTTCGAAGATACGAGGAAAATCGATGCCATGTCGAGTAGATGTGGGTAAGTTCCAACTGGCAAAAATTTGCCGAAGAAGCCACTGACAGAAGAAAGTCATGCCTCGCGATTCAATGCTGTCCGAAGGTCCAGGCGATTCAATACTGTCCGAAGGTCCAGAAAACCATTCCCTGCAGCCAACAACATCTTTGAGAACAGGTAGTGACAAATTCCGCAAAAGCCGAGCTTCTGCGTGTTGACTTCTCACCAACATGCAAGCTCTCCAGTGTTTCCAAGCTGAACGAAAACGAGCTGCCACCCATCCCTCTTCATTGTTCACTACCATGGAATGACATTCAAAGCAAACCTCTGTCTTCGCACACTCTTCTTGACTGCAGCAAGTTCGAAATGGAAACGTGAGGCCAAGCATATATGCAGCAAATCTTTCAGGTTCTTTGTCGGAAGGCAGTTTCACGTCCATGGGGACAACCACATTGTCATCTGCCAAACGAACTTCCTGCATCCAAAGGAAGAATCAAACAATTAGAATATGTTATTAGTCACATGCAATGTCGGTAATCATGCCCGTCCAAGCCCCATCTGAGATATTACAGTTAGACCATGAAATTAACAACTAGTGAGGTAACAAAAAGTTCACAAAGAAAAAACAAACATAACAACACGACGCCAAAGCAAATCCTGCAAAGATGTCGAAAAGTGAGCATAATGCTCTGCGAAAGGAAAAAGATTCACATAGTCAGGGAGACCAACTCTGCTTTTTGGAACACGTCGAACAAAGCGTGCGTACATCACCATGGACATAGAAGACAACAGCGCAGAACTACCCCTGTGCAAATAGTCATCTTTCTGATTTGTCGAAACCACCCTCTGCTCGCGATGCTTTTCTGCGTCTTCTCTGGCGGCATCATCCACGTCCTTGTCAAGAACTTCTACAGAACCAATTTCAAGGATTGGAACCAGATCTTCTCCTGTCGGATCATCATTGTCAACGACATCAAGAGCAACTGCACGAAGATCAGGTCTTGCGTCAATGATAGCCTGCAAAGCTTCATGCCGAGTGCGCAGAATGGCATATGCAACGAAGCGGAAAAACATTTGATATCCGGTGTATGTCACAAGTTGTTCTTGTTGGAAAAGAAGTTGATACGCCATCTCTGCATTGGACTTTGCCACACATCTTTGCATGCCAAAAGTGAGCCGCCGCAAAATGCTGAGCGCTCTCTCACGATTGCCAACGTGAGGTTCTTCAAGCTCGGCTCGCTCAACTTCTTCTTCTTCCAGGCGGACAACTCCAGCATGTAGTTCCGGCAGTAGGTTTCTGGACACTTCGAACTTCTTTGCAGAATACTCACCAGTGTAAAATTGCACGTCTTGCTGATCCCTCGACATGTCAACAATCAACCTTTGCAACGCAAGTGCGACCTGCTTGGTCCTTCCGGTGCTTTTGTCCAAGCACATGCCAAACCTCCTTCTGCGCTGTGGTGGTTCTTCAGCTGGTTCGGAGGTGGTCTCCACGTTCAAACGACCCAAATCATCGCTGTTGAACGCTCTTCCAATGTACTTGACATCGACATTGCACCGCATGCTCACTTCTGCCACCGGATTCGACATGCCTTCAAAAGGATGATCCCTTTGAAACTGCAATACATGTGGATTTTCGTTCTTGGTTTGCTCTTCTTGCAACACGCTGTCATCTTTGCCAGGCAGGCGTTTGAATCCAGACACACGAACACGAGGCCAACCTTTATAGCATTTGGTTTTCAGACGGCGCGGATGGTCCGGATCTTGCACCAATTCCACATGGAAACATCCGAACCGACAGCCTCGTTTGCCCTTCTTGGCGTTCTTCTTGAAACAGGATTTCGTGCATTTGTGATAGTGATTCTGGATCACCAACCTTCGGTAATCTTTGCAAAGCTGAGCCTTCCACTGCTTGGCATTGAAATGTTCTGCTTGTGACCTCAAACATTTTCACTCCACAGCAACAAACAAAAATAACCTTCATTGGAAAGACATCCAGTTGAAGGACTACATTGCTAACACAAAACACGTGTAGACCAAGACTCGGAAAATTCAAAAAACAATAACCTTCCTAGGAGGAAGACCCACTGGAAGAACTACAGTGATCGTACCATTCCCCCAAAAAATCACCTTCGTTGGAAATTCACAGAGTTGAAGGACTACATGGCTAACACAAAAAATTGTAGCCCACACCTCCGTAAGTAAAGTGGTCGCAGCGTTCCATAGCTTCCAGTCAATGGGAGTGGCCCAGTGAGGTGCTCGTGCTGTGGTAAAGTGTACTGACCATCTTGTTCTGTGCTTTGCAAAGCGACGTCAGCGTATTGTTGACCTGACATGGATCTTTGCTGCGCACTCAAGGGCAGGGGAACTTCATCTTCACCAAGCCTTTGACTCAAACCCAATTGGCTGTCACACCGAAAACTCATGGCGGCTTGTAGCACGGCTTGACTCCAACGATCCAGCTCAGAGATCACCTCTGCATGCACTGAACCATGCAAGACACCACGAAGTCGCGCCAGAAGATCGTGGCCAATCAGGTAGATCAAGATGTGCGGATGCATTGATCCCCGACCTGCAAAATGAAATGAATGTTGGTTGATGCAGTATCTAGAAAGTATTCAAAATACTGATGTTACATTCCTAGGTCAGCTGTTCCAAATCAGACAACAAACATAGAACAAAAAACAAATCTGTTTCATGTGTGCAAATTGCCTTGGGTTTCAAGAGGACCACACAATGCAGCCACATCGCCAAAGCAGCCTCCGAAAGTAGAACCTGCCATGCCGTCTTCAAAACCACGAGCGTGCGTCGGCCAAAACAATTCTCTTTCCAAAGCGCCGTGAACTCCAACAACTTCTTCCAGGAAAAGTTTCATCATGAGGTCAAAGAATTTGGCTTGCGACACAGGATCTGATGCGAGAATTCGACGCATTGCTGATGCAGATGGCAGCTGTGGCTGTTCGGACTCCCAATCAAGGTTGATCGCAAAGGACTCGACCATGTCGCCAGAATCTGGGCCGCAATGCAATTGCAAGAGCAATGATGCGCGGCCATCTGCCAGATTCGGCGTGCAAAAGACATGCGCCGTGCCATAGTGCCAACCTGCTGCGTGACCGCGAAGACGAATTTGACTTCTGTGCCCTTCGCTGCCAACGATCATGGAAGTGGCTTGCAAAACTCCAGCGAGAGCCTTCTTCAGAGCCGGATCAACTTCTGAGCTTCGAAGCAGCTCTCGAATGTCAGCATTCTCTCCTTTCAAGGCCATTGCACGAAGAATCTGCTCAGAAGAAACACCAGAAATGACACGACAATGCTTTCCGAAGCCACTGCGCTTGACATAGCCTTTTGTCGCTCTCATGAGTTGCAATCTTCTGTTGACGTCGTACATGACCGGCAGGAACATCTCCTGTTGACCATGAACTGCTTTTTGATCCCATTATATACAAATCATTTCCTTCGTTGGAAAGACACCCAGTTGAAGGAGAACAACTTCTTGCCAAACTAGAACCTTTACAAGATTTCGCAACAGTGCAAGCACGATCTTTAAAACAATGAATTTCTGTTTGACCTCATTATATACACATCTTTTCCTTCGTTGGAAAGACACCCAGTTGAAGGATAACAACTTCTGCTTTTTGATCCCATTATATACAAATCATTTCCTTCGTTAAAAAGACACCCAGTTGAAGGATAACAACTTCTTGCCAAACTAGAACCTGCAATTCCTCTTTTGAACAAAATTTTCGACTCACCAAAAACTATTATTTCTTTTACTAGATTTCGCAACTGTGCAAGCACGATCTTTAAAACAATGAATTTCTGTTTAACCTCATTATATACACATCTTTTCCTTCGTTGGAAAAACACCCAGTTGAAGGATAACAACTTCTTTGCAAACTAGAGACTGCAGTTCGCCAACGCGGTATTGCTACGCCATGTGCTGGTGCAGCCACAGATTCACCTTCAACACTGTAGTCCAGTTCATCACGCATGAGAAGGTATCGAAACACTTCACCTGCTTCGATGTGAACCTCTCGTTTCAAAAAAGGTACTCCATCGCCGAAGGGGAAAAGATCAGGAAATGCCATAGACCATGTAGCTGGTTCAAACAAGGAAAGCGGCCGGTCTTCAGATGGCACAACCAGTTGTTGCGGACGCACGCCAAACATTTCTGCCTGTGACCGTCTTTCCTGGTCAACTCCTTGTCGAGCAACAGCTTGTATGTCTCGAATTTGTCGCAGCACCCTTCGCTCGTGTTGTGCTTCTGTGCCAAGTAAATTGCCAGCTTCCAGATTCGGATCCTCGCCAACAGTATTGTTGTTTCGATTGTGAAGCACCAATTGCGGGTCAGACATGCTTCCTCGTTTCTTGGTCAAACACACACGCTCCATATCTTTGGCCAAGCGCAACCACCGCAGATTTTCATCCGCGCCGTCATTCAATCCAACCAAAGACGTCAATAAATGACCTGCGCAAAATGCAGAAAATCCTTGAATGCTAACAAACGAAAGAAATACAGAGACACCTGTGAAAAAATCATTTGAATGCTAAAAACTTAAAAGGAAATCTTTTTTTGGCAATGCACCTGACTCTTCATGTGCTTTTTCTGCTTCGCCTATTTCTGGCTCACCTTCTTGTTGTCCTTGTGATTCCGCAGGCCCTTTCTGCAAAAGCTCCCTTGCGAGATAGCTATCCTCATCTGTTTCCAAAACACACTGTTGCCACAAATCCTCGGTGTTCGAACATTCTTCAGACAGAGGCACATCGGAGTAGTACATCGACACTTCTTGTAAAGTGCGAACAGCATTGACGTATTCTTGCCGTGGTGCTTCAAGTACTCCAGAACGCCTGAATTGCTGCTTCTTGCCACCTGCTAACACAAAGAGAATGGTTTCAGCCATATCTGCAGCAGCCGGTGGCAACGTAGACAAGACTTTGGAAGGCCTTGCCTGCGGTAAGAATATCGAGTTGCCGATAAAGCCTCTCTGGCGTTCATGTGCTGCCACATTGGTTGGCTGCAGCACGGTGATCTGCAAGCAAGTTCGTACGAGAGGAAGAAGCCGACGTGTGCCTGGAGAAAGATTCCGCAGTCCTGGTAATGGCCGCCCCATCCACAGATCGTTGGCCAGAGCGAATCTTGGTAAAGCAACCGTCGAGCTTGTCAAGCTGGATCTGCACGAACGGCAAACTTTTGCAGCGCTCTTCGTATCCTCAGGCATGGCTTTCTTGTGCAGCAACAAATATCTGTCCTGAAGGTACGGGTGCTGCACTGCAGAGGCTTGCAACTCGCGTTTTGCGCGAGGACATTCTGCGAGCTGTGGCCAACGCTGCAAGTACCTTTCCACACCAAGAAGGTCACACAAACGTTCTTGTTGGGAGCCATGCAAAGATTGGACATCTGGTTCTCTGTAGTAGTCGTCTTCTGGAAGCACAGGATCTTGAAAGAGAATCAGCAAAGACAAATCTTCCGACCACATGCGCCGAGCACAACAAACACAACAAGCTTCATGCCTGAATTTACCAGACTCTTGCGGTTCACGTAGCCGTTGATCGAAATTGCTAGCAAGACTGCGTTGCACTGAAAGAGGCACGGCCTGAACGACCCCAACATACTTCCAAGACGCACAGCTTAACATGACCGCAGCAGAATTGTTTCATGTTTGTGTGTAATCAGAAACTCGAAAACAGCTAAATCACTTTGGTTTAGAAACCTTGCAGCCAAGACACACTGGGACCTTGACGTTCGACCAATCCAAAAACCTTCTTGCGATATTCGGTGAACGATCTGGTTCGAGACATCAACAGTCCGTTAAAATGACGACCTTGAACATGATCTTCGAAATCTTTCATGGTGGTTTCTTCATGCGAGCATAATCGACAGACATACTTGGGAAGACAATGCTCTGGTTCTTCTGGAAAGCTTCTAAGAAGTCGACTAGCGAGGGCAGTTGACACCGAAGTAATTGAAGGAATGCAATCCAACTTTCTTGCAGCTCGTTGAATGAGAACATCCAAAGAGTCATCCAATGTCTGCAAATCCTCAAGTACTTGAAAAGCAACTGAATCACTGACTTCCAAGCGAAGCATGTCAACCAATGGTAAAAACCGTTCTTTGCATCGATGTTCTTCCTTCCACCCAGGAATGCCGTGCATAAACGCTCTTTCCTCCTCCGATCTCCACACTTTGCTCTCACCACTTGCTACGTCGTGTTCCATCTGTCCGTCCTGGCTGGGATCTCCTTCTTTGCCAACGGAATAGCCAGCCAGTAACTTGAAAGGGTACGCCACATACAACTTCTTCCAGCGTCTGTTTCGTTGTGCGTCCATGTAGTTCGAAATCCTGGAAAATAACTTGGAATCTTCTATGTCCGAAGGCAAAGAACTGCTTTGGTTGTTCTGCTGCCACGCAATAATGTCAGCATGCAACGCCAGTGTCGCCTCACTGATTCCGGCAAGACTGTGCCGAGCTTTGGCTATGGTGATTGGATCATGACGAATGCATGCCTCTGCAGAAACATGTGTCTGTAGGATCTCCTCTATTAGCCACCAGACAACATCATGGAGCTTTACTCCGGAAAATGTTTCTTCCCACAAGCAATTTGCCTCCAGATCACTTCGCCGCTCCCAACCAAAGCGGCGCATGCAAGAACGCAAATAAGCAGCTTCACCGTCATTGAATCGAATCCGGCCCCGTTTCGGATGTAACATTGCAAGAATTGCCTGCCAGCTCCCAAGACACAGTAGTAAGACATGGTGTTTCAACACTTAAAAAACAAAACAGTATTTTGGACTAAACAAAAAAAGTTTCATATCACCACAAAGCTAGCTACTTCGACGACTGCAGATCGATCATCCCAACTTCTCACTTGCATTTCCGGCTCTTGTGTCTGCAAAGTGGCAACAGCCACCAAACGACGACCAACATAAAAGGGATCGTCCTCCAAAGTCATCTGGAGCACTTTCAACCAGCCTGCAACCCCGTCCAATGAAAACGAAGGATATCAAGTATCCAAAACTTGCAAATTTCGAGGAAAAAAAAGAAAAGGAGCTTGGTTGTTGGAAAAACGCGCCTGATTTCTTTACGTCGCAACTTTGACCATGAAAAACGCAGGCCATAATGCAGCCTAGCAGTCCACGGTGCACGCATGGAAACTGAATCTGACGCAGCCTCTCGCACGCTTCTGGCACAGACTGCGGTACATCTTCCGGTAGACATGGCATAAGAGAATCCACATGCTGTACTTCTGCAGACAGACGTGTTTGCACATCCGCGGTGCAGGTGGCGTCGGATTCTTTCAAACGTTCCACATCTTGTAAGCTCACACCACGTAAAAATGCCAAGAGTTCACGACGTGAAAAAGGACTTGGGAAAAAATTCGCAATCTCAGACTCAAGATCAAAATCCTGCACCTCGCCACAGCACGCAAACAGTAACTTCCAAGTTCGGCAGGCTATCGCTTCGTCCAGAATTTCCTCTGGCGTGAGGCTGCCGACCAAAAGGTTCACAAGAGTGCCACGGCTCTGGTTCACTGTTGGAATGCTAACCTCCTCTGCCAACCGCTGCAACTCCAAGAGCGTAAGACCAGACAGTCTTGATCGTAAGGTTCTCCGTGCTTCCAAACCCGCTGCCACAGCCTCTGCCCGTAGCTGCTGGCAGCTAACCTCCCGCGGACAAAGACATAGACACAAAAAAAACATGTTGGCTTTCACTGCTTTTGGCACCTCTTTACGTCGAAAGGAAAAAAAATCAACTCATATACTTAATGTTCTGCAAAACCGAGGCGCCACTGGAAATACTTGATCCAGTAAGGCTGATATGCAAGAATCCTTGCGAGGATTTTTTCCTACAGAGACGCCCGCATGCTTGACATATTGACGCAGTGTCTGCACATTGGTTTCCTGAAGCTTCAATTGGAACCACACTCTATCATGTGGACGCGCAGAAGCAGCTAGCGTCTCCCACTCCGATGGAGCTGCCTGGATCACACCATGCAACACAAACAAATATATAAACAACAAATGGAGAAACACAGAAGGGGAACTGTCAGACATCTGAAGTAAGAGAGCAACGAGTTTGCCTTAAACGGAAAATGGATGAACCCGTATACCTAATGTTTCGTGTCGCCGAGCTTCTGCTGTCACCGTTTCCAACTCCGCTGGATCTGCCTGCAAAACGCCACGCTGCAACCAGGAGACATATATATATATATATTTTTGCTTTTCATATATATCTACAAATACACTCATTATTCAGCAACATAAGCTGATATGCCCAATGAGGTTCAAAGGAAAAAAGGAATAAACTCATAGACTTCATTTTCTGCAAAACCAAGGCGCCACTGAGAATACTTGATCCAGTAAAGCTGATATGCAAGAATCCTTGCGAGGATTTCTTCCTAAAGACACACCAGCATCCGTCACATACTTACGCAGTGTCTCCACATTGATTTGCCCCAGTTTCTCTGTCAACCACAATCTATCATGTGGCCGCGCAGAAGCAGCTAGCGTCTCCCACTCCGATGGCGCTGCCTGGATCACACCATGCAACACAAACAAATATATAAACAAATGGAGAAACACAGAAGAGGAACTGTCAGACATCTGAAGTAAGAGAGCAACGACTTTGCTGTAAACGGAAAATGGATGAACTCATATACCTAATGTTCTGCGTCGCCGAGCTTCTGCTGTCACCGTTTCCGACTCCGCTGGATCTGCCTGCAAAACGCCACACTGCAACCAGGAGACATATAATATATATATATATATTCTTTTCATATATCTACATATACAGTCATTATTCACCTACATAAGCTGATATGGCCAATTATGTTCAAAGGAAAAACGGAATCAACTCATATACTTCATGTTCTGCAAAACCAAGGCGCCACTGGGAATACTTGATCCAGTAGGGCTGATATGCAAGAATCTTTGGCAGGATTTCTTCCTAAAGACACCGCCGCATCTTTCACGTATCGACGCAGTGTCTGCAAATTGGTTTCCTGAAGCTTCAATTGGAACCACACTCTATCATGTGGACGCGCAGAAGCAGCTAGCGTCTCCCACTCCGATGGAGCTGCCTGGATCACACCATGCAACACAAACAAATATATAAACAACAAATGGAGAAACACAGAAGGGGAACTGTCAGACATCTGAAGTAAGAGAGCAACGACTTTGCTTTAAACGGAAAATGGATGAACTCATATACCTAATGTTCTGTGTCGCCGAGCTTCTGCTGTTTCTATTCATATATATCTGATATATCTACATATACAGTCATTATTCAGCAACATGAGCTGATATGCCCAATTAGCTTCAAGGGAAAAAAAGAATCAACTCATATACTTAATGTTCTGCAAAACCGAGCGCCACTGGAAATACTTGATCCAGCAAGGCTGCTACACACCACTCCTTGTTAGGATTTTTACCAAAAGGCACGCCCGCATCCTTGACATATTGATACAGTGTACGCCTATCGACTTGCTGCAGCTTCTGCTTTAGCCACACTCTATCATGTGGACGCGCAGAAGCGGCTAGCGTCTGCCACTCCGATTGAGCTGCCTGGATCACACCATGCAACACAGAATGGAATGTCATACGCCTTCAAAAACCGAGCTGCAACATGAAATTGTTTCTGAAATAAAGCTGATACGCAAAGCAGAAACACACCAATCTTTGAAGATGCAAAGTGAAAACAAAGAAAAAACACAAGGAGAAACACCACAAACGTCGAGACACAGGAGAAGACCTGTCAAACATCTCAAGTAGAATCGCAAGGCTTTCCCCTTTCGTGGCACGCGAGGATGACGCAGCCCCAGAATCGACTACCAATTGCCGAAGACTCGTAGCAGTCTCCTCCGACAGTTTTCCTTGCAGCCACTGGCGGCCCAACCTGTGACCATCTGAGACAAGACGCCGCCATGTGCTCGCCATGGTCGCGGAGAGTGTGACAAGAAAGTAACAATGCTTACTTGCAATTCAACATGATCATTCCTTGCAACCTCAAAGCGAATAAACAAAACATCAAAAGCGTCTATAGAATCTTTGCTTCTTGTGCGAGATTTCTTTACGTGAAACATGCTTGTGAAACTCTGAGCCTTGAGACTTCTGGACTTGGTGATTTGCAAATGAAACAATCTCTCAAATGCATGCGCACACATGAAAGTAGATGTTGCTCGCCACTGTTTTGCATCCACCGAGAAAATGAAAAATCACTCTTGCGTGTTCCTCAGCTCGCCACACAGTATATGATCGATGACGAAGAGCACCTAGCAGTGGGTAAAAGCATCACATCACCGTATACACACTACAAGTGCTGCTACTGTTGAGCTGCCACGCATGAATTCGCCCACTCATAGCGATCTGCCTGAATTATATGTTCATGAAATGGAGAGTCTAATGAAGATAAAAAGAGACAGATCGAATCCCAACTGAAACCATGACACAACAGAGGAAATTTTCATCGCCTTCATCAGCAGCGTTCCATTCACCTGATCAAGCCAATGATACGTGTCACATGTCAAGCAAACATGTGTATGCATTTGCAAAACCGAGCTGCAACATGAAAATGTTCCTGAACCAGGCTGATATGCAAGAATGTTTGACAGGATATCCTCCGGCAAAACTGAAAATGCACATGCGCCTGAACAGTTCCATGGCAAATGCAAAAACAGACATGTCAGGTCCATGACTATTCAGTACCACTGCTTTCAAAAAACACAACTCCTGAGCCATAAAAGTGCTACTTCGGCGGCGAGCCTGCTAGCGACATCGATTTCACAATATATCGTATAAACACGTACTGTGTGTTTGTATGTGTATATTGTTTTCAGGATACGTTTGGAATGGATATGTGTGGGATATGTGCAATGTGCTGGATATGTGTGAGATATGTTGGGTGGGATACGTTTGGAATGGATATGTGTGGGATATGTGCAATGTGCTGGATATGTGTGGGATATGTGTGGTGGATAC
>OMLO01002550.1_pt1 | contig 14783 bp, 10 predicted proteins | sample 1674811 | NCBI WGS metagenome assembly OMLO01 (sample SAMN06265003, study PRJEB25207) | coral metagenome | isolation source: Coral host | place: Mexico:La Bocana,Puerto Morelos, Mexico | collected 2008-11-13
GGACTGAGACGTCACGGCCCTTTCATTTCATGTCATATTTTCCTACCACTATGCTTTGCTCTTTCGGGTACCCACTTAGGGTCTAGTTAAAATTAATCAAAATAAAATTCTATAAAATTATTAAAATTATACTAAAATTATTGAAATAATTCGACCTTATCGAAACAATCGACACTTATGGAACCTTTTCAATAACCAAGAGTCTGGGAAAGGCTGGGGTCAAGGCGTAATGCAAACCTCATATCCAATTTCTGTATTAAAATAACCAAAAAACGAGTCGAAACCCCCAGGCAATAAATCTAAACCTCCGTCCTAACCACCAAATCGGTATTACCTTCTATAAGGGCAAGAAATGCACAACGGGATGTTACCCGCCTCAGTTCCACCCAATAATTAATTTTCAAATTAGGCAAGTCCTTTACAGGTTAATAAGGCGTAAAAATCTAAATAACAGCAAACGACCCAAATCCAGCCTTAAAAATACGATGTACCCGCTAAACAGGACCAATATAGACTAAGGTAAGCCGACGACGAGTGGTAAAAACGCCGTCCTCAATTTTACGAACGATAAACCTACGAGTAAGAGTAAAGTACAATATACATTCCTTTTTTATTACCTCCCTCTCAGGGTCAGTAGTTCATGATAGGGAAGTAAAGGGGCTATTCATGTATAATAATCCGGGATAATGTCGTCGGTAAAGGTACTGTCATTCAACGAGAAAAATCTCTATAGCAAAAAAGACTAGGAAACCCAAAATCAGGGTTAGTAAAGCGAAGTACAATGTCCAAAAATAATCGTACAAAAACCCAAAATCCAATAGCAAAAAAAAGCACGAAAATAAGTACAAGGAAAAATCCCAGTAATATAAAAAGGAAAAAAAATTAAAACCGCAATAAAAAAGGCAGAAAAACCACCAACACAAAAATAACAAAATACCAACATCAACAACCACTAAATCCAACCAAAAAAATCTTAAACTAAAAAACAAACAATTATAAATATTAGTTATATTATTATTAATATTTACCTTATATAAATTATAAATTTATTTTCAAAATATTTTTTTTAATAATATATTTCAAAATTTGCCTTAAATTTTATTAATTTGCAAAATATTTATAAATCAAATTATTTTTTATTAAAAAAATAAATTTCATTTAATTTTTTATGTATAGTGTCAGATTATTTGATGTAAAAATATCTTTATCAGAATAAAGTGTTAGCTCATCGTCCCGCTGTCATATCCTTATAAAAAGGATATTGGCCCCAAGGATGGTGGAATACCCCACTGCGTAAATACCAGGCCAACAGTGCTTCCCCAAATAAAGGGTGGGTCAATGCGAAACTTGTCAACCATGGTTATCAAAATCGATGACTGAAAAACGGAAATGAACATTTTGGAAACTTCCAAAACAAAATTATCTTAAAATATAGTTTATTGTTAACAAAAACTTTTTCAATAGCCTATTACAAGCTATATCTTATATCTTCTTCCAAAAATAATCTGTTGTCTCTTGGTACAAACAAACTGTTATCCTATAATAGAGTGAGATATCTCTTATCTATTAATAAGCTAAAAGGATTCTTGGGGCATTTGAAGTCTTGATGCTGGTGGATCTTTGCCTCGGCCACCATACAAGCATCAAAATCGACATCATGAAAAGAAAAATACCATGCTGCGAACTGTTCGTCACCAAATTCTTTCACCATTTTGGCCAATACGGCCCACAGCCGCGATCTAGTTGGGTTTTCCAAAAGTATGTGAACTCGTAGGATGAAACATTCGTGTAGCAACTGAACAGCGCTACGGTAAATCTGACTGAGTTGCAGCTTCAACTCGAGTTGCATCTGTTCCCCTCAATCCAGGCACTCCCAACAAGTATGCGTGGCCTCTGAGCGGAGGGGGCTCTGGGGCCCCTGCTTTCATCTTCTTGCTCAACGGAATCTCGGGTGCCCTGCTACACGTTCCGCAAGGTAACCCAAAATGGGCTGAGAAAGGTCTGATGCCATTTGTTGCATAATTCTCGCCATGAAGTTCCACCATCTCAAACATCCGAAGTGGCGCCAGCGACACCAACCCAACCCAATCAGAACGGCCATTGAAGTACCCAAGTGGCGCTGAGGATCCGTTGGTCCATGGCTCTTTTCAAAGTCTTGGTGACGCTGCACACTGGTCATGCTATTTCCTAGCTGGAATCGTTCAAGCAGTGGATATTCTTTGTTTCCATTCCTTCATAGGTGACTTCAGCACAGTAAAAATAACACCTGGTATCCTTTGCATTGGTATGGATACCTTATCACGATTTTGATGATCCTATATGATATACGATATCCTGCTACCAGGCATATGTACACGCAGTATACAGATGTATAACCAACCAGGTTTTTCCGAATTCCACTGCTCGCTTAACCATTGGCCACACTCCTTTTCCGCTGCCGCATGTCCTTTTTTTGCAGTACATCACAGGTTGGATTTTTTGAGATCGTGGCATTGTGGAATCATGCCAGAACCCTACCTGCGTCTCTCGGTGGATCCGTGGGTTGTCTGTGGAATCAAAGAATTCTTCACTCTGAGCTTTTATTTGAGCCTTTCAGTTGACCCTGTTGGAAGTTGAGGAATCCCACGGCCGACTTCCCACTCCCCGCATTTGGATCAGAATTCCCATCGAATCTCAGGCTTTCAGCTTCTCGTATATGCAGGAACTCTGATGAGATTCGTGCATGCTGCCTGAGTGGGTTATTGTGGCGTTGATTTTTGTTTGAAAATGAAAACTGCCATCTGTGAATTTGCTGTTGAAATTGTGCTGTCGTAGTAGCTTCCGCGCAAATTCTCTTACAAGATTGATAGGATGTGCTGCCTGAGTATGCTTCCCAAATTCATCATCTCTCTGAAAAACAGAGGGCAATGTATTGGGGAGAAAACCCACCGATAAAGATGCCATGTTGAAATGACTGTTGGGCCGAGATGAGGACGCTCTCTTTTAATATACATATATCATATATATATATATATTAATGTATATATATATATAGGTATATATTTAGCGAGTACGTGACTTTGGATCCTCGATGAGAAAAACCCGTGTTCTTGAAGGCCCCTTTTTGCAGAATCTTTTTCAACTAGTCAATTGAAACGCTAGATACTACTTCGTTGATGCTGCTATCTTGCAACACTTCGTGCTAGTTGGAGGAATCCACCATAAATATTAGAATTATTAGCTGATGAATACTATCTTGCCAATCACCCACTGGCAAAATGAGATGGAGATGAGATGGTCCTCGGAGTGTGGACAAAAATGGGCCAAAGCACTTTCCGTGATGTTGAGGGCACCATCGACCAACATTAAGTTGCCCATGTCGCACTTGTCATCGAAGAGACCCCAGCACTTGTGTCCCATCTTCAAGCATGCGATCTGCGTATGGAGAAGGGATGTGGCATCATGTGGCCCCAAATTTTTGGACTACAGAGGGACAGGGGATCCATTGAAACGACGGCATTGGAAAAGCATCACTTGCTACTGCTAAGGATGGACATGTTGCAAAAAGCTCCAGTTTAGGGTATTGGACCTGCATTTTCTCGGAAACTGCCATATATCATATATCAAACAAACCGTAAACTGACGTCTGCCTTCCAACTGAAACGGATGTTCCATCCCTACAAAAACACGAGTTCAACTCAGCGCCTCAGCCTCTCGGACGGAATAATATGAAGTGCCACGAATCAATGAGGTCGCCTAAGATCAGCACATTGCCTAAGAAGATTCCGTGATACTTTTTTCATCTTAATTCATCTTTTATCACTTTGGGAAGTTTTCGCAAGACGACCATTAACAAGTCCGGCAAGATTTGGGTAGGCTGCACTGTTTTAGCATACTTCATCTTCGAAGCAATGAGAACCTGGGAGTCATATCCACCATGCACAATATTAGGGGGTCCGTTCAAGGCATGTCATCCATCAAGGAAGCTGGTGATAGATCTTTGGCTTGCCCATATTTCTTGCCAGTCCACTTTCCACTGGCATCCTAAAATGCAAGATCACTAATACACGCAATAAATTGTACTAATTGTATTAATGTATACACGAATGTATGAAGTAAACTAAGTAAACCAAGACACCGTGAAGTACTTACCTGCGAACTTGGTATACTCATCCTTGTAGCCATCGCATTGCTTTGCTTCAGCTTTCACCACCTGAGCAGCCAAACTGACCACAAGGCCACCAGGGACAGGTCCCAACAAAATCTTCTGCAAAAATACAGCAAGTCTTTGAATCCTACAATTCAAACTAACAAATATACAGTGACTAATCAGAGAAACATGCGGACATCTGTTCTGGTTCAGACCAAGGCATATTGCGGTGGCGACTAATCAGAGAAACAAAAGCAGAATCAAAATCAAGCGACTGGAAAGTTCACTGATTTGTCATGCAATAGTTGTGTATGATCCATTATGCCCGGCACAATACTACTTGTCACTATTCTGGCAATGGCAATAGAAACAAACTATCACAATAATTCTCAACAACAAAGATTTAAACTAAAACCAACACAATTAATCTTTGTATCGAATATATATTTTTTCAAAAAACATATATGATTCCCAATCAGTGCTCACCCATCTCCCTCGTTTCCTCAGTCTCTTCCAGTTCCACCAGTTTTCCACGACATCGCCTCGCCCAACTACGTCCCAACGAACGATCCACCATCAGAATCACCCCCCGAACGAGACCTTGTTGGTCTCGGAAGTGCAGCAGGAGCCGGTGCCAACGGCTTGGCCATACCTAACCCAACAACCCGCGGCTAGGATGCCAAAGCATAGAATGCCAGGCAGCAAAGGTCACAAGGGTTGATTGGTTGATTTGCTGGTTGGTTGACAACGGTGTTGATGGGTTTTTTGGGAAAAGGAGATGGGGAAGTGGTTGTGGTTGAAAATTTTGAAAGACAAAACAATTTTTGTTGGTCATTTAGTTGCATTACAATTTTGTTCGTGAGAACAAACGCCAGAGTAGACCTGCGTCTAAAGTTCTCCCCTGTAAACCGTTGCTCCTTGGGTTTAAGGGTTCTGTACTACCTTGCAACGAAACACAAGCCCCTCCATGTAAATCCTGGTGCACCCCAAGAACTGTCAAAGTCTGGGCCGTGTGGCTAACCGCTACCAGATGCATCCCAACCAAAAAAACACCAGCAACCAATTCCCACCAGAAACCTTGCTTTTTTTTGGCGCATCTTCAAATGAAAACAGGTCCCTTTTATCCCCGCTGGAAGGAGCCTGTTCTTCAGGAGACGCACGCCATTCTGAGCGCCCGCGTTCACACATGCCTTACCTTCCTCCAGTTCTTCATTGTCCTTGGGTTTCCAATGAGCTAAAACCGATCCATGGTGGGTTAGAGGTTGGCTAGTCCTCCATGTCTAAAAGAAGCGGTAGAAATCAACACACATGCCTCGTTGGAATTGTGTGGCAAGGTTTTCGGATGAGGATGACATGCACAAAGAAAATACTATAAAAGAATATCAGTTCAACTACACTTTTTTGGCCACCATCAAATGTTTTTGGCTTTGACACAGCTGGTACTGATAGCATCTGCTTTTGGGAGCTGAAGGCCAAACGATGAGGCCAAAGGTTGGTCCATCAGGTCAAGCTGTCTGAAGCAGTCCAGGATTGATTTACCAATTTTTTCTCTCATACAAAACATCCTTTCAAGCTTTGCATCAAAAATCATCCCGGGGTCAAGATTGTGGAGACACTTACAAGACCTGGCCATCAAGTACCCAAGGATGTGCAGAGCTGGTAAGGAGAAAATATGGTCATCGGACTTTTTCACGTAGAAAAGATCACATACCAAGCTTTGGGTGGAATTTTTACAGCTTTAAGACAGGCAGCTTTTTGAAGAACTGCAATAAAAAAAGATCTGGCCGTCAAGGTAACGCGGTCAAACATTTCATTCTCCACCTGCTTTATGTAACTGACGGCCGTGACCTTTGCAGGTAAAACTCCATCATTTTGTAATTGCTCCACCTGCATCTACGTCTCGCAAATTCGCTATCTTCGGTACATAGCGAAAGAAAAGATGCACATCCCGGATCGACAGGTTTCAGCAAATAGTTGGCAGAGAAAGCGCTTGTAGAACTTGGGGAAACCTTCCCCTGAAGGTTTGACCAGAGGCGTTTAAAAGGTTGGGGAAAACACAGTCAAAGGAGCTGAAGCAGATCCGGGCTGTCTGTTTTTGAGCTGTAACGCGTAGGTCAGCTCACCGCAGGGGCCAAGAAATTCACCTGGTTTGAGGAGTCCGCCGATCGCAAGGCTACACATCCTGCAAAAGCACGCCGCCGAGGACTTGAGCTGGTATCGGGATGGCTCCAAACGAACCCATGCCATGCCCCAAACTGGTTGTAGGTCTTCCCATGTTTGTACACAATAACGCGTGGTCAGCAGAATGTTTAATTCACCAATGCAACTAACACGGCTGTGAAGCATCCAAGAAATATCGATGCTTTCCTCCAAAGCCTAGGCAATGAGTTCGTAGCCGGAAGCACAAGGCGGGCAATAGGAGAATCAGGTCTCTCGGCTCTCTTTGCCCTATCCAAAGTTCTTGGGATTAACCAGCATCGCTATGGCCATCTCTGTCAAAGGAAAACAGAAGACAAAAAAAATGGCACCCGACCCCGCAGCCCAAGCAACAGCGACGTAGCAGTGGGCACAGCAGCAGCAACGCAGCAGACCCACACAGCGCACGCCACAACGAACAGAAGGCAACGAGCAAAATCCAGCGGACCCTCACCAGGATAACTGAGAGCGGCGTCACAAAGTTCATACCAATCTCGTCAGGACGAGCGTAAGGGAAAAGCGCATGGTTCATGAATCTTCCAAGTTCTCCAGAAAACAAAGACGCTCCGTATTGAAGGACCACGGAGAAGGATCCCGAGCCGGGCAAAGGCTGATCCTTTGCCCAGGAGCTGAAGCGACAACCAAGGGAGCCTTCAATTAAAGCTCGGCACACCATGGTCCAGGAGACCTGCTGCAGCACTGATGCGTTGGACCTTTCGAGGACCGTTGACAAGGCCTCAGCCTTTTGAGGTTGCATACCAACATACAGTCCACAAGGTTCACTATTATCATCGTGAAGGATACAAGGATCAGCTAGCTTGGAAGCAAGTCTAAATTGGAAGCCATCGCAGTCAACGCAACTTCGTTAACAAGTTGGCTTTCTAGGCCATTGACCTGCGAGCTGAACTCCTCCCCTGCGAGCTTCTTCATTTTTTGGATTGCATCAGCAAAGCAAAGCGCACGGCCTCGGCCAACATACGAGTATAGACAGCTGAGGTTCCTTGTACCTGAATATTCTTTCCTGCGCATACACTTCCTTTGACCATCCTATCCAGGCCTATGTGGATTGCCATGAAGCGAAAACCTTTTTGATGGATCGAACCGAATCTGCACAAGTCAGCTCTAAAGGACTAAGCTTGTTTCCCACATCTGGAGCAGCCCGAACCTTCGGGGGCGGGCCTACGATCTTCGCGATTGCAGGCATCACATGCTTCTGGAATGGACACGATACCCAAAGCGACAGGTGTGACTTCAAAAGCTCCTCTTGTTGAATGGTCAACAACTTCATTTACAAAGGTAGCCGCTTGATCTTTTCGCAGCTTAACTCTTCTTTGGAGGGCCGTACGTTTTGAAGCGATCGAGATTGAAAGGACGAATCTCTTCTGTGGACCCTCAAAAACAGGTTAGACAAAATCCTGTCTAATAGTCTATTTTGAAAACTAAGTTATTTTCTATCTATTAGTTAAAACATTATTTCGACTACTTATCTTATTTGTGTGGATAGACCTAAGGTAGTGTGGATAACTTAATTATCTTTGCACTTTGTTTGAAGTTTCACATTAAACTGCGAAGGCCTATTTGTACTTCGTTTGAAGTTTCACATTGACATTAAACTGAGAAGGCCTATTTGTAGTTTGATTGAAGTTCCACAGTAAACTGCGAAGGCCTATTTGCAATTTGTTTGAAGTTTCACATTAAACTGCGAAGGCCTATTTGTACTCTGTTTGAAGTTTAGCTTCACATAAAACTGCGAAAGCCTATCTGTACTTTGTTTGATATTTTACATTAAACTGCGAAGGCCTTTTGTCTAACCTGATCTACAAGGGAAACATCCACGGGGCCATAGCGGCGAAGATCAGGAATGATGCCATCAATCTATCAGCAAAAAACTGCTTTTACACCTGTCTCCCGCGGAATTGCATCATCACCCTCCTCAAGAAGATTTGCTTCAAAATCTCTTCAGTGAAAAACTCCAGAAAGAGCTGCTAAAAGAAAACCCCCACCCACCGCCCCACCATTGCAAACACCCGCACAGCCACATCTCGGACTGTGAATTCACCGCCAGAGCTCAGTGATGGATGTAGACGCACCGAAACAGAACACTTGCAGCTCAGTGAGCGACCCGAGCAATTCTGTGACTGTGGTTCCGGTCTCAACACAAAGACGAGCAAACAAGCAAACAAGTGGTTTTGCAAACCAAGCGAACGTAATGCGCCAGCTTCACTTCACATAAGGGGACCAAATTTTGCTATGGAATGCACCTAGCGCTTGCAACAGCTGCCCAAATCCAGCATGAAATGCACGAAGTGGATGCAGGAGTGGTAATCGACGAAAGGCGTCACTCGGCTAACTGCTTCGGGCTCTCAGGGCTCGAGAGCTGGAGGCTGTCTTCAGGATCGACCCAGCGCACGAGTCTACTCTGAAAATCTACAGCACAGCGCCAGGAAATAAAACAGCCCGACTCCTGCACAGTGAGCAAGGACCCGCTCATCAGCTCCCGAACTGACAATGGCCAGTCATATGCAATACAATACTTACAATAGAACTGTATATATACAATAGCGCAATCAAGTACCTGTTACCTCTGACTGAGAATGGCAAACCAACTTGGGGGATGAAACATTGATTGCTGGCTGAGACTGCGGGGGTACTCCAAAATCGAACCCCAAGCCAATTTATTTAGCCCGCTGGATTTAAGACTTTTGCGTTGGAAGGTAGCAAGCAAAACGACCGGAAATATTTTCCAGCCGTCAATTAATTCCAAATTCTTGCAACCTCTTATCCTCCACTTCAGGTCAACCCCCTTCCCCAAAACCCTCAACTTCACCCTGCTTCACCCTCACATCAACTTGTCCGGAGGCTAAGGCGCACAACCTGTAAAGCGGAAGGCCTCCCCGTACTCCTGATGCTCGACCATCATGGTCTTAATCTCCTCCGGCGCCTGGACATGGAGATAAGTCTAAAACAATGCCCAAAAATGTTGCCCCAAGCTCGAACCGCAATTCTGAGCCAGAGCCAAGGAGTCCCACGTGGTTTTGTAGATATGGATGGAAACACTTCCGCTTTCCGTCAAGAGTCAAGAGCTTTGAAGGTCAAGAAAAAGTTCTAGATCGAAACGGCGCTCAAAAAGTTAGGAGATTACGGTGATGATCTTGATCTGATAACGGCTGTGGCTCAGAAAAAATCGACTCCCAGCAGCTGGACCTATATACCCGTGCAAAACGATGGGCCCTAGTTCCTGTGCTCTTCGACCAACCACCGGCAACGTGATTGATGCGTCCCTGCTCCCTGCAGCGCCCGCACCTTGCTGCTGGTGTATTCAATCTCGTAGATACAGGAACGCACTGTGGTGGTGGTCACGGTGGTTCCAGGGCCTTAGAAAACGCTCCTAGATGCTGTATAAGTGGTTATGAACGAATGACACAAAAAATCCGCCGACCCGGGTCGGCGTGACATGGAAATATCTAATGCAGAATCCAAACGGTGTCAGGTAACCAGGTAATCCAAATCAAAAAACCAGAAATCAAACCTCCAAAATCCAAACTCCAAAATCCAAACAGCACCGTTTGGGGTCGCCGCAAAAAGAACGAAGACTAATCGATCCCAAATTCCAACCTCCAATATCCAAAGCCCAAAATCAAAACGGCCATTTTGCCATTTTGGATTTTGGATTTGGGGCACCAGGCTGGGGCCGGAGGCCATGTAGCAAACGATGATGTACGGCCGTCCCTGCAAGCTGTTTTGGCCGCCTAGTTAGCAGGCTACAAAGCTCCCACCCGAAAGGCACCAAGCTCGAATGGCCCGTGTCATGGAAACCGGGGCGCATTTTCCAGAGAAACGACGGACAAGGTGGCGCGGTAAAACGCTGCCCCTTGGAGTTCAACTCTTCGAACGCGAGAACCAAAAGAAAGCAACAAATTGCATACAGCAGTCTTTTGTTGCCATTCCCTTCCCGTCGAGACACAAGTGTCGATGTTTGTGCCTACGGAGTGAAAACCGGCCGATTTGACGAAACAGCGTTTTTTTTTGAAAATACACAACATGGTTGATGCTACACAAGATGCTGGGCTGGGGTTGGGGGAGATGATAACGTTCCTTGCGCTTGCACACATGTTGGACGCTTCACAGTTGGTCACAGTTCGGAAGAGGACTCTGATTTCCGCAGCATTTTGAGGCTCAGGATTTGAACGCTTTCGAACGGCACAAGGACTCTTTGCACAGTGATTCCTTGACATGGCGACCAAGTGGGTGTACAACTTTGGAGATGGCAAGGAGCGGGGGTAAAAACAACATAGGAAAGTATGTTCCAAATACAAGATCTAGATTTGAAGTTTGATAAAGTCAAGCGTGTTAGATGAAACCAGGAGCTTGATGTCAAGATGAACTCAGGAAACAGGCAGATTGAAACATAGTGGCACATTGAATTTGGGCACTGCGGGCTGGATTTTTGCCAGGTTTGAGGTGTTTGGTTGAAAACTATGCCCAGATGTGGTTATGAACTCTGGGCTGGATAGCCCCCAGGGCGGGACCAAAAAAAAGCGAAACCATCACAAGATATCACCTGCATGATGACCCCTGAAGGCCCTTGATATCACATGATATCACCTGATATTATCTGAAGGGAGGGTCATTTTTGAAAAAAAAGGAAAACAAACACAAAAAAAGGCCACCAACACAATGGAAGACACTGGCTTCCAAATATAAAAGCCCAAAAATCACAAACTAACAAATAATTCAAAACTGTTTTTGTATATAAGAAAAAAGCCTCTAAACAAATTGCGAAATAAAACCTAAAGTTCTTTTGTCTATTCACAAAAAAAGGATCGGCCTCAACTTTTTGGAGCCAAGCTTTTCTTTTAGCACAGTTTCAAAACAACGGGAGCCACATATGAATCTGAGATTTTTGAAAGCCTCTAGAAAGTTGGGACATGACATTTATCAATAGTTTTGGTTTTTAATTCTGCAAAGTAGAGATATCAAAAAAATTGGATAAGAGCAAATCTGACAGATGAGAAGCAAAAGATTACTGAGAAGATGAAAGTATGGAATTGAAAACCCAGATTGTTGAGATGGACAACTCATCAAAATTTCAAAATGCTATTCAATGATTCAAATATAAGACTGAAATGTGAAATTGTTGAACTGACTTGAAATTCAACTACCAAAACTGTTGGAGGAGGAATTTACATGACCACACAATCAAGAGCCAATCAATATCCCATCAATATCAAATCAATATTTTCAACCAATATCCAATCCATTTTTCCAATCAACATTTCAATCAACATCCTATCAATATTTTGCATGAAAAAATGATTGAAATGTTGATTGTCAAATCAACCTACCAAATCAATGTCTGAGAAGACCAACACATTGTTTGCAATCATTTCAATGCTCGAAATCATTCAGCAGTGAGCCAAGAAAATCACCAAGACAATCACCCGGGAAAATCAAAAAGAAAATCAAAAGGAAACATCCAAAATACACAATTTTTCACAAACCAAAAAAACATTAAAAACACTTGAAATTTCTTTTTGATTTTCCCGTTTTTTCAAAATCAAAAAAAATCATAGGGGTCTAATTGATTCTAATCAAGAAGCCACACAGCAGGCATAAAATTCCCTCATGGAGAACCGCCAGCTGCATACTTCCAGACAACCGGTTTCATGGAGACGGCAGGGGTGGAGATTCGAGAAGGGAGAAAGGAGGTTGTTCGCCAGGAGCTTTGGGGGGTACTCTCCTGTGAGCCTGGTGGAGGAGATGCACGCTCAGTCAAAGGAGAAGGAGGCAAGGAAGTGAGAGAAGTTATCCAGCGAGCGGTCAGACCATGCACCAGCGGATCGAATGAGAGAGGCCCCATCTATGTGACCGAGAATGGAGAAGTACCACGTCAGGCTGACGCTGTCATCGTGGCGTGAGGATTGCGCGAACCCTATGCCTGGACTTCGAGGAGGTATGAAAGATGCGGCTTGTGCCGAGAAGGAACGTGAGGGCGACATGTGCCAGGGGGAGTGAGCTCACGAAGCCACTTTAATTCAAGGAGCTAAAAAGAGCGTTGCTTTCACTAGGTGTGGGGGCAGGAAACGGAGTTGAGACGAAGCAGAAACCACCAACTACTTTTGTAAGATATCTACTAAGTCAAAAACTAACCAGCAATTTCTGGCCCCCAAGACGCGTCCGGAACTCATTTTTTGACGGTAGTTACGATGTTAACTTCTTTGGTACAAAAAATGCAACATCAAAAAAATAAATGAAAAAGCGATAGACGCCTGGTGCTTGGTTTTTTTGATTCCGCTCTTTGCCCCAAACCGACCTCTCCCAAGGGCCATGTTTGACGGTATTTGGGATGTTTTACGCGCATCGATCACATTTTTGAACCTTAATGTATATGATAAGTATTGTGTGTGTGGAGCATGAAAGCATGTCTATGTGCAGTAGAAATGCCAATACAATTAGTTTTGTGTTTTCATTGTGGCTGTAGCGATGGCCGACGGTATTGTCGAGTTCCAAAAGCATTGCGCCACTTAATCAAAAACATGGCATTTTTTGGAGCTCAAGAGGTATTTACGATGTATCTTGCACGCGCCTAAATTTTTACATAAAAAATGCAATTTCAAAAATTATCAAAATAGCAGAAAAAAATCAATCTTTTCCTGGTGTTTACCTTTTTGGCGATTCCACCCCCTGCGCCAAACTACCCCCCAAGGGCCATTTTTGACGTTTTATGCGCATCGAGCACACCCCTCAAAAAAGAGCCGCTTTTTTGCTTGCGGGGGGGGGGTTGGCGGCACATGGCGCGTCCCCATATAGCTAAAGCTAAGGCAACGCCGATATACCCGGCATCAGATGCCTTGCGCATCGCCGGATTAAACAGGCTAGCGCCTGTCAGCGGCCGACCCAGGAGATTGTTGCACTCGCAGTAAGTGTTTTTTTCTTCACCGTTGACTCACATGTTTTATTGTTCAGCAGCCTTCCACATAATAAAGACCCCAGAAACCACAAACATCCCGCCGGACTGGAAACCGACCCCACGAAATAAGCGTTTTGCATCCAAGGGTCTTGTTGAAACGCTGCGTTTTACAATGTTTTATGCGGTGCGATTTTTTCACGGAATTACAATGTGATTTTTTCCCGCGTTTTACAATGAAATCTGTTCGAGTTGCGCGTTCGACATGGAGCTGCAAAACGACTTTTTTGCGTTTTGCTGTGGTTTCGTGCTTCAAGACCGCGACATTTCACATCTTGACCATTTGGGACAATTTTATCGCAGTTGCATAGCATCCAACATGTGTGCAAATGCAAGGAAAGTTATCATCCCCCCACCCCAACCCAGCATCTTGCGTAGCATCCAACACGTGCGCAAATGCAAGGAACGTAATCATCCCCCCCACCCCAACCCAACATCTTGCGTAGCATCCAACATGTGCGCAATTGCAAGGAACGTTTTTTCCCCGCACCCAAACCCAGCATCTTGCGTAGCGTCCAACATGTGTGCAAGTGAAAGGAACTTTATCACCCCCCCCAGCCCAACCCAGCATCTTGCATAGCATCTAAAATGCGCGCGAGCGCGGGGACACAGCTCCCACACAAACCTGCCAGAACTATCCAGCCCACAGTTCCCAAACAAACCTGTGAGGACACAGCTCCCACACAAACCTGCCAGAACTACCATCCCACAGTTCCCAAACAAATCGGGGGCTATCCAGCCCACAGCTCCCACACAAACCTGCCAAAACTGTCCAGCCCGCAGTTCCCAAACAAATCTAGGGACTATCCAGCCCATAGTTCCCAAATCTACCTGGCAAAACTATCAGTGGGAAAAAAATAGGTGAAGTTCTCAAACTCTTACCTGGGAAAATTTGAGAGTTTAATCTCAAATCCTTAAGTTCGAAAATTTGACATGAAGATCCGAAATGGTTGAATTAAAAATTTTGAGATGAAGATTTCAAATCGTGGAATGAAACAAGATGGAAACCACGAACCCGAATGTTCACACGTTTAAGTAAGATGGACCAGCTAGAATGAAACCACTGTGCGTTTGTGTCCATTTTTTCGCTGTTCGAAATAGTCAAGGGTTGTAGACAAGGTAGGATGACCTGGCAATAGATATGAAAAAGTGGCGAAAGGTCATACTCAAATAACTGTGCATTTGTCGGCATTTCTTGTCTGTGCTGCGATGACCAACACTTCTCTATAAGACTCCTCTCCAACACTTCTCTATGACACTTCTCCACAAAACTTTTCTACATCATTTCTCTACAACACTTCTCCCCAACACTTCTCTACAACACTTCTCCCAAACACCTTTCTCCAACACTTTTCTACAACACTCTTCTGCAACACTTCTCTACAACGCTCTTCTCAAACAGCCTTCCCCAAGCCTCTTCACCAACACTTCTCCACAACACCTCTCTACAACACTCTTCTCCAACACTCCTCTCCAACACTCTTCCCCAAC
>OMLO01002551.1_pt1 | contig 14778 bp, 5 predicted proteins | sample 1674811 | NCBI WGS metagenome assembly OMLO01 (sample SAMN06265003, study PRJEB25207) | coral metagenome | isolation source: Coral host | place: Mexico:La Bocana,Puerto Morelos, Mexico | collected 2008-11-13
GAGTTCATTTTCACGCTGTGAAAGAAATGCAATTGAAAATGGAACAACATTTCGGTAGGGGTTAATTATCAAATTATCAAATTATCATTTGACAGGTGTGATCGTTCTTGATTCCTACCACGAAATGCGTAGGCCTACTTAACAGAATGTCATTTATTATGACGAGCTATTATTTAACGCCATGAAAAGAAACTAATGGTTTTTGTTTTCTATAAGCAGACAAAACAAGCAAGTCATGTTTTTTCCTGGTTTCGATGTTTTATCTCCATTTTGACATTGAATAGGCCTAAGGCCTGATTTCGATAAACGATAACTTGTGTTAAAAATTTCCTTTAAAAAGGACTGCATGCCTTGAGATTCAAATGGAATCGTCACAAACACATGCAATGTTTATTGATTGCGTTTGAAGAACAAAATTGTTGCCAAGCAACCTGGAGAATCAGTCCACCCAGTTTAGGATGATCTGTATAAAAGGTATATAATTTAGGCCTAGTAGGTTAAGGCTTATTCGCCAGTTTAAGTGGACGAATCCGAAATAAAAACTCGTCAGTTTGGTCATGTCTGCGGAGATTTTGAATCCGGAATCTAAAGTGGGAGCTTTGAATCCGAACAATTTTGAATCCGGATAGTTTTGTCGTGTAAACGGTTTTCTCTCGAATCCGGATATTTTTCTGTCTGTGATCCTTCGGGTTTGTGGTAGAACCAGTGGCGGTCGCTGGGTGCTTCATTCTGTTACAGGTTCAGGCAATCACTTTTATAATGGGTAATGCCATAATCCTCAGAAACGAAAATTATCGACGCAAACATTGTTCGCGACCTCCACATAATTATAGGAAAAGACGATAAAGGCACGATCGAAAACGTCGACGGTTGTGGATAAGACCAGACCAAATGCCTGGGGGGGACAATATGGTGGGCAACTATTAGTGTGGTGAGCGAGTGGAAAATCTCAACCTACCCTAAGCCTTCTTTTTGGCGGAATTTTGTTTCTCGCTGTCGAGGCAACAAACAGCTTGCCTGATGCAGACTCGTAGGATCAACTTTGATGCGAGGATTAATATAATACTTTTAAGTGTCGGTTTTGCGTCATGGGTTCACAATGTTAACTAAATAAGTACCAGAAAATTTCATCAAGAAAAGTTGGGAACTGTTTATCCGTGCTTGGAAACTGAATGTCAACGTCACGGTCATGCGTAGATATTTGCTGCACGCAACAGACCAGGCAATTAAGTTGTTCTTGTTATTCTTTCGAGCACCGTTCTTTCGATCAGATCAGAATATTGCGGGAACAAACAATGTCGCCTCCTTCCTTAGCTACATTTTCGTTTTATGTTGTAATCGAGATTAGTGTCAACTAAGGCCGCTGGGAGAGAGCGACATAACATGTAGGTTGGCCCGTTGCGGGAGTCGTAAACAGCGTATAGATCGCGCGATAACATGTACTTTATGTGCAGACGCTTATCAGTTGCTACGCAGGAAGCACAACACATGAAAAGCACATCTTGGATTAAATGGCCTTATGAAGACACAGGTCTCAACTGCTTAAAGTGTTACGTAACGAAAAAGATTACTGTTTTTCATCGTGGTAAAGTGATAATAAGTGTTATCGTTTGTCCCACGATGTAGTCACTTACGATATGTATCGCGACGTTTCGACTAGCCTGCGTAGCAGGCGTATAAAGGGAAGGGAGTGGAGGAGGACAAAGAGAATTCGGGAAAAAAAAAACAGAAGTTCTTCCACCCCCACCCTCTCCCCTTTATACGCCTGCTACGCAAGGTACGTTTCGACTGCATACTGAGAGTCTTCATCTGGCGATGAGGTCGACTGGTTACGCAAAGCCTTATTTATTTTATAAAGCACTATGCTGTGCTGTAATTGGCTGGTTTTCAACAGCTGTGATTGGTGCATTTTGATTCTCGATGTTCCGGTGGGTTGTTCTCTCAGCGGACCGCTTTTTTTGCAGCTCTCCTGTTGTTGTGTTTCTTGATCGTGGGCGTCCATGCTTCTTGAATGTCAATTCCACTATCCCTGTTGATGCTGTTAGGGTGAAGTCTTATATTTTTTTTTATTTAAAGACAGAACATTCGTACAGGACTAAACTTACATTACATTACTCTACTTACATTACTCAACATTACTCTACTTATTACATTACTGTACTTATTGGTTTCATCACTTACAACTTAATGTTACTTACGTTATATTGCTAAACAAAACATGACTTACAATACATTACAATACCAAACTCGCAATTCACTAATTAGCTTAATTGCCTACTTATAATTACTTGAAGTACTTTACAAAACGACACCTTAGTTACCTTCTACGAACTCTACGAAATATATATGTATCTCGTTAAATTACAGGTAAATTTAGAGACAGTGTTAGTAGGAAAAAGGTAAGATTTGAGCTTTGATTTAGTGTGTCTGTTTCAATTGGCTAGTTTATCAGAAAAAAGGCTTCGCGGGAAGATCTGTGACTAAGTGAAGGGTGCATTTCTCTGTTTGCCATTGTAATATAACTTTTATTTGAAATTCCTGCATGTTTGGTTTCTTGTCTAAACATTTACAAGCGTAAATGTATTGTTTCAAAATAATGACGAAAAGATGTAGTCTGCGTCTTGGGTAATCGGTTAGACGAGTTGTGCTGTGGATGTCGTTAAAGGTTATTTGTTTACTTGAAAGTGTAATGTCGGTGTTATTTTCCTGATTGAACCATGATATAACTTTCGAATAAAAGGCTGTTGTTACCGTACAGTCTAGAAAGGTATGTTCTATAGCCTGGAGTCTGGTCGGAGACAAAGAGAGCACCCTTCATCGTCAACTAGTCGGAACTTGAAGAGCTCCTTTTTGATCATTATTATTCTGTGCAATAATCTGAACGAGAATTGTCTTAATTTATTATTTTTTGTGGATTTATATACGAACGAAAAATTTTTCTCCAATCAGTAAAAAAATCAGAGAATTTGTTTTTCCAGTTTTTAATACCCGTCGGCTCGGTGATACAGTTTCCATTAAGAATTCTATAGTAGTTTTTGCAGCGCATTTCAGGTAAATCCAGGGTAGGAATCACTGAAGGGGATATTTTAGTTGTGTTTAACAATTCTTGCGAGGGTATTTCAATTATGGGTGAATCTTATGTGAATCGCCTCTTTGACCCTGCGTGCGTACCAATGCAGATTATAGCTCATTCCAAAGCCGATAGTGTCCGGCGGTGTTATGGGCGTGCTCTGAAACAGTGGAGGTTAGGGTACAGGCGAGCTGGATGTCTCAGTCATGCTCCTTTATTCTGTCTTTCACAGGTCTCCCAGTCTCGACGACGTAAACTTTGCCGCATTCACAGGGAATTCTGTAAAAAACGCCGTCAGTTTTAGTCGGGTAGGCAGGGTCTTTTGGCAGTAACTAGGTGTGATCTTAGCGTAGTTTCCGACTTGAAAACAGCGCGTACGCCTTGTTGTTGTAGGCATCGGGGAATGCTCGGACGCAAGGTAAAACGCGGAGGTTTTAAACTCGGTCGTGGGCTTTGTGCTGGTGTCCCGTTTTCTGGTCGTGGTATGCTCTGCAAGAAAGAAAGAGGATAACCATTAGAAACAAGAACAGACATCCTATGCTTTTTCTCCTTGGAAATAACAGAGGATTTAGTTACTTAGCGCGATCGTAAAGACACTTTACAATACCGCGTTTTACTGATTGAGGGTGGTGTGAGTCATACGCTAAGTATTGATCAGTGTGCGTAGGCTTCCTGTATACGATGGTGCTGAGGCGGCCGTCTGGTTCTCTTGAAACTGCGGTGTGCTTCATCTTTAACAAAACACTTGTTTTATGTTGTATGCCGTATGCGTATCCCGTAAGTCAAGGGATAAATCCCCTCGCCTTTCAAGGATAATCACATGTATAATATATCCTTAATCTTTGACAGGACAGTTTATTACCGAAGGTGTCTAAAGAGGAAAACCCTTAGCTGAAAATCACCTGAAACGCGTTACTCACAGGTAACATGAAAGTCACGTGTGCTATTTTCATTTCAAACCATCACTACTTAAACAGACCAAGCAACACGCCATTGTTCTTGCAAGTTTAAAACTAATCGTGAAGAAAATGATCTGCAGTAGCAAGAAATCCATGGAGCGTAGCGTCCGAAATGGCGTTCAGAAGAGCGTGGTACAAGCAACCCAAAGCAAACCAAACAGCTCTTCTCAGTGCTCCTCGAACACCCAGGGTTGCCAATGGTTATTAGGTTTTCTTTGTCTCTTTATTGCCCCCGCAGGGTTTGGCCCAGAGGCCAAAATCCGAGGAGGCACTCTAGGAGTCCCCGAGTGTATACATACAAGGACAAAGAATATTTGTTGAAAAAGTAAGAAGTGTGTTTGTAATGAGCGAAGCATTCTCGATTTGACAAAACTAGGCGCGAACGGTGGTCTCGGGTAATACTTTAACAAGCGCGCACGGTGGTGTCGGGTACTTGCAACCAGGGGGTCGCGTTTCGTCACTTTCGTCTTCTAGCAGCCAGCATCTTGCGGCATTTGAAGGTCTTGCATCTACGAGTTGGCGTTTGTCTCGTCTCCTTCGAGCTTCGCCATCTTCTAGTAGTATCTTGCAGCATTTGAAGGTCAATGAAAGGCTTCAAACATTCATTTCTCAGCAGTTGTATACACAATCTTTGTATTCAGTACACATTCAATAAACAGGATATCAAAAGCAGGGGCAGCTATAGTGAACAGAATTTCTATTTAATTATATAGCAATTAATATTGTAATCTTGAATTGATCATGAATCGTCTTAATACGAAGACGTACTGTACAAGCGGTGCGTTAAACAATGTCAAACCAACCTGTTATGAAGTCGTAGGATTATTAGGCAAGACGAAAAGATGTATTTTAAATTCATACCACAGTGGTGCTAGTCGACTAGCTGAAATGAAACTCCAGTCAGGAGAAACCAGTTAAACACAAAACAGATTGCTAATTTGAGTTTATCACGATAAATATTTTATTGTATTTTAAGGTTGGTCAAATGAATTTCTTTCAAATTGATATGGCCTTGTTACTAAAGCTGATTAAGCTTCTAACTACAATGTATTCCTGTTGTGTTTTAGACAATTGGGCAATTGCTAAGTTTGTTTTACTATTCCCTTCTTCTCCTCCTTCTTTCTAAACGTATAGTTAACAAAAATTGTTGAGCTCTTTTTTCTCCGTGACAATATTCGGATCAGATGAATGGTATTAAATGCTGTTTTGTTTTACGGAAACTGAGACGGAACACTCCGAGATTCCGTGAACTGGTTAAAATGTACAGTTGTTTCAGTAAGTTCGCGTCTTTTTCCTTGTTTGAATGGCCGTATATGTGTACTGGTACTTTGAAACAACAACAAAAATGGAGGACTATGAAGTAAATGCCATCAATAAGTTAAATACTGAGAACTTTCTTTTGGATAAGATCAAATAACACCACGCTTTAATGAGACAATAATGGGACAAACACTTGAAGAGCAGTAAATCTTGTTTCGATTTTTAACTACCGTGCGCACAGTTGCAGTCAATTAACGTGGTAGTTTTTAGCGAAGGTATACCAAACACTAGTTTATTGAGTTCACAAAGTCCACTTAAGACTTGAGAGTCAACTATGCTGTTCTGGTAGCATTGTTTTTGCTTGTGGCTTGTCAATTGGCGGAATGCTTCGCATTTTGTAGCGATAAAGTGCTCCTCTCGTTACACTTTTGCTCCCTTAGACTAGATTTCTGGAGGCGCAACTTCCTTTCCTCTCTACCCGCTGGAGTTAGGTTAGTGGAGGCCCACTCCCTCCAATCAGAGAGGAGGCCGATTAATCCATCCTCTCTACCCAGGAATGCTCACAGTGGCTCCGGGAGAAGGCCCACTCCCTCCTCTTGATACACTTTGTGTATGCTATTGGCCTGTAGGTTTTGTTTTCTTCACACTCCATTGGTTTATGGGCTAAGTCATCAATTGAGCACTTTGTCACCCACTTCCTCATTTAAAAGTTGTTGTTTTCCTTATTTTAAGAGGAAATATGGGGAAGTTGATTAATAGAAAATAGAAGGATCAAACCACACATGGAAGGCTTTCCACGGCTTTCTGTCCCGGTAAAAGCAAATGCCCATGCTTAATTACAATTACTTCATTCCATATGAACTACCTGTTTCGTAGCGAAAAGCTCTTTGTTTTTGAGATGCAAGCAGACATCTAACGAAAGAGTGAAACATTATTGCGAAACTGAATTTGGTGCTTTTTTTTCGACAGGAAGAAAACGCCATTCTTCCATTTTTCAGCTGAGAAAACAAGTAAGGGCGGGCCTAGCAGACGCGGGGGAAATTAATCTGATTACTTTTTTAGTTGAGTCAATCAATCTAATTTCTTAGAGTGTTTCGCAGATGTCAGAAGTACACGAAGAACTATCAAGGCTCTCTTATAAAAACTATAAATAAAAGTTGATTGTATATTCATAGTATTGGGAAATATTCTTGCCAGCGATGAAAAACACATAAAAGAACAACCAACGGTCCTGGAAAGAGCACCTAAAATAAGAAGCGCTCAAAGCTAGTGTAATTTTAAGACATTTTTACACTTTAGAAATGTTTGCAGATGTTTGCATGGGCCTCAAAACTACGTGAAATAAAGGTGCCTGTTCTCAATTTTACCCTTGTTCAGCAACATGGTTGAATTGTGTAGCTGATTCTTAATGGTTCATACTTTTATCACGTAATTTCTCCCAATAATATGGCAAACTTTCTATTCATAAATCTTCTATGATATGAAATGCTGTAAAGCAACAAAAAGATAGTCCTTAGTTTACTTTCACTTGGGATTTAGCTTGTTATTACATTCGCATTGTTTAAATTAACCCACAAAAGATTATGTCTGTAAACGCTACTTCGTTTCCTTTCAGCTCGACTTCATTTTAGCATGATACGTTCTGTCGAAAATGACCAAAAAGTAAATTACAAAAAATTTATTGTTTCTCATTTAAACTCCAAAACTCGGCATCCATCGTCATCAGTTTTGTTGTTCACAAAGGCATCGAGCGATGAGTGAGGGGTGAACGCCTTCGTTAAGGAGCACTGGCCTCTGCTCTGGTAGTTGTTCTCAGGTTTGATGAAACTGGCGGACAAGCGAAGATCTGATGTATTTACGAGGAAGTTCTATTTTCGGGAGCCATAAATTGCTCGTTTGGCCTTCTCTAGGGGGGACTGTTGCGCTTTGCTCTTTCACTTCACCATCCCCTGATCAGAATTTCAGCGTGGTCGTCACCACTTAATTAAGATAAATAATAATCGACATTATTGAAAAATTGTAATGCCTTGCTAGTGGCTCCTTACAAAGTCTACAACTCCCGATAAAAGTTTTGGTACACCTTCCCATTCTTGCAATATTTTTCAGGAAAATTTATCACTTCCTCCCCTTCCCCCCAATTCAATGTTGTTTCTCGTGATAAAGTCGTCATTGCTCGCTTACGACATTTTCTGGTGGTGGTGGTGGGGGGGTTGTCATTTGGCATTTGTCCCGAACTTTTAACATTTTAACATTTTAAAGTGATATGAGCGTAAAGAATGTCTGCTTGGAAGGTTAATTTCCAATGTACAGATACTGGCCAAATTTATGAAACGTCTGCCGGGAACTATTGCAAACTTCACCGAGCATGTGTGAAATAAAGCTCGATATTCGACCTATTTTATGGCACTCTTCCAGAATGAATTGTTACCGTTTTCTGGATGTCTCGAATACTGAGAGTTGAAGAGGAGAGTACGCCCTTGATACTACATGTCTTTGATGGAGACTCAGTTTGTTCTCATTACCGTAATATAGAAAGAGTTTTTGCCACCCAGTTTAGTCGAGTTATTCGAAGTCGGTTATGTCGGTGAAGGCAAAACTTGCATACGTGCCAAGGGGCCCATCAGGCCGGAGCTTATCCCCGTTTCGACTAGGAGTATTTCTTCTCCCCTCTGGATGGGATACTAGTCCATCGCAGGGTTACCCCCCAGCATTATTGGTTGCCGGTACCCATCTATACACCTAGATGGTGAGAGGCACTGTGAGAGTAGTGTCTGGCCTAAGAACACAACACAATGTCCCCGGCCAGGGCTCGAAGGCTGACCGTGCGTCCGGAGTCGAGTGCGCTAACTACAAATCCCCGTTATTTCGAACTCAAAACCATTTTCCTAGGATTTGACCTTCGGTCATATACTAAACTACTAAATTTTTTCCTCAACAATTCTTAATAGCGGGGTTCAATTGTATCTTGTTTCAGCCCTTTGGTGGCGCTAGACTTACGATGTCAACACTCCAGATTGTTAAATAGAGGAGACGTAAAACTTGAGCACTTCAGATTATTCGCCTTTCAAACATGAACACAATTAAAAAAAAAATGAATTAAAAAGGCCGTTAAAACCCTGTGTTTGTACTGTTTTTATGTTCAGGGTCATTTTGTTTTCCGACTTTAAGAAATTTGACATTTTTAACCTATAAACTGCTAATGATCCTCACTTAAACTGCCTTTAAATTTTGGGAAAGTCGGCTGTGAAGGATTTTCTCACTGTTTATTTAAACTTGCTGTCCAACTAGCAGAAACGTATTTACTCCTAAGTGCAGAAAGCAACAGTACCACGTTAGAAAGGATTCCCAGGTAATTGAAGCCCATTGCCCCGCCTCATAAACAATTTCATTGAAACAGTCACTCAGGTTACCTGATTTGGATTTTATTTTTCCTTTATCTGCTCGGTGTCACTGCACCTGCGTTGGTCAGAACGTCAAGGACAATTTACTAAGTCATGTCAATCACCGGATGTTGATCTGTCCAGGAGGTAAAGGCCAAGAAGAAATCTTCATTCATCCTCTGTTACCTCCAAGATGTTTTCAAGAAGGAAGCAATTTATGGAAAACAATATGTTAATTATTGTACGGTCATCTAATACCTTAGAAGAAATTTTGAAAAAAACATGATGGCACTAAAGACATTCACGTTGCATTTCAATGTCTTTAAGGGTTTTACGTTACGGATCACGGTCATAGACTCCTGATCAGGAGTTAAGCTATCGTTAAAACGTAGAAGTGAACTTTACTTTTAAATCAAACCAATTTAATAATTTGTTCCATTCTTGGACTATGGCGAACGACGTTTCCGTTTTATGTCTTGTCATAACTTTAATGACGCTGAAGTACTTTTGGAGCCAGATTGCACCCAATAAAGCCTGATATCACACACATAACTTCTTGCTGAAAGGTTTTTAACACTGTCAAACATACTGGTAGTGCAGTAATTGCAGTTTTTCTTGGCAAGGTTTGCCGTTTAGAGAAAGGAAGAAGTTTAAACGGTTTAGTTAAAGAAAATCAATTAATAGTTAGTGTATTGCACTGAGAAACTTTTAAAACACAATTATATTCTTTTCACCATCTCTGCTTGAGAGTTTTTCTGAAAATATTCTTAAAATTTCGCAGATTTCATCCCCTATATCGATATTCTTATAAAATATTTTCCCGTAAGAATAACTTGAGAATGTAACCCAGGTGGGTTTTCAAGGTCTCCTCGGCCAAACTGAATTTCATTAATATTGCTTGCATTTGTGTTTGATGATGATGATGAAATTGGTCGTTTAAGGATTTATAATTTGGCATAAGAAACACCTTTTACTTGCGAGAAAAAGCAGATAATCCCAAGCGGGCGAGAGAGTTTCATCTTCCAGGTTTGTCAATCACAGCGCAGGATTCGGTTGATGCCCCACCGCAAGCGATGGATCGCCTTTTACCGGCTTTGTCATGATTTATGAAAGCATAAGCGAATAAGCATAAGGAATAAGCGATATCATTGGTAAGGTAGCATATATTAAAAGGAGTTTCCTCATCTCAGAAACATAAATTGTGTGAACACCGGTCAAGTTTTGTCAGGATCGCAAGTTACCTTGACCCAAATTTCCGTAGCTACTTTATTGATGTCTAAAAGGCTCCACAACAATAGCTTGTTTGGAGAAATTAACATTTTAAGGTGACACGACACTGAACGACACTTCAGAATGGCTTGATGGGTTTCGTCCGTCAGTTCTTGATACGTACCACTTGAGCTATGCTACCAACTGCGAGACCGTACATTTAGTATTTATTGAGGCCTTTTTTCTGGGATTTTTTTCAAAAGAGAATCGTCCTCTTGGTCGACTGATATCTATGTTTCTTGTACATGCATAAACACCTTAAGGGAGCTTTTTGTGTAAAATATATTATCACAAATAATACCTCGTGGCAAACCCCTCTTTTATTTAATTAAAAAAAAAACTTTACTACAATGTGAAATATTCTGTAGCATTAAATGCACGACTTTAATGAAGCTTTGTGAGATGAATTTCTAATAGTTTTATATATCAGAACTAATCGACCTAATCATTTCATCGAAACGTTATTTCAAAAATAGACTGAAGAAATCATTGAAATTTTTGCTAGAGTACTTTTCACTGTGAAATCTGCAAACTATATTTTTAAAGATTGACTCTAAATAAGAGGAAGTTACAAAAAGCGCTAAGAGTCTTTTCCAGTTGAGATCACACGATAATTCATTTTATAATCAGTGTTTATCATTACTTGGGATTTTCCTTTTGCCACAAATGGGTCAGAAGCGGGGACTTTTACGCACATCCACATTCCTTGACGACCATGTCATCAAACTTCCTCAGTGTCACGCTTCCGTTTTGAAAAACTAGAAATGTTATCGGCGCCAGTTTGGTTGGGACACAGCATGCCACGTCATTAATGCCTTTCTTTTTCTCTAGCAAAGACATGATTGCCGAGCGATTGGGAAACCTTTTGCGCTGTGTTGAGGAACATTTGCCTTCGCACCGAAAGGCATTAAAGCCCGGAGGCGAGATGATGTCATCGTAAAGACCAATCTCCACGAAATTGACGAACAAGCCAACTTTTCGGCAGTTATCAGCATAGTGTTGATCTTTGTCTAAGGGAGATTGGACGTTCGACCATGGTGCCTCCGTGGTCTCTGGCTCAGGGGACACTGATATGCTCTTGTTCACTTTCAAGGACGGCGCTTCTTCATCATGTTCATTGTTCTCTATTTGTTCTTTGTCGATCACACAGGGAGTCACGAAGAGAAGCTGGGAGGCAAAAAGCGAGAGAAACAGATACAGCATCATCATAATGTTCACGACGAGTTTCTCTGATGGCGACGACTAAGTTGATCCTTTGAATATCACAGCTATAATGTTTTAAAGACAATCGTGCTCTCCTTATATAGCACTGACCAATTCTAATCCTTAATACTTTGAGCGCCAAACTAATTCTTCATATATTAGATAATATCTCAATCGAATTTAGTTAGGGGGGTCTAAGACTATTTTTGAAGCATTCCTGCCTTTAGTGGAAATTGAATATCAACAAATGTAATTTGTTTGATTAGATTGCACGCGATTAAACAAGTTCTGTACTTAAAAAAGTTCTGTTACATTTGTGTAATTTGTTTCTCATGCAGTCTCCTAATACAATAGTCGCGGACGCTTGACCTGTTGTTTCTTTATGTAAGTAATATTAGAGTCTGCTTATCAATTTTTTCTTTAGCATTACTTACATAAAGAAACAACAGGTCAAGCGGAGTCTATGCCCCCCTCTGCGACTCATTCCGGAGTATTCCTTCTTCTGACATGACAAGTCGGAATGAATCTTCTAGGGTCCCTAGCAGAGATGACAACATTACGGACTTTCGACCTTTTATAGAGGACCAACGAAAACAATTAAACATATCAACAATGTCTTTATACTGCCAGAAAGGAAATCAAACAAGATGAAAGAAAGAAGTCACGGCGAGTTATTGGTTTGTTATGGGTGTTACCCAAATACTGCAGTGTACAAATGAGTCGATCTCTTTCCTATGAAGAAGTCCAATCATGTCATTCCGGTTTAAAAGTCAATGGAACTCTTTTCAGCGTTTATCGACAAATCAGTCAGAGCTGAAATGTAAATAATTGCGATATGAAGCCTGAGAAATTGTCTACATTACATGTTTAACGCCGTTATGAAGTGGAAAATCGAGCATATTGTTTTTGCGTGTTTACGACTTCGTAACTTGTTGTTTGTTTTTATATTATTTACTTTTATTGCCGGAAGTATTTGTTTGTTAATCTCTCAATTCACATGCTTGACACAATCGTTTGCGAAAACAGTGACCTCTTCTGAACCAAAAGAATCGGAAAAGCGAATAAGGAGGTGCAATGTTATTCTCTCACTAATCGCCTAAAGAGTGTTTGTATCCTTTTGAACCCGTCGGCATATAATGCATTGATGGAGTCGGACGAGATTACGCTTATATTGCGCGAGGCCCAAGCTATCTTAAATTATATTAGGGGCCCTTAAACGTCATGTGAGATCTAAAGGCCTTAGCAAGAAAAGAAGAAATACAACATACCTATTGCTGTCACAAATACAGTGGATGTTATGCTGATTTATAAGGTAGCGACTACCTCATGTGCTTTCTGCCGTTTCTCAACTGAGCTATCATTGTGAATCCATTGGAACAGTTTTGTACTACTCTTCACCTTTTTTCTTATTTTTCTTTTTTTGTTCTCCGTAATTTGCCATCCTAGTTTGTGAAATCAGGAAACATTTGACGGTGAGCCAAAATAACAAAAGTAGAGAACCCCCTCAATCTCACGCTTCAAACGAGACTGTAACCGGTCATCCAACCCTATAGTACTTTCACGAGATCATACTTCCTTGTGATCAACAGTCGTAGCGTCAAAATCGGCCAAGTGCTGCAATCTTCAGAATGGAACTGTCACCAGAGTTTAAAATGGTGTACTCTTTATATGTGATAAGATATTTGCTTTTCCGTCCGAGGCTGAATATTTTTATGCTTACGCCGATTTTAGGCTGAAGATATTCTTGTGAAAATTCTTAGACAACAGCGTATGACATTTCTGTCGGGTATTTAGAGTCTGGATGATATTAGTGAAATAATTTCGCAAATTTCGATATTCTTGTAATACATATTCTTAGAACATGAAAAATAAAGAGTGTACCGTCTTCATTCTTCTGTTTTAGCCCTTTTACCGAAATTTAGAAAAAAGGAATTAAAAAATCCCCTAAGAACGCTGTGTTTGTGCTGCTTTTATATTCAGGGTCATTTTGTTTGGGGACTTTAAGAAATTTGACATTTTTAACCCATAAACTTAACCTGCCTTTAAATTGAAGGATTTTCTCACTGTTAAACTTGCCGTCAAACTCGCAGGAATGCTTTTACTCTTTTTACCATGTTAGAAAGGCTTGCCAAGCAATTGAAGCCCACTAACCTCACAAACAATTTCACCAGGTTAACTGACTTGGATTTTATTGTCACCTGATTAGTGTCTTTATTTGTTCTCTCTGTTGGCGTTGGTCAGAAAGTCAAGTACAATCTACTAAGTCATGTCAAACACCGGATGTTGATCTGTCCGGGAGGAAAACATCGAGAAAACAATCTTTCCTCTTCATTTGTTGCCTCCCGGACATTTTTAAGAAGGAAAAGAACTCGTTAATTTTGTTAAGTCATCTAGTGCCTCAGGAGAAATTTAAAAGAAAACTTAATGGTACTCAAGGAACACGTTGACTTTTTTGCCATTACAATGTCTCCCGAACTAAGAAATACAGTAACACACATCTGAATTTCGATGAGGGTTTTATCTTAGGGATGTTTTAGACTTCGGCTGACTGTCGGTTAAAGTGAAGTGCTTTTTGTATACATGTTTTATATGGTGGGGAAAATTGATAAATAAATGATGACGATGACGAGTTTAGTCGAATAAGGATTGATAATATAGCACAAGAAACACCTTTTTACTCGCGAAAAACAGAGGCTAATCTCGTCGAGAGATGGATCATGTTGGATTTCCAATCACACTGCAGTAGCCCGGAAGCGATCGATCACTTTTCTTCCCGGCTGGTTACTATTTATGTAAGTATATTAGCACAGTACTATGGTGGAAACTGAAATTTATTGATTGATTGATTGATTGATTGATTGATCGAAAGGAATGATAATCGTTTATGCTATTGATCGTTAGCAGAAGCCCCTCGCGCGGTGCGCTTTAAGAAGACAGAAATATCACCAAAAATAAGAACATCCTCGGTAAGGTAGCATAAATATAAAGAAGTTTCCTCGTCTCCAAAAAATTTAACTGCGTGGACAGATTTGCCAGTTACTTTTGTCTTGAATTCCTTAGTAATTTTACAGATATCTAAAAGGCGCTCCACAACAATGGCTTGGTTGGACAAATTAACATTTTATGATTTATGATCACACGACACTGAATTTAAGAATGGCGTGACTTTCTAACAACCTGGATTGCGTTTCTTTCGTGAAATTGTGTCACAAAAAATATTATTGGCAAAACATCTTTTATTTTACTGAAAGACCTACTACAATGTGAATTAAGGTGATACTACAGCAAGATTGCATGACTTTGCGTTTGCTTCGATCAAGCTTTCTCAAATAATATTAAACGTCTACTAGTGTTACATATCACATTACTACTCATTTCATGCAAACGTTATTTCAGAAATAGACTGAAAAGTGAACGTGAAATGAAAGAAAGCTTAAAAAACTCTAAGATTCTTTCCTTGAAAGCACACGAAATTACACATTATATCATTATTATATTTTAGTATAATTGCTCAGGTGATTATAGAGATGCGCGCGTTCTGATTGGTCGAGAATGACGTGCTATCTCGCTATAATCACCTCGCGCGAGGTGATTATAGCAGGGCGCTAAATTTCGAAATGGCTGCCTCGCGTTTTGT
>OMLO01002552.1_pt1 | contig 14773 bp, 12 predicted proteins | sample 1674811 | NCBI WGS metagenome assembly OMLO01 (sample SAMN06265003, study PRJEB25207) | coral metagenome | isolation source: Coral host | place: Mexico:La Bocana,Puerto Morelos, Mexico | collected 2008-11-13
ATAACAGACAGCTTTTTGCATCTGAAGGGGCTACCCTGAGCGGTATAAATCAATAAAGGTTCTTTGTCTTTGTCTTTGTCTTGCCCATGAAGGATGCCACCATTTCTAGCTGCTTGCTCTGATTTTGCTGGAAGCCTTGCATAATTTCCGTTAACTTTTGGTCCAAATCCCTAACGTTCCTTGAGTAAAGCTTTACCTTTGTCGAGGGATTCTTTGGTTTTGTCAAGATCGCGTTTCTCTAAGTAGAATGTAGCATCTTCGATGATATTTGAGACGTTCTTCGTAGCTTTGAACTGTTCTTCATTGCTCTTCTTTTTAAAGCTATGGGTTTCGGATGTTTTGAGCTTCTTTATCTTTAAGTTGCTCCTCAGAAGACGCTTCGCTTGATCTTTTCAGGCTGGAAATGTTAGAGCTAATCAGCTTGGTCTTGCCATCAGAGCATTGTTGCTTTGCTGGACTATATTTTGAACAGCAGCCTCGTCCATGCTGGTAGAAATAGGGCTCGAAATAGGAAAGCAAAAATTTACAGGAAGGAAACTTGGAGAAAATTGACAGATGAGTTGTGCGAGATGTTGACTGACTCTAGATAATTTTTCTAAATTGTTCTTAGAAGTTAGAGGAGAAAGTAAATAATTAATGAACCAACCATGTGTATTGGCTAAATTAGCACCATAATATGGTACATGTAGTTTTTGAAAGAGATTCTTCCTTAAATTGTTTTCTTGTTTCTCAGCTTCATTTGTATTACTTTAGATTACCCTTTGTTAAACGGACTTTACTGTTCAGCCACAGAGGCATGTGTCCTGAGTAGGAGGACTTCAAGATGATCAGGTCTTCAATGCATGACAGCTTAAAAGATGCAAGAAGACTCTGTCCTTCTCAAGAAAGCGGATCCATTCTTAGCCCAGCAGAAAGTGAATCTGTTGTCCCTTGGAAACTTTTTGCCTTGAAAAGGAGCTCCTGAACTCTTGGGATTAAGTGATCATAAAATCTTGCGCTATCCACCTTCACACTTGGATCAAAAGTCAGATCCTCCAGTCATAGATTACGGACTTTATTCCTCTTGGTCATGGCCTCGTCTGGTGTTAACCTGCTTGTAAATTTACATATAATGGCATTTGGCCTGTTCAAGGCTTCCCTTGTCAGAACTCTGTGGGCAGTATCTAAATCAATTATGTCAATGCGTGCAGCTCCCAGTGCCAAGAATAACTTGATGCATAAGTTAGCTGTTTGAACTGAGGTTTCTTGGTCAGATACTTGAGGCATGCCGACAATCTCATTTCATATTAATTTACTGTACTGCTGAATCACATTGATGGTGGCAGAAATTCTTTCACATTTCATAGAAATTTCAGCTACATGTATTCTCAAGCTTAACAACCTGGGTTTTTGCTCAGCCTACTTCTTAAATTTCCCAAGGTCATTATATTCATCACTCGGAAACTGGATACTAACGCCAGCTTCAAATTTGGCGTTGTTGACTCGTCCCATATTGCTAGCTTGTCGGCCTTTGTTGATGCTATTGAACAATCCTATTCTTCAGTTCATCTGACAGTTTTTGAACTTCAGCTTGCAGCTTTTGATTCTCTTTCTTAAGGGCTTTTTCCCCCATCACAAAATAGCTTAATAAGCTTAATTTGAGACAACTGTAAAAGGATTCAATTGTGAAAATTGGGGACTTCATCAAAATATGTCTGTCCGCAAGGAGTGCAACCACCCAATTATGGACTAGGATTAGCTAGTTTCTTAACTAAATGTTGTTTATTGGGATTGAGTGACAGAAGTAATGACCACTTTAACCATTGTTGTCCTCTTGTATCGGCTGGATTGATTGTGGGATTTTACCCTTTTTGATACCATTACCGCAACAACTGCTACCTGAATTCTCATCCTCTGATAAAGCTAATGTTACAAGAGTGAAGCTGTGTTTGACAACTAACAGTTGTTGGTCATTGATGGAATCCCTTTTTGCTTGAAGAGGTTTACTGGTTGGCATACGAAGTTGTTTGCTCTTTTCTTGGTTGAGGTCTTCGTAAAAAGCTCTCTCTTTGCGATAACTTTTTTAAAGAATGTTTCAGTTTACAGAAACCATAACAATTCCACCGTATGCTTGAAAATCTTTTCGTAGTTTTGATTTCCCCTTCAAATTGGAAATAACGGATAAGATAAGATAGGATAAGATGAGATAAAACCTTTATTTAAACACTAGAAGTAATTAAGCTTGTGGGGTCGTGTATAAATAAACAATAAAGAATAATTACAATCTAATTTACATAAACATTTGCAGCTAATAATAATTACCTAATCATCAACATTATGACTAATAAGCGTATACCAATGGGCAGTCAAGTCATCTTCTGCAGTATATATTGGCAAAGCTAATGTCCCTGACCAAAGTAAGATTATTAATCATCTTAGCAGGGCTTCTGATAGGTTGTGGCAAAAAAGGGAAATTTTGCGGCATTTTCAAGGGAAATTATGCGGCAAAAAAGGTCCATTATGCAGCAAATTATGCGATTTTTTTAAAGCTGATTTTAATTAACATTGTTTTATTAGGCCTCAGAGGGGGAAAACCATTTTTGCTGTCCATCAGGCAATTGGAGCGTAAAAGAACAATAAAAGCACCTACAATAAATCACTTTTTACCTCATTTTAATCATTTTAATCTGAAATGGGTCATTTAGTCAATTAAGTGTCACTTGGGAATACATATTAATTACTCCAGTTTTACGGTTCAAAACTGTTTTTAGTGCTTCCAGGTGCTTGTCCGCCACAAACTTTTGAACATGATCGATCACCATGTTGCATGATTAGCAAAACAACATGCCATCTTCCACCTGAAATGTAGCTGGCAGATACTTCCTTGTCCTGTTGTTCGCAGTGATGTTTACAGCAAGATGTGATCGTGTTTTCGCTTTCAAAGAAGCACTTGGTGTTTTAACAACAAACTGATGCATGATCTTTCGCTCTGACAAAGGGCTAACGCTTGAAACGTCAGCTTTTTAACTCGTTACGTTGGCTAATTCACATTTTCAACTTAGTTGATATAACCAAATATCCATGATCATGTTTGTCTCGCGCTATTACGAAAGAAACTACATCTTGTAAGCGATGATCGAACTGTTTTTGTGTTGATACTTTCATTGAAAATATTGAGTAGAATTTATCAACAACTGTGAATGGTCCATTAACACAAAAGATTGTCTATTCTTTGCCAATGAGCAGTCGCTTTCCATTGAGAACTAGTACCAGGTCCTGACGTGCAGAACTACGCATAGAGCGCCTGTTTGATCAATCGAAGGCTCAATCGCAAACAATCGATGTTTTCTAACGTCTTTTGAGAGGTAAATTATCGTAAACACCGCTTAAATTGTCGCAGAACATAAGTAAGAAGTGAATATTTTCCTTTTATTTCCTCGAATTTTGCAATTTTGTCTGAATTATGCGATTTTTGATGGATTATGTGAAAAGTTGCGATTTGAGGTCAATTATGCGAAATCGCAACATCGCAGAATATCAGAATCCCTGTCTTAGAAAAACTGTTTACACAGTTTGCCATTCGGCATCTAATCAGTAGCAGTGCTCGAAATTAACTTTTAGGTCAGGCCTGCCACCGGACCAGTAGGCTGGTCCCAGGAGCAGAGCTACTGGTCACTCTTAACATTTTTCTCACCAGTAATGCAGTATGTGATTTGCGCCTGCAGGTAAATTACACTGCAAACCGTGACCAAATAATTAAACATAGTTGTTGTACATAGCAACACAAGTATCACAATTGATTCTCCCCCATTACACGTAAGAGCTGCAACATATACCCAGCAGCAGCAGTTTTATCATATTTAGTGCTGTCTTAAGCTTAGGTCATGGATCCTTTAAGCTAGGCCTTTGCATTCTTTGAGATGTTTGGCCCCAATGCAAAACTGCTTTTTCAGCTGTGAAGTCTTCAGGACTTGGACCATTGAGGCAGACGTTCATGAGCATGTCAACAGTTTTAACATCAAGTGAGTTTCGATACTCAGATCTGAGTCTCCCCATACAAGAGAATCCTCTTTCACAGCAAGATGAGGACACTGCCATTGCCAGGCAAATTTCAACCACCATCAACACGTGAGAGAGATCAAGTTCATCCGGATCCACCTGAGTAAACACTTCTACCCAGAACTCAGGCTGACTTAAGTTTGTAATGATCCTGTGGTTATAACAGTACAGTTTTAGGGCCACTGAACCTTAGCCATTTCCAAGTCAAAAGCATTGCTTCTGAGGACTACCTGAAAGTGCAAACCTAGTTCATTTCTATCCTTTGGCCAAGACTTATGATTACTGATAACACCACAAGCTTTTAGTACTGGGGAACTGAAGTCTTCAAATCTTGAGGCTAGGAATTGCTTAGCGTCAGTGATGATTGTTGCTTTTCTTTGCGTAAATGACCTGTCATCAGTATTGTTCCTTTTAAGACTGACCACCTTGAACATTGTTCCATCCCCAACTTCTTCAAGATGTCTTCCAGGTCATCTTTGCATGTTCTTCCGTGAGGGCGATATTGTGTTGCTTGTGCCCCAAACCAGCAAAGTTGCCAAAACACAACATTTACGCTGGGTATACGAATGTATCAGTTCCCCTCAGATCTGGCTGTTCGAGCAAAATGGGGCCAGTTTGTCCGAAGACACCGACACGACTTCAAGGATCCGACATCAAAATACGCTTCGCTATGTTTGGCACATTTTGAAGAATCGTCCTATGAGCGAAGCTTGTCCATTTTGAGTAGCCTGGAGGGCCAGGGGATAAAAATGAAATGAAGTTTAAAAAAGGATGCGATACCAATGAGGGACACTGTTTCATAAAACCATCGAATGCTATTTTCACTGATGCATTGGTGACCTCTCTGCAGCAATGAAACTCCTGCGAGCCAACTGAATTCTCTTCCGAGCATTGTTCACATTGGCACCTAAAAGTTCAACGACATCAAAAGATGAAAAAGTGAGTGCACAACTAAAAAGAATCGGAAGGAATGTCGCAAGATCTTTATTTTCGAACGTCTAAAAGTAAGCGGGACTTGTATAAAAGCTTGTGATATCAATAAAGTATTGTGTGATGTGTGATCTGGTGAGACAGGTTTGTCTTTGCGATTTCAAATGTATAAAGCCGGGTATCACAGCATAAAAGTCTAAAATAAAACTACTATTTATCAACCATAAGTTAACAGGAGTTTCCCTTTCGTATCTCGCTTCCAGATTTGCTGCTGTAAGCCTGTCTTCGTCAGATTCCCTTCCTCGATATCATTTGCATCTCGTGTATTGTCACTAGCGTCAACTTCGGGTGAAGGTTCGTCTTGGTAAGGCGTAAGTTTCTTCTTCCTCTTCAGTTTCTCCTTCCTTGGTGTTGCTGGATCTTTCTGATAAATCGCTCATTTCTGAGTTGCTCAACATTTTTCTCATGTAAACACTCGCTGACAAGAAACTTTGGTTATGCAAACAAAAGTTTGGGACCAAAGTGACGTCACGTTGCGGTATTTTTGGATAAACTCGACCCATTCCCCTGACCATTTTTTGGGGGAAAAATGCTCAACTTTGAAGGCTTGTAAAATCGTTCTTTTTAATTCCAGAAGACTCAATCTTTGGAAATGCTTATTTGACAAAGTAAATTTTAATACTAAACAAAAACAAATTTCACTTTATAGGCACTTTGAAGGAAAACATGTTTATTCCATCTAGAGCCATCATTTTTGCTGATCCTTGGGTGCTTTGGATAACCATTGCTTGGCCCTGTAGTGCAAAGCTGCCCCAAAGGAAGCTGGATGTTGGAAGTACTGTTGTGTAAACTTCCCTTTAGCATTGTTCTACTACAAGTTATAAGTGTTTAAGAGTTGTCCCCCTCAATAATTAGATTTGAACCTACATGTATCTTGTTTAAGAAGCATTGAAGACTTCCTTGTAAGGATGTCAAACTGACAGGCTCGTACTCAGTGCCATCTAATTTCTTCACGGTTTTGAAAAATATGCACAACAGCAAATTCTCAGTTCTTCCTCAGGTATGTCTCACAATTCCCTGTTGGGTGATTCCAGAAAATATGCGTGCCCTACCATGGACAGCATTCATATTTGTAATCCCCCTTGCCTTCAGAAATTCCAAAAAACTCTTTCCCCTATGCCCAGAGTTCCAAAATCTTTAAACAATTCCCCTCACATCCAGATTTCTGTTTTACTTCAACCATCTGGAAGTCCTTGTTTGACTCACCATGAATTCCAATGGAAGAGATTTCATGCTTGTTCTGGTACAAATTACCAATTTGCCCACTTTGGTAGCCAGCGACAGCATAGGATTTGGCTAATCTTGCCTGCTCACATATGAAGTGTATTTAAAGATTTGATAATTTTGCAATCAAATTTACTGAGTGGGTCAATTGCTGTCATTTTGGAATCACATAGAGATCATGTAATATGTTGGTGATTTTAAAATGATGGAAAATGGAAAATATTGACCAGTAAAATATATCGTTTAATATGAATCTAATAGTAACAGCAATAATGGGAAAAATGGAAATGAAAAAAGAAATGTAATAATATATTAGTAAACCAAAAGACTGCTCTGGGATGATCCTCAGGGTGGCAATTTGATGTGTGCATGACCTACATGTATCTTTCCTGAACCCAGCCTGATCTTCCCTCAATCGTTCGTCCATGTCTACTCTCAACCTCTCCAGAATTGTCCTATTCAGTACTTTTCTGTCCGTTGACAGTGGCATGATGCCTCTCCAGTTCTTATATTCCTTCAGATCTCGAAGGTAGCCTTCTTTCCAATCGTCTGGTATCTCGTTCGCTTCCAAGATCTTGCCAAACAGCTCATACAGCATCTTGGTCGAGGTGTTTAAATGTGCCTTGATGGCTTCTGATGTATGGGTATGCCATTGGGACCAGCTGCCTTTCCATTTTTCAGTTGTCTGATGGCTCTCTTGATCTCTGGTTTACTTGGCTTATTCTCGCTGACCTGCAAAGGTGTGTCGGCTGGTTGTATGTTGGGCATCTCGCTTGGCGGAGGTCTATTGAGTAGTTCTTTGAAATTATGTGCCCACCTTTTTCACTGTACTTCCTGGTCAGTGAGGAACTCTCTGCTCGTCTCTGACAGGTCTGTCTGGGATGTTTCTGTCACCTGCCAGTTTCCTTGTGATGGAATAGAACTCTTTTGCATTGCCTCTGCCTGATGCCTCCTCTGTCTGTCATGTGAGGTCTTCCACAATGTTCCTTCGGTAGTTTCTGATGCTACGTTTAACTGTGCTGATTGGTTAAAAATTGTGTTCCTATAACTTGATGGAAACACAAAAAAGTTATCATAATCACTGGCAATAGTCACGAATTTCCCGTGTAAGCCACATGAAAAATACATCCAAAAATGTTAAATACAAAATGGCAAATTGAAATAATAATTGTTTTCAGGATAGGCGCAACACAAAAAAGTGGAAAAACCACTTCTCAAACTCATTAACAATGCATGATGTTATAACTTCAGCAGAGGAGTAGTATGAATCCATTGGGAAATGCCTGATATTTCATGAACAGCAGTTCCTCTTTGGCAATAAGATACACAGGGTTGAATTTTGCTTCCATCTCCTTTCTGGTATTTTCTTCTGCAGCCTTCCCTCTTTTCAGTCCTTGCATGTTTGGCAAGTATTAGACTGGCTTTTGCTTCGCAAACAAAGGATCATGGGCACAAAGATGGCTGCCACCAAAGCTATGTTTTTGTAAACTTTCTTTTTAAGATGTGTGGCATCCAACAAAAAATTGTGTTTTGCCCACCAAGTGGGCAAAAGCACAACACATTTTATAAGTCGTTTTGTTTTACATCCTTGTGGTAATCTACCCAGTTAAACTGTTCCTGCAACTGACACAGAAACTTTCGGCTTGTGGAGGATTTCCTTTGGATGACTGTTTTTCTTTCGTCAAGACCCACTTTTTCTTCACTTTTCTTTACTATCTTCTCTGGAAGAACAGCTGGACTGTGATCTAATTTTCTTTTAGCACCTGGTTTGATGGAAGTGGCTTTAAAAGTGCAAAAAGTGTGGTCTGCTTGGTGCCAGTGCTTTTGGTAGTAGGCATCTTGACATCATCTTTATGTTGGACATCTGGTACGCACATTACTACAACAATGTGGTTTGAAATACATTCCATTTTTTTGATTATCTTGTAATATTCATACATTATTTTACTGGGGACAGAAAGGTGAGTCGCATACGAGCTACCATATCCGATTGATTTGCTATTATTATTTAAAAATAAAAGTTGTGTAATGGGTTTTGTTAGATATTGGACAAAATGCGATTCGCCACCTGGCGACCAGTTCTGACCATTTAGTTGCCAGTGCTCAATTTTTGGTCACATTGGTGACCAGTTAGTCACAATTGTCGAGCACTGAGCAGATATTTTGAATGTTGTACTTTTTGAGTCGCACTACAGAATATATAAAAGGAGCCATACTAAATTCAATGAATACGTTATATCTCTCTGGGTTCAGCGAGATGTCATCCTTGTATTTGTCCACAGTGCTTTCAATTGCTGTTTTGTTTTCTTGGAAATATCTCATTTTAGATGAAAGGAACTTCTTCAACTTCTGAAAACCTTTGCCTCTGAGGTTCGAGTATAGAGCTACATTCAGAGTCATCACTGAATTGCCAGTTTAAGCCAGCAAAAATATCTTCATTTTGGACATCACATAAAGATGATTCACTAACTCGAAAAAAAATCAGGTTGGTAATGTATGAATGGTTGGTTATGGTGCCAACTGTATTTCCCGGTATCTGGATTAACAAGTTCCAAATATCAGTCAAACCAAGATTTTCAGAGAAATCTAGAATCACTTTTAAGGCATTTTTCTGTGTTCAGGCAAGGCCACCTCTCTTGTCTTTTTCAACTTTAAGAACTAAGTTAAAATCCCCACCGAATATAATTTCCTGATTGAAAAAGAGTTGAAAGAAGTTTGGATCATTTTCATTTAGAGTGTAGATGCTAGCCACAGTCAGACGCTTGCTATCAGCAACGATATTACGTATTATAAAGCCTCCATTCTGATCCAAGAAAATCTTTTGGTTAAAGTTTAAAATTATTATACAAAAGAATACTAACACCGGCTCTGTTGCTGGTGCAGCCTTTGAGTGTTGTTACTTTTGGGGGGGATGTTACTTTCGAGGGGTAGTTAGTTTCGGTGAACCAAAATTGTTTACAAAGAGAGCTGGCATGAGCTTTATTTCCTGAATAAAAAATGAACAACAAAATTAAAAAAGAACATTTTATTTTCATTCCATATGTATAGATTGTGTTTCATAAAAAGAAAGTAATGATATATACAGCAATACGATAATAAAATAAATCAATATCAACATGAATAACCAAGTGAGAGAAAGTTCATCTATCCAATTTCATATTTTACCTGCCACATGGGTGGGCTCTGGATATCTTCTTAGATTGTATTGTCAGTGGTCGGGATGAGTTGTACTGGTGTCTCTCAGTTCTTGAACCCATACACCTTTAGGCTTTGGGCAGATACACAGCATGTCTTCTTGATTTCCTTTACCAGCAGTGGATTGTACAGGACCCTCCGCTAGACTATCACGCATGTGTCCAACTTGTTTGCCGCTGTTTGCATTTTTCATCTTCACCACTACTGTTTTATGTGAGTACGCATTGGAAGGCTCAGTACTTCATTAATTCGAGGATTAGATTGATAGCAGTGATCTCCCTTGATACAGTCTACAATTTAAAAATCTTGGTGTTGCTACTCTCTGGAAGTCGTTACTTTTGGAGGGATGGCTACTTTTGGGGGGTCGCTACTTTCGGGATTTACTAGCGGCCACAAAAAATTGACAATAATTTCAGGGGTCACTACTTTTGGGGGATCATTACTATCGGAACTTTACAGTATATGGACAGATTGCTATTTTGCTCTCAACCAGTTAAACACCTCTTTCTTCTTTTCCCAGTCCCCCAACATTGTGGGAAACTTCTTAGATTTGTTGAATTATGAGTAATGAGAGGTTGAAGTCACTGTTTTACATTTTTACAATAAAGGATATCTGAATGACCACAGGCCTATGAACTATTGCCCTGGGACAGGGCACACAAATTGAATAAAATTACTAAAGTACTTATGGCAGAGGAGTAAGGCAACTTAATTACTTAATTGCTACAGTAAAAAAAAAGCCTGATGCTCTATCAGAGCATTTGAGCTGCTGCTCACCTCTAATTGGTGAGAAGCATATAGGCACTAATAGACCTGTGTGAAGATTGAACAAATTACATTACATCTCACTCTACAAAGTTGATTTAGTGTTGATTAAATGGCAATTTTTTTGCCTAATTGGCCACAATATAACAGGTTTTATCAGGTTTACATTGGCTGAAGCAAATTCATTTCTCCTGGCATCCTTACAAGCTCCCATCTGTACTTTGCTGCAGGTATTGATTTCATGGGGAAGGTCTTGGAACATCTGAAAGTTGGTGCCTTTAACTAGTGAAAAGATCTGTTGACAGGCCAGGATAGGATGTGGATTTCTACCCTTGCTTTTGCCAATGCAATGCACACATTGGATTTCTACAAGTCTTGCTTTCCTGTATTCAAGATCATGTTTCAGAAAAGTTCGGAGAACTTCTTCCGTATCTTTCCTAGCCATTTCTGTTGATCCTTCTCCTTTCATGAATCAAATATTATCCTGGCGAGAGTAGGACTCTAAGTAAAAATTGTTGGTGTGAACTTTCTTCATAGCTTCTGTCTTATCCTTGAGTTGTAGTCCAGTAAAGTTGATTCCTTCTTATAAGGTAGACGATATGCTGTTTCAAAATCTTCTAGCCATTGGGTTCGGTTCTCCAGTTCTTGACATTGGTCTCAATTTTCTTCACAGGTGATTGTATTGAGTCAAGGTTTTCCTGTTTTGCTTAGATTGCTTGAAGAGCACCATGATATTCTGTCATACTGAGAGCCATTATTTCATCTTCTTGATGTGTCTTCAAGGAGTATGGCTTCATTTTGTTGTTATTTTCAACAAAGGAGTGGGTTGGTCAGAAGAGGCTGAAGATATGGTTTCTCTTTTGCTCAAAAATTGACTAAAAAATGGCTATCCACTAAAATAGAACAGGTAGACGGGTGGGTGCAAATTTCTGAACTAGACTCCCTCATCATTGCTTTATGAACTGGTGAAATGTTCAAAATTTTCCATTGTACAGGAACTCTTCCCAAAGATCTATTTAACAGGAGGGCAAGAGGTTTAGGTAATTCTGCAGAGCAAACTTTAAGAATATGAGCAGCACCGGTTTCCTTAATGATGTCAAGATATTGTAGGATACTTTTCACTTCCCTTGTAGTGGTCTTTATACTCAACAGCAAGTTTGGTTTAAGTGACAGACCTTTTAGTGTTGTTTTCTCTTGCTATCAAACTTAGCATATTTAGCTGTTTTTTCCCCTGCTTTAGCAACTGCACACAACGATATTGAAAGGATAGAATACTTGTTTGTTTTGAAACACAGCTTTTACTGCTTTCATTGTCTTTAGTCACAGAAACTTTAGAATTACAGAATACTGGGTAAGTCAGCAGAACAAAATTGTTTGGTGCATACCTTGTTTGTGGATACCGTTTGATGTGCATGTTAAATGGGTGGTATGTGAGCACAGGAGGCACTCTATCAATGGTAGTATCTCCCCATTTTTATCCAAGCAAAGTCTACAAGGTAGAGGAACTGGGAGTAAGGGATAGCGGTACCGGTAGTTGTATCTGTTTCCTTGTAGAAGGCGGAGTTTGAATTCTATCTTCAGAAATGTGTAGGTTGCTATCAAGAAATGGTCATTTCGTTTCAGTATTAGTGAAGTTGGAAATCAAAGGCTTTGAGTTCCTCTCTCTGGCATAAAGCTACCACAATAATGTCGTCATTGTACCTCTTGTGAAGCTGTCGTATAAATTCTGTGCACTGCTCGTGGATTTGTTGTTCCACATATCCAACAAATAAGCAAGCATAGCTTGCACCCATTCTACTTCCCCTTGCAACTCCACAAACTTGACTACAGTTAACCTTGTTGAAGGAGAATGAATTTAAGGTAAGCACCAGCTTGGCTAATCTTATGAGGGTGGATGTTGACGGTTCTTTGACTTTGCGCCTCTCCAGGGCTTGAAGTCCACAGTCATTTGGAATAACTGTGTAGAGTGACTTGATATCCATGGTGAAAAGGAAGTGATTACTTGGAGCAGTGTTATAAAACCTAAATGAGTCAAAGATGTGGAGTGCATGGCTAGTGTCTGTAACATACAGTAGGTGGGGTGACGTTTCACAAAAGGTGCTAAAACATCAAAAATGTTCTCTGTAGGGCAACCACAACAACAACTGTATTTGTACCCTCAAATGAAATTAAATTGACAAAAACTAGAAATAATAAAATCAAAAGAGTACATGGCTGCCCAAAATAACCATTGGCTAATAACAAACATCAGTACTGTTTTTTAAAGGAAAGGTACATGTACGTAAGGACACATACAACAACATACAAACATGTAAAATAGAAAAACTAAGTTAACTTAAAAAAAAAAAATTAGCAAAAATATGTCAGAGAATAAATTGTATAGACAATTATTAACTAACAGAAGAAAGGAATTGTAATTTACAGAAGTACAAATAGTTCAGTTAATAGCTCGCTTTAATGCTTGATTTTTTTAGGGGTGGAAAAAACATCAATATTAATAGGAAGAAGTTGAGTATAAATACAGCAATGTGAAAAGTTACTTCAACAGATAATTTGATAACATTTAATTCTTTGAAAAGTGGACTTGTACATCCAAAACGAGACTAGAGAAAGTAGTGATTCTCATCGTTTTCTCCAGGGTAGGGTTAGAATAGCAGATACTATCAGTCGTCCATGTTTGTTGGGCTTGTGCATCTTCAGTAGTAGATTAAATCGGGATGTGGCCGGTGTGGTGACAAGAAGATTCTTGGCCGAGGGTGGTAGTGTGCACATACTAATTCTTTCATTAATCAAGGACTTCACTTTCTGTTGGAAAACTTACAGTGAATCAGTGCTGAGTTTTTCATGGAATCTTGAGTCAGAGAGCTGTCTTTGGGCCTCAGGGATGTTAAGAGCGCATGCCTAAATGGCAGCAGCCCTCCCTTTGTCAGCTGGCTTGATTACCACATTAGTGCATTGTCCGAGGTTATGCAGAAGTAGCCTCTCAGCTTGCAAAAGATTGCATGTAGACAGCATGTCAGAGATCTTTTAAATCCAGTGTGTTGACAAACCTACAACAGTGGTCAACATAATGATCAACAGCTGAGAATTGGCCTTCTTGAGGTGTCCAGGTAGATACCTTGGCATCAAACTGTTAAAAAAGATCTGTCCCTGGTGGTGGTTCATTGTCTGTTAGTGTCTGCCTCACCATGAAAATGAGATGGCAGAAGTATTTCTCACATTCAGCTTTGGCTTTAATTTTTGTCAATCTTATTGTTGACAGGGACAAATGTTAGGCTTTTACTGAGGACTGAAGTTTCAGCCTCCATGAACTCAAGGTCTTCAGGGATCGCGACAAAAATCTTTTTATCTTGCACATGTTTGTGTGGAGGTGGAATTTTGGATGGATAAAAACTTGGAAAATGAAATTCACTGTCCTTGTGTAACTTCATTTTTGAATATGAAGGAGTGTTCATTTTTTTTTAACTAATTATGCAACCTGTTGGTAATCAGCAGTTGTGGAGTGTTTGCATAATTGATTGGAAATATGCATTAAATAGATTCAAGTGTCTCTTTCACTAACCGTCAAGTTTTGAATTGTAGTTTGCAGCAAATGTCCAGAGCACAAGTTGGTAATCTTAGTTATCAAAATTCCTGGCCGTCTACCTGCACGACAGATTACCCACTGGTTGATTTTTGCCAAAAAAAGACAAAAGAATCGACATTTAACCTGCACACAAAAACATATGAAAGTTATGCAAAATAGCTTGAAAACTCACAAACTTGAAGTGATAGAGCGATTTTAAAATCGCTCTAAGCCTTAACGCTTGTGTGAAAGCCTTTCATGCTAGTGTCCATGTGAAGTAAGACAACTCTGTTATAGTATTTAGCAAAAACAGTCACTTTTCCAACCTGCTGCCTCTAATATATTCTCCAGGGGAAATGACTTTTGATTTGCTGCTGAGGTTGAGGCTGCTCTGGTACTATGAGGCTTAAATATTTTAGTGTTAGTTCCAGCTTCTTCCACTACTGTCTTACCCAACAACTAACTGTGTTGCGGGATACAGGTTTATAAGGCTTAAGTAATGTGCGTGGAAAAAGGTCATAAGGTCATTCATTAATATCTCAGCAAATATTTATGGGAGAATAATCTACTATATCTCATTTAAAAGAGCATAAAAAAATACTCTCTAGAAAAAAAAGCTTTTCTTCATGGAAGCTAGTAGTAATTTTTAAACAATTTAAATAAATTAAACTTCACAAAAAAAAAAGGGAAAAATGTAAAAAAAATATTTAAAAAATGTATTTCCACTCCATTGGTCAAATTTTTACGATGGCCCACAGGGGACAGCTGCAAATAAATATATGTTGCTGCAAACAAAGAAATATTGCTGCAAATAAATATATGTTGGTGCAAACAAAGAAATATTGCTGCAAATAAATATATGTTGCTGCAAACAAATAAAATGTTGCTACAAATAAATATATGTTGTTGCAAATATAAAAAAAAGATTACGGCAAATTAATAAATTTGGTGCAGTAAACAAATAAACAAATCTGCTGCAAATTATAATAGTTGCTG
>OMLO01002553.1_pt1 | contig 14773 bp, 12 predicted proteins | sample 1674811 | NCBI WGS metagenome assembly OMLO01 (sample SAMN06265003, study PRJEB25207) | coral metagenome | isolation source: Coral host | place: Mexico:La Bocana,Puerto Morelos, Mexico | collected 2008-11-13
GGGGGGTTTGGCCAGTTTCATGTCAGGGTGCTTCCGGCGCGATTCTGCTGCCATATGCCGAGCAATCACTGAGAAATGCGGTGGATACGGGATACAAGAGATCGTATCCCCAACTAGCAGATTCTCGGCTCTTTGCAAAATGCGGAAAAGACCCTTTTTCAGGGATTTGACTTTCTTCACGTTGTCATAGGTGTCCTGATACTTAGAACTTAAAAGAAGATTCCAGACGGACCTGAATCTTGGCTGTGATCTTGCAATTACAAGTCTTTCATCTAAGGACAAATGTGCCGTTCATGTTGTGAGAGCTTGCAAGGGCGTCGAAGTCCTAGAGGGCTTGCTGTAATGGATCACCGGAACACTTTTGCTAGTCGTGACGAAAGGATTCGAAAGGATCTTTTTGCATTGCAAAAATCAAGAGCACTGAAGGACTTGAAGGAGGGCTTGAACCATTGAACTCATTGAACCACTGGGTGCTCGCCAACAGTGCGAGGTGCTGGTGGCTTTGAATGGCTTTGCATTTGAAGAGCAGCCTTTGTACAGGGAAGTGTGCTGCTGGTGTCGTGAAAGATACTAATACAGTACCAATACAAGAATTCCGTTGTGTAGGCCAATACAAGTCATAGAAACTTGCTGAGACCCCACTCATTGAGACCCCCCTGCTTCATATCCAATAAGGTGTTTATGTGTCCAACTCTTATCCCCCTCATAACCCCTCATAACCCCTCATAACTCCTCATAAGCACTCATAACCTCTCATAACCACTCTTAACATCTCTTAGCTACTCTTGAGCAATATGTCCTTCAAAAACCAGGCCAGTTTTCCTCATAACTCCTCTTAACTGCTCTTGATCACTCATTGTGATCTTTGTCAAGTGAAATAGTGGTAGATAACTACATTTTGAAACAGGAACATCCATAAGACCTGATGATTGGTCGTCATGTCATCAAAAAACCTGGCTTCAACAGGTTTGTGCACCAGGTTGGCTCAAATTCCAAAATGGAGTTCACTGAGAACGATTGGTATGCTGAGTTGGGCCTTGGGGTGGGGGCCTTTACTTTGCGGGTTTGGCCTGCAAAAAACCCTTCGGTGCAATCACAATGGGGGGCTGTTGACGTTTGGACAGCCACACGTTCAACATCACTGGCCTCTTTGACCAACCAGCAGAAACAGAAAGCTAGATCCTAGGATTGCTTTGGGTTCACTCATGGAAAAATGTTTGGTCTCTTATGTTAGTTAGGGCCGTTAGGATGGAAAATGCGTTTTTCATCACACAACCCTGTGAACTTATGACATTGTTAGCTGAGGAAACAAGATGAATGAAAGATTCGAATCTATCCTGGATGTTCACCGTGCAATGTGGCCTGGGTGCTCACCACAACTTTTGGATTCAATCAAAAGTACTAGATCATGTGTCCGGAAAGGGAGGGCCAACAAACCAGTAACTTTTCTTGGTACTGATTCGATTTTTTATTTGGGGTGTCCCAAGCCCAAGCATTGATCATTTTCATTTGGGGGTTTGCAGGGTATTTACTTGTATCACACCCAAAAAAACCTAGGCAAATCTGATCTTTGTAGAGAAGACCATACCAACCTCAATTCTCATCTCGATGGTTGGATGGGGGCTGGACTCTATCAGGGGGTCCGCTGAATTGCAGCGGGGAAGCAGTGAGCTCTTGGATGCCCTAGTGATGAAGTGTGCTCAATCAGGCAAATTTGATTTGACTGTCCTCCCGGAAATGCATCCAGGTATTCTTGGCTTAAATTTACATATGACCTATGGACCTTATCCCTCAAACAGTCAGTAGTTTTGAGACCAAGTTCAAATGCCTGCTTAGCTCATAACTATATAAAAAATGGTGGATAAACGGTTTTGAAATTTAAAATGGCCAATCCAATGAGTTAACCCTTATCAACCACTGTTTTGGGGGAGGCAATTAGTCAAACAGTCAGTTATCAGAGTTGTCATTCAGCTGTAATTATATCATCATGGTCCGAGGTATGCCGCAGTTGACATTTGTACTTGGGCCACGGGATGTATTCCCCCTTCACTGGGTGCTTCGCTCTGAAGATGCTGCATTTGTCATTGACATATGGTCCCAAGAGGTTGTGGAACCATGGTCATTTAAGCTGAAGGATTTTTCTTTACTGTAATTGATTGATTGATTCAGACGAAGTAAATAAATACCACCTGTTAAACTGGATGGTATAGCACAGTATTGATATGCCAATTCGACACTGACAAAATTTTTAAAATGACAAGGACCTTGGCAAGCCTTGGGTATCAGCAGCCCCTTCCGCTGCATCATTAGCATCCGTCATTACCTTTTGTTTGGACCCGTCACCTGGAAAGCAAGTGTCGTATTTTTTGGAGGGTTAGAAGTTTTAAGGCATGGCATACCAGCAATAATTATAAGGTACGTCACACGGAAATTTGATGATGATTTTTACCTCCCATTGTCCACCCCAACCCAAGGGTAATACTATACTGATCAATCAGCTCAGACTCTCAGTGTCAGTGACTGCCCCAACTTGAGGCGGCACCGCTCTCAACGTCGACAAGGAGATCGGGTGGGACGTTGCTGGAAGCATCTCCGTGAGAAGGGCCTCTCCCTTTTATCCCAGGTAGCAGCCTTTTTGGACCCTCACCTTCATTAAATTTCACTGAGCTAGGCCAGCAGTGGACTGCATACATCATTGGGCAAGCCAGGAGAAGCAGTATTGAATATAATATGTATATATAATATGGTTTGCTAAATCAGTCAGTTCTAATTTGATCAGAAACTCTTTGTATACTCTACTGGACCACCTGGCAGCCCAGGATGACCACCTCTTGGACCTCTGCGATGGTGCGCATGAAAGAGTTCGCAAGCCGCGGCAACAGCTGACACTGCAAGAGAAATTCTCTTTGGTGCAAAGCGTTCGAGATGGCAGGCAACTCCCAATTGATTCATTGAACAAATTAGTAATAATCAAATTTGAGATACACTGTCCAAATAAAAAATTAGTTGGTCAGCCATAAATATCATTGACTGACAACCCCTGATGATAAGCCTTTGTCACAGCCTCACCAATCAAACCAAGACCATCAACAATAGTAATGTGCAAAGTTGTCTCTACAGTCAGTCAGTTTCTTTCCACTTATCACGTCCTCAAATTTTTGCAGGTGATTTAACATCTCAAAAAATTGAATAGACCGGACCAATTGAATTGGACCAAGGACACCGTACATACTATGTCTAAATGATTGGACTTGACCGATTTAGTCAGTGACTTAGGACTTAGGCCTCACTGACTCAGACTCACTCACGTCACTGGACTCGACCTTTGCATCGTCACCAGGCACTTCACCTTGGCCCGGTCAATGCTGGAAGCCCATGTCAAGTTGAACGTGCAATACCTTGCCCAATGGGATATGGTCCCCCATCTGATTCATTCCTGGTTCTGGGTTAGATGATTCGGAGGGGTGACCACTTATTTTAAATGGCTCTGGCTGGGTTAAAAATAATTGGTTGTAATGACTGTGTTTTCTCAAAATTGATTAAGATTCGAATCTTCGATGTGAGCGACCTTTGCATTTGCTCTTCATTTGTTTGTGACGGCAGGTAGTGATGATGATTGAGTCATCTGGCGTAATATGTTTTTTATTATTGTTTCATGAATTAATAGCATGAATGAACAGGTTCCTTTTCCTGAGTGAAGTTTCAATAAACTTATAATCTAGTGGATTTCACCCACCCCCCCCTACAGACTGACCCTGCAATCAACTATTTAAAAATAACATGATCTGGTTTGTCCTTTTGCCCCTGATGGTCCCTTGTTTTGTTTGCTGAACTTGCCCACATTGCCCACTCATCTTAGATCCAAGCATCACTCATGACTCGTCCGCCTGAGGCTGTCTACCTCAAGAAGCTCAAGAAGCTGCTGGGGGAAACTCAGCATCTTCATGTTTCTCGGCAATAATGAAAGATCAAATCAATTACCAAAAACAGTTCATGTCCAAGAGTCCCATAATTCAGTCAAATTAGTGCTCCATCACAGCTTAGAGTAAGCAAATGAGTCATGAGACTGGTGTTATTGATTGGGTGGACAGCCTTCAAATATCAAACCAATATTGAACCATTGATGGTCCAGTGGTGTGTGACGTGACATGTGTTTTTACGGACGGTCTTGAGGTTTATTTATGTCAAAAAGGAAGTACCTTACTTACCCTAGGCTCAACAGCTGCTATCATGATAGAACGACGACTCAGCCAGCCTTAACTGAGGTTTCCTTTGATGGGAGTGCTGTGCAAAAGATTCCTGTTGAGGCTTACCATCTTTACAGCCACTTGACTGACGTATACGTTGGGTTGAGTCTAACTCTTTAAGTCTTTTAGTCTTTATTTGTTCATTTTCAAAATCAGAATCAACAAAACATCCTGAATTCATGTCTGTTTCAAATCCAACAATGCGCAATGATATATTGCTTCATATATATTAATATTGTTTGAACCCATCGTTATTGTCAATTGTTTTAGAACAAGTACTGGTGACACTCTCTCAAACTAGAGGTCGGTTGGGCTTGGACCGTCACCAACACTGTCACTCACCAATACAAAGGAATCATTGCAATAATTAATGAATGACATCATTGATTCATGCAAACCACTGAGTCAAGAAATAATTCTGAATCTTGATCAAGAAAATTATTTATTTATATTATTGTGTGACCTGACAGTTTTTTTAATTGAGATTAACTGATTAGTACTTACTTAGACCAGATGGGACTTAGTCAGTTTCATGAACCTGTGTGACTGAATCAGAACTTTACCTAATGATGATTCATTAGACAACTCATGAGTATTATTATATCAAATTAATATTATCGCCTGAAAAAGTTGAGCCAGTACTTTTTGCCCAATGATTCAATACTTCCAATCAGATTCAGCATTAAAATAAAATAATTAATTTCGTGTCATGTATCATCTGAGGTTCGAGGTTGAACCTGGGTGCTTATGCACCTCCGTTGGTATCTTCATTGCAATTCACTCTGGGCAGGGCTACTGATTGGTCTGTCCTTGTCATTTGGGAAGGGCTAAGCGAGCTTGTCATTTTGGGAAGGGATTCATGGTCAGTTTTCTTTTTCCTGCCCCCATTGAACCAATAGTCGTCAACTGTGGCCCCGATAGAATAAGTAGGAAATCTGAAAAAGTTTGCACGATGATTTGATTGGCTCAAGCCCAACAAATGTGACTTCAACTACGACTTGAGTCTGAGTAGAAATAATCATTGCTTGGACTTTGATCCAATGGTCGCAGTGAAACCGCGATCTCTACTTGTGCCCAATCCTGATGATGATGATGATGCTGATGATGGATCCACATTTAGCTGTGGCAGTGGCACGTTTGTAGATTCAGTCCATCAGTTGCACACGAACAGCTCAAGCTTTCGACAGGACCCCACTGCCTGACCAAAATGAATACCTTTTATCAAGCTTAGTTAGAATTAGTTAGGGGAAAATGCAGTTGATTCATAGATTACTCACTTAGCCCAGAGATGATGCGGTTGATCTGTAGGAGGTTGCCATGTTTCATTACTGTTGGTTTGAATTATGAGATAGTCAATAGGATCTTCCCTGCATTAAAACACCCCAACTAGCACTAACACAAATGTTGCAGGACCATGACTGGGAACCACTTCTCCAAGCAGCCAATGGAATTGACACTGCTTGGCGCACTGCACATGCAGAGCTCCATGAGACAGTCCTTTCCGACCTTTGGACTTTTCAAACATTTTTTCCAATTGGATCCAATATGTAAATCCTTGTAAAGCGAATTCCTAGCAAAATTCATACGTTGCATAAATAAACAAAGCAGTCCCAGTGTTGGTTTTGATTGATAGCGAGTAGCAGGAGAATACACTCAAGTTCTGATTTCCTTTTCAAAGTAATTCAATACAGCTGGGCCCTTATTATTGATTCCATCACCTTCATCCCAAGGACTCATGGTTGAGGCACTCTTCTGGGGCAACGAGCTTTTGCTCAGGTGCTGGAACGGCTGAGATGTCTAGGGCAGTCCTGGAGAAATGTGTCAATGAGAGTGGGTTGGTTGATTTTACAATGAGCATACCAACGCTGGCCATGTGGGAACCTTGGTTGATTCATCTTGAAACAACTGCGACTGTTATTAGTTATGTCCTTTTAGTAGTATCTATTTTTCATACCAAATTATAACGACGCATTTCTCTGATTTAGATTACAATTGGATTATGGTTCTTCTGAGTTTTATCCCATTTCAAAATCTGAAACCAGGCCCATTGGGGTTCAAGAACTGGTTGAAGCATCCCCCCATTCCCCATTACTTTACTAAGTAGTCAGCTTGATCGGTTTGATTGATTTGACCCAAAACCAAAGATAATATTCCAAGATAAAATTACTTAAAGGCCAGTGACACTTGTGACACAACTGGTTCAATTGGGGTCTGTCTGTTTACTACTAGAACTGGTTGTTAAGCCTTGAAACTGATGAATGATGTGCACACACCTCGCTCAGGAAATGGATCCAGGCTGCCAATCAGTGCTCAAGGACAACTTGCGTTGGTGTGGTCAGGTCACTGGCCAATGCCCTCGGGAATCATGCCTGTTTGGTGACATTACTGAACTCATTCCCAATGGTACAATACAAACAGGTTGGCCATACTCCCAAAAGCTTTCTGCAGTGAATGGGTGTGATTTATCAGTGGTGCAACAATGTGAGGCCCATGGTCAGGCCACATGCAAGGTTTACAAAGGTTGTAGCAGCTTTGACTGTTCTGGACTCCCCTGCCCGGACTTTAGCACTGCAGGGCTAAAGCGTAAACGTCAAGGTCCAACAGTTCCAGTTTACATGGCTCATGGAAAGTATGTCTGCAAGAGTCGTGTGCCATTGCTACTCATTGAGTGCACCAAGGATCATTGGCATTCATACCTAACATATTTTGTTTTTTCAACAAACAGGTTTGGTTAGTTCATGTTACAAGTGTAAGTTTAGCTGGTTGAAGCCTGGTGTGACTCCATAAAAAAAGTGATGGACGTATGATGATTGTGGTAGATGTTTTCTATTTATTTCTTTTTGGTTAAAGAACAGAGATACGGTTATTTTGACAATAAAAACTAATTACAACTGACTGTCTGACAATGATAGATGACAATGGTGTAAGTAGACCACCGAAGCCTAGGGTTTGGCACCAGACAATGCATGACTCTATCCGCTCAAAGTTTAACAGTTTTTCATTTTTAGATTTTTTAATCTAGTCAAAAAATAAAAAAATACAAACCAGATCCCTGGACCTCCCAAGCCCAAGGACCTGGACATGGCTATGCTGCAAGACACGCACCCCGATTATGACATGTATCAAATGTTCAGTGAGCCCAGTGACTTTGGGTTCAGTGGAACATCACGCTACCGCACTTGGATTCCTTGTGCTCACCGTGAGCTGACCACATGCGTGTTTGACCCTTACATGTTGAAAGATTCCATCCAGGAAGCCTTCAAGAATGTGAACTGCCAAATTTCTGACTACTTAGTGGCTTCAAAGCCGGAAATCATGGTCCAAGCTAGTGAACTGGCAGCACGGCTGCCATTACGTCCAGAGTCCTCAAATCTGAAGTATCTCATGACCCCCCGTGAGCGCCAAACTTGTGAAACTTTAGATGCAAGGTTTCATATTCGATTTAGAAAACCGCCATGGGGAGACCGAAATTTGGTATACTTCCTAGGTGATGATGCTTCGTATACAACCACTTGGTCAGGATGTTCTGGGAAACTCCCAGCCATGCGTTGTAATTCCAAATCAGCCCTTTTCTGGTTACCCAGCCAGCAGCGTCCTCTCACTTCCAAAGAACTTTTAGTGAGCATGGGCTGGCCTTGTGTGCCGGAGGGGCGGCTAGGATGGGAGTTCCAATAGTGGGGGCCTCTGACCCCAAACGAGCTGCAGACCTCCTAGGAAACAGCATGCATTTTACCACAGCTGGGATCATGCAACTCATCACCCTGGCTTGTTTTGCGCCAGCCCGCTGATGGATTCATCCTTTGTGAAAGTCTTTCAGGTTGATATGATTCAATGATCCTTCAGTTCAATATGATGCATGATAGTTCAATTCATTATCCGTTAAATTGGACCTAAGTAGTTTTATCTGAATATAAGAGTACTTAAGTATCATCAATAATATTTAGTCTACATAGTCTAAATCATTCACTGCAGTGACAGTGATGGATGATCATCAGACTGGGCTGGGCACACGGATTTCACCAAACAAACGGAGTACAGGCGCAGCAGTTTGATTCATTGTATTCAGCCATTACTAGAATGTGCTTCACAGTTGGACAGAGTCGGAGTCTCACAAAGTTGAAAAAATTGGGGAGCGCTCGTCAGCATCAATTCAACTATTGTTTTTTGCTCTTGTTCTGAAAGGTTGAAAGGTTAGGCTAATGAATTAATGGACTGACTCACGGACTGATTGACTGGAGGGTGGCAGAATTTAGTTTGGTGCAGGTACTTACCCTAAGACTAGATCAGGAATGAAATGAATCGAAATGACAAACTGAAGTGATGACAGGTGACTTCCACGTAATCAGCTTCATTTTGAAGGCAATTTCCAAGTTTAAACCATGTGGACTCGTATATGTTCCACACTGATTCTTAAATCCCCAAGGTTTTTATTTTTGTGGAACACAGACAGTATTGAAAAATCTTTATCTTCTAAAACTCTACTTGATAGAGTTCATTTCACCCTTAGCCTTTTCAAGTCAAGAGTGTCAAAGGAACAATCGAATCCGAATCTTGTACCAATGGCCAGTGAATTGGAGATTGTTTGGGAAGGTGGTCAAGTCGCTGCCGCCCCACCCATGGATGATGGGGCCTCAGACGCAGGGAAGTCCACCAAGTCGCGATCCACACGAGCACCAACAAGCAAGGCCTCAGCTCCAGGTGGTCCTGCGGGGCGTGGGAAGGCAGTCATGTTGAGCTCAAGTTTCTCTACATGGTCGAAGTGTCCAGAAACTTGGGTTAAAATCAGGTGTTGTTGACATGTTTTGTTTATGTTTGTAGGTCCTGACAACAGTTATTTGTTCCCAACGGTTCCCATCATCAATCATCATGTCTTTGATAAATGAAGCCCTATCCTTTTCTGATAAATCACATTATATGAACATGCATCTTTGATTGTTTGCCCTGGTGATTGAATCATTCTTTCGTTTTTTGGGGTCAGCCAAATTAATCAAGTAAGGACAACCATATCAAGGATTTCGTTGAAATGGCGGACCCGGATCAGTGCACCCGTGCGTTTCTAAACACCCTCACAAGTAAGCAGCTGCGTCTTGCCTTTTATGCCCTTTATCGCAAGAGCCCATTTGCTCCATTGGATTCGTTTCTTCGATCTGAAGTTTTTTGTGACCAGTAGTTTCGCTTTAGTTGGTTTTTCTTCAGTCCATCCTTTTGCACAACAAGCCTAGGCCTAGGCCTGATCCATGATCCCAATTAACGCCTCGAAGGAAGGTGTATTTGTTCATCAAAGTCATGACCATCATCAACAACTGCATCATAATTTGTCTTTCCTTTATATTGACTAAATCTAAATGAGTTGGCCTTGTGGTTGATAGTCAAAAATGTTGCAGTCACATTTTCGGTTATTATATGCTATTTAGTCTGACTTAAATGACTCGACTATAAGTACGTTCCAGGGCCACCATCGTTGAGTGAGGCTCAACAAAAAGGAGCTCGGAGAAATGTTGGTTAAGGAGTACCAGCGTTTGGGATCACCTTTGCAGAAACAATCGTTGCTGCAATGCATCAAGACTGTTGAAATTGAATTGAGCCGGAACACAACTTTCAACATTATGCCGTTGAGTCCCTTGACGTTGACTGCCGGGATTTCTGGGTGAAAACAGGTTCATTGATACTAGACTGGATGTTCTTAGGTAGCTAAACAAGCTTCAGGCAAAGAATAGGGCATCAATAATATGATCATGATCCATCAAATTATGTGAAGTATATTGAAGTAGGTTTACCTTTTCATACAATTAATCCATGTATGAGTAGAACCAACCAAACGGATCAATAAGTAAAATAAACGACTGTCACATTGGTACTATTGGGCATAGACCAAGGTCCCAGGGTCACACATTGACAAATTAATTAAATTGGTTGCCAATGTAACTTCAGTAAACATCTTGCAATGAGAAATTCAAATGTTTGACTTCACATCATTACATTGACTTATCATATGGATGACTGACCAGCCCATGACTATGACCGACTGAGGCAACGGGGAGTTCATGCTTGAGTGTCGAGGTGCAGTGAAGCCGTTGCCGCCGCCTTCAGGATCAGAGCCTTGGAAACTGGAATTGGCAGCTGGGTCCCTTATCCCTTATGTTACCGATGGACAGAAGAAATTGTGGGCAATGGAGGTTTTCCAGCAAGTGGATAGTAGCACACCTGTTGTAAGTGATCGCCTCCCTGACCTTGACTTGAATGCAGTGGTTCCTTCAACATCATCAGCGCCATCACCTGTCCCTATAGCACCCATGGTTGGCCTTACACCTCGCAACTTGACTCACCAACTTTCATTTAGATGTACATGTTCCTAGTTGTCTTTTCCTTTCCCTGCCTGTAATATTACTGTAATTTACATCATTCAAGCTCCTCCATTGATATCTCCATTGATATGTTGTACCTAATCAGTCGTCTACTTACTAATAATAATTTAGATAACTATATTGCCTGTCACTGACTCACTGTCAGTCAGTCGGCTTTAATTAATTCAACCTATGAACATGATGGGGATTTCTAGGCTTTCCAGCTTTCCATGTGGTTCCCTCTTTATTTCTCTTAGCGAGGCCATCAAAATTTAAAACTTATATATGGGTCACCCCCAGCCAGAAATTAGCGCCGTTTAATTTAGGTGTTGGTGAATTGGACAAAGCACAAAGCATGCAACCGGTGTGTCACTGTGGCCTTGACCGAGCCGCATGTGGGGCATGTGGGAAGGGATATGCACAAGAGATTGCTCAGGGGCGAAAGCCTAAATTCCAAGTCATGAATCTTGGAACCCCTCTTCAAGATCAAAAGCCAAGTGATGGTACCCCATCTCAAATTAATGAAGACTTTATTGGTTCATGTCCTGTGTCTTGGTCGTTCTGGGATTCATTTCTGATTGACTGCTGGCAACATGACATTTTCCACTGAATACACAAAAGTAGGTGATAAGTGATTAGCAAGGCTGAAGGTCAAAAAGGTTAATCTTCAGAATGAGACACCAGAAGTAACTAAGAATGAGTTGAAATAAAAAAACCACGATGTATCAACACATTTGTTTTTTGGGTGACCAACAATCATGCAAGCAAACCCAAGAATCTTAGCTTAAGAATCAATCATTTTAAATGACGCAACAAAATAATGGTATTGATTTGTATCCGTGATACTAATAGGAACGACTTATGGTTTCAGCTTCAAACATCACAGATTCAACAAGTTTGTAGATGTCCCGGATCGCTTCCTTGAAAACTTGAAACAGCTAATGGCAACTTACAATAATGGATTTGTACTAATCTATTGTTTCCGTTCAAAACCCACACTTCAACCCCTGAATTTGTCCGGGTCGCTGCCAATGCTCAGGCAACAGTGGCGCAAATGCCAAAGATGCGGCACAGCCGGGCAAAACCAAGCGTGTTCCAGTTTGTGCCTGTGGCCATGAGCGAAGCAATTGCGTGGACTGCAAGAAGGGGTTCTTGGAGTTAACCCTTGCTGGTGTGGAACCATTCTTTAAAGAGAAACCGGTGACCATCAAACGGGTTCCAATTTGTGCCTGTGGGGATGAAACTGCTGAGTGCTCAAAATGCAATCAAGGATATCTCACGATGACAATGCAGGGTCTTAACCCCAAATTCAAGGAAATCGAGGAGGTTGAGCCCACACCCCCAAATGAGAAGCCGAACAAGGATGATAAGGAAGACCAGCCTCAAGGCTTGGGCTGGTCTTCAAAAGGGGGTCATTTGAGTCATTGTTGTTTCTTTTCAATGGGTTCGGGGTAGATGGCTTTTTCTTTCAGGATTAATTATTATTGGGTGTTGCTTGAAATAATTTGAAATCATTTGGGAAACCAATCCATCACCAATGAATCTGCCAATCACAAATTTGTTGGATTCATCAGTCAGTGAGGTGAACTACTTTACTAACACTTTCAGAAAAAAAACTGGAGTGAGTTCAGCTGGATTTTGATCAAACTTCCTGTAAGTGAGTTATGTTCAGGCTCAATCGATCAACGAATAAATCAGTTGTAGCTAATGAAAAAACATAGAAGGCATATTTGACTACCATAGTCTAGCCATTATCTGTCCATTCACCCTGATCAGGGGTTGATGGTGACATGACGAGCAAGGTGCCCCAGGCCAAGGATCCCAAAGATGGTGACAAGGGTGTTCCGACTGAATTTATGTTAAATTTTTTCTGTTTGAGAAATGGTGTTTTCAGAACAGCAACTTTTATATGTTAGTTGTCAACCCCAAACTTGTGCCAACATTGCTTGTAACATATCTTTGACATCAACAAGCATTGAGCATCTAAAATGTTTGTGAAAATAAATTGAATTTAAATGCTGGATTTTATGCATACATATATTTTCCATATAAATATATTATATATTTCAACAAACTAACTAACAGTACAGAAACTTAATTGAGTACTTTTACACCACTAGACCAGTTCGAGGTAAAGACGGAGAGAACGCCAATGTCACGGAACCATCAGCGAAGAAAGCTCGCACAGAAGACACGAAGACTCTTGAAGGTACCTTGCCACTGATAAAAAATATAAACCTTGAAAAAATGCAACTTTCCCATGTTTTCTTTCCTTTAAATTTTCTCCTTTACCCCAAACTGACCTTCCAATTCCTAGCATTCCCCGGTGAATGCTGGCAGGTGGCAGTGCAGCTGCATCGCCAGCAGCCCCATCTCCGGCTGCAAAGGTGGCTGCATCCAAGATCTTCCCGCCCCCCAAGAAAGCACCATGAGCCCAATCAGGCTCTCCCAACTGACAGTGGGGTTTGGCACTGGTGGATTTTTGGTGGTTTTGGGGTGGGTTTGGCTTTGTCATAGGGGGACCCTCCAAAACACTGTAAATTACAAGGTTTTAGGCATGTGACCCCTCTCCTCGTAACCACTCTTAACTGCTCATAACTGCTCTTTTTCACTTTTGGGACTGGTGCTAACAAGACTTTCTTGGGGTAGGTGTAGGCTATGGAACATTGTGCCAACATCCAAGTGTATTCCCCTTTGTGATCATTATCTTGTTGTGTTGTGGGGCGTTGGCATTAAAGCTAGGGTTCATTTCAAACACTATAGTCATAGTACGATCCTATTTTGTTTGGTAGCTTCAACCTCAAACAAATGATAAATGGGTCAATATAATATTAGCACCTCATATACTGTTATACCAAGTCAAGTGTGTTAGTTTTTCCATCAATACCAAAGCAGCCCGGGTTTGCTGTCTGACTACTCGTGACGCAAAATTGATAGTGGATGGGTAGATTGGAATTTCTTATAGTAATGGTTATCATTCTAATTAAAGAAGCTAATGCCGGGTATAACTAGCTGGGTGTAACTAGCTCGCTGAATTTTTTGTTTCCAGTTGAAATCTGGTTAGCTGGCAATGGGGATGATTCATTACCTCGGCTCATGCCGCATGACCTTAAGACCTTATACCTTGAAATTTGGTATATTATATAAAATAAAAACCGAATAGATGATGCCAACTTTCCTTTTAAGGGCCAACCACCACACCATCACCGGCCAGTCAAGACACCATGCCACCCGCATTGTCAGCAATAAGACTTGCCTTATATTTAGGCATACCTGGGTTTGCCGCATGACGCTGACACTGGCTGCAAAAATTGGACGGCATGTTTTAGCTGACCAATAATGGTTAGTTTTTGAATGGATGAATGATTACAAAGAAAATAATTTCAAATTGTTCATTAGTTTCAGGCTCCACCATTATGCCATTAGCTAATCAGTCTGGCCTTGATTTCTTTCCATGCAGCCAGTGAAGCTAAGCTCGCTCTGGCCAAATCCAGAATTAAATATCAAGGATCTGCAGCAGTAAATTATTGCCTAGATGGCTATTTCCCTGACTTTTGCACTGACCATTTTTCCTCAGAAACGAGCTATATTTCCTGACCAAATTAAATTTCAACAATTGAATGATCACCCATTTGATGATATACAATAATTAGGTCAGAGTCTTCGGCCAGTCATTTTTTCAGGGTTTGCTGTGATATATCCTATTGCACGTTAAGTGGCAGCAGCTCGATTCGGTACCAGTCCAGTCCCACTCATTTTTCCAGCCGCCTTACTGCCTTGACCAGCTCCAATTAAAATTTAGATGTTCAACAATTGACTGATTTGGAAATAGATTCGGATAGTAAAATGATCTTTCAACTTCAGTGTGTTACTGATGATGTGCGTGTTGCTTCCAATCCAAGAGGCTTGGGGCTGGCTTGTAAATTGTTGGGTCTCGCGTGACTGGTACTCATCAACTCACCTGAGTGCCAACGAAAAAAATGTGAAAAGCATAAGGCTAATGCCATGTGTTGTCAGGTGTTTTCAATATGGACCATTAAAGGGGCACCAAACCATATCCGTCATAAGTAGATTGATCATTCAAATACGACCTTCATGAAACAAAATTATCGCCAGCGATTGAGGGATTCACGCTCCGAGTCCCCAAGCTTTTGTCCAGTGGCCGTCATTGTCCCTGCGACC
>OMLO01002554.1_pt1 | contig 14770 bp, 4 predicted proteins | sample 1674811 | NCBI WGS metagenome assembly OMLO01 (sample SAMN06265003, study PRJEB25207) | coral metagenome | isolation source: Coral host | place: Mexico:La Bocana,Puerto Morelos, Mexico | collected 2008-11-13
ACAAGGTTGCCAGAACTGTCCCATTTGCTGAATTTCCTGTATCTGTTGTAGTTAAAAATTAAATTCCTTTCTCTCTTTAACCTTCTTATTCATTGATTATGCATAATTAGGGTTAGAAGACAAAGGAAATTGAGAATTCAACTAGGTTTAAATTTTTTTTAACTGAATTTAATTTTTAACTACAACATATCTACCCTTGTCAATGTCACTTCAAAGGCAATTTACATGCCAGGGTCACTTTAGGATTGTCAACTTAGAAGGACATGAAGTAAAGAGAAGAAGAAATTAATTGAAGATTTGTTTTCAAATGCTTTTTAAAACATTGAGTCTGCTGTATGATGGGTAAGGAAACATTTCATTGGTTTATAGAAATAATACATCTATGTTTCTATACATCCACTATATTTGTTGCCCAAGGCTAATGCAATAGACATTACATGTACCTATATGCTATTGTTTCTGGCATTGTGAAGTGGTTGCTATTTTAATAACTTGAAACATTTCATCTCAGTGAGTTTGTGCCATCACAGAAAGCAGAGATGGTGCAGAGGTGAGAATGCTTGCTGTCCTCTAATGTGGGCCGGGCTTGATTGCAGATCTGTGTCATATGTGGGCTGAGTTTGTCGTTGGTTCTCAACATGCTTCAAGCATTTTCCTCTGAGTTCTATGGTTATCCTTCCTTTTGAAAAACCAACATTTCCAAATTTCAATTCAATCACCATAGAAGACACATGTTAAAACCAGCTAAAGCATATGTGGCCTCCTGTTTATAAACTAATATCTTTATTTACATACTAAATATGGGCCAGTATATTTACAAAAATTATTATTTTTTATTCAGTTATGATATCAGAGATACATGTAGTCTACCCAGGCCAGTTGCCACAGGTCAGGACAACGTTAATTGGTAGTTATGGTAATTATTCTTTCAAGGTCAGGTACATGTAAAAGTTATGAAATTTTATTAAATCCACTCAAAGAAATTCTCAATTTTCTGTCAAAGCCAGGGGAAAGTAAGTACATGTAAGTTTGCTGAAGGAGTTATTGGCAGTGACCATCTACTATAATTATGGAATAAAATAGTTTTCTGTAGAAGAAATTGAAGATTCAGGTTTGGGTTTCAGCTGCCTGGCTGACATTGTGCTAATTACATACTGGAAGTAAGAAACCACAGCTTAATACATATATTCCTATAAAGCAGTAGAAGTTGTTAAGAGTTACCTCTTTTAAAGCGTCTTTTTGTTAGGAGTTTATGTGGTCTTAATTAAGGTGGTGTGTGACTGTGGATCTCGCTTTCTGGGTTTGAGTCTTGACTGGGTTTTTTTGTTGTTGTGTTCTTGGGCAAAACACTTAACTTTCACAGTACCTCTCTCCACCCAGGTTGGGTGCCAGTGAATAAATTGCTGGGTTACTTTGCAGTAGACTAGCATCTTGTGCCAGATACAGGTGTTACTTTGTAATGGGCTAACATTATTATTGTGCCGGGGAGGGGCAGGGGTTTTATTAATGTTTTCAGCAGGTGGGCAAAACTATTTGAAATGAACTTCTCTATAAGAAAAACTTCTACTCTAGATGGTCAAACCAGGCAGGTAAAATAGTCCTCACATCTGATCAATTTGCCTGGTGCTCAGACTTAAATGAAACTCCTAGAGGGGGAGAGCAGGAGAGAAGTACTCCTAGTTGCTTAAAGTGCAACTAACTCCCCAGTTGTTTTTTCCTTTAATGAAAGCTACTAGTTTCTCTTATCACTTCAGTGAAAAAAATTGACTGATGAAAATTCATTGATGAAACTCCTGCATTTCTACATATTGTTGTAAGCACTATGGAAGGAATTTGGTTGGCCCTCATTGAAGCAAAGAAAGGCCAGGCAACAGGTAACAGCTAAGACTTCTTTACATTTGCCCTTAGATGTCTTTTAAATCCATGTCTGATCGTCTTACAGAAACTGTACTTTAATTGCTAAAGCAGTAATGCTAATGCAACAATTGTAGGCTGGGACTAGGTGTAAGAACCTCACTGTCTGCAGCTGTCATTTAATCCCTTCTAATGAGATAATGGAGTGAGTCCTGTTGGCCTCGCAGTTAGTATGCTCTCCTCCAGGTCTATTAGTCTGTACGGTTACTGTGCCTAGCATTGACTATCATCCCATCCAGTGGGAAGTGGAGGTGAATAGTGGTGGATATTTACCTTGCCGCTTCGGGGCTTGGTAAATATCCACCACTTTCACTGACACTGAAGTGAATAATTGGTTTAGCATATACCACACAAGCTGAATAACTAGCGGACCAAAGAGTAACTGGACTTGTTTAAGAGTAACTTTATTTGAAGCGGGAAGCCATTTTATTTTTGTTTGGCTGCTCAGAGGTGAATAGTACTCGGCTAATCACCTCTGAGCTAGCCAATCAGTGCACACAAAAAACACTATTCATTTGTGTGGTATATACTAAATTTTGTTTCTTTTGCATTGTTTTGCAGGGATAGTGGTACTGCTTTGCATACAAGAGATCCTTTGTTTGCATACAACAGATTCTTTTTGGCTTGTACACAAGATGATGACAATGATGTTGTATTTTGCAGACAGACGTATCACAGTCACCTTGCTTCCCCATGTCAAGTGGGCACTAGGAAACTGGCATATGCCAGCATCCTCCTACTCCTGTTGCACCAGTTCAAATCACAGTGATTTACAATAAATCATACACAAACGACACAAGTGGAAGCTAAGAGGATGGTCCAGGCCCTCTCTCCATCAAATAATACTTTACTTTCCATGGCATGATGTACAGAGAGAAGGCTAAAACTCAGTGGAAATATTGAGAGTTGCTGGCGGAAAACTGAAGGTACATTAATACAATTTATCAAAAGCACTTCAAATTGATCAATAATCAACATTTTTAGTTACAGGTACTTGTAGTTTTGTAGAATATTTTACTGTTGTTGATATTACATGCCAAGGTGGATACTGAATGTGATCACCATGTAAACTGTTGGAAGTTATATGCAGGTAAATTGCTGAATGTATTATCCAGCTAGTGAGTTAATAATGTTGATGGTAAACTAATTAAGACCAATATGAAAAAATATTGAAAAAAGGCAATGTATGGAATAGATAGGAGGAACTTTAAAGTAGTGTGAAACTACTCTGCTATAATGTTATATAACTGTGTCAAAAAAGCTTAAGTGGGAGGTGTAAATAGTCAATACTCAAATGTCGACTGTCCTTTAAAACCATTAAGAGGGGAACACATTTCTTAGTATGGTTTTGTTAGAAATGTGATTATAAATGCCAGAATACCAGGCCTAGTCCTTACGTTAATATAGTTTCTAAAGTCAACTTTGCAGTTACTTTATGAGTAGTCTGCCTCACAGAGAGACTATATCATAGATATCATAGGCTACCTTATTTGTTGCTTTCTAGTTCAATACATGTTGTGTTTTTAGTCATCGTAAACGGGTTACAACTTTACAATTTTGTTTCATTTGCACTTCAGTAACCCTGTGGTTAACATTTTTCTGTTTGTTTTGGCGACATCTATGGCTGATCATGACTCGGTCTTTCTGCTAACTGTTTCTATTTTAAGTGAAAAATTATTATTCCAGATGTATCGATTTTGTTATTTCGCTTAAGTTCTTTTTTCAGCGTGAGCTGTTTGCGATGCCATGCACCCGATGCAGCCCAATAGGGCTGAAATGGTTGTTTGTGGCTGCTTACACTCAGGCTGCGTCTTCGAAGAAATTAATTGCCACTTTTACATTAAAGTTCAGGGCCAGGTTCTTCTAAAGCCGGTTAACGCTAACCCAGGGTTAAAAGTTAACCGAGGAATCAATTTTTCTTGTTTAAAAATGTTTTTCACTTCTTATCTTTTGTGTAACTTGAGATTGCTCTAGTTCTAAACTGAAAGACAAAATAATATAAACAGGAAACAACACCGCAAAAACCCAATACTGAAATCAAATTTCTCCCTAATCCTGGGTTAGCTTAATCGGGCTTTGAACAACCCGCCCCAGATAAAGTAAAACAATTCAATTAGACATGTAGTTAAAGAAGGGGAAAGCTAAAAAACGGTGTAACTGCACAAAAACAAAAAAGTACAACTTAATGAACCATTTCATATACGTAAGAAAATTGTCCATCTTGCTTGGTTGTTTCCTCAACGTCTCTGTTTACCACGGCAGCCGTTTTACGAGTTTTTCTTTCAATAATGCCAATAAAGTGGGAAACGTGGCGGGGGGGGGGGGTCTACTTTTTCTGTACAGATGTGAAATTTTGCGATTAAGATGAAGTAATTTTAGAGAAAACATCTTCAGCTTTTTAACCGTATAATCTCTTGAATTCGTAGGAATATGGTCAGTTCAGTAACTTTCAAAGAGCCATGCTTTTCTCTGGTTTCAAAACCTACTGGCAATTTTGTACACTTAAATGTGTTTCCAAAGGGTCTTGATAGTCAAGAATTAGAAGTAAACGACGAAACGTTTCTTAAGACAACAAGGGAACCTGTCGAAACATGTCTTTGAAGCTTAAAAATTTTGCCGTTTACTTTAATTCTTGTGCTTTTACGCAATTTCCCTCGCCCATTAAATTTGACCATGGTACAGTTTGACCATGGTACAGTTTTTATTCAAACCATGTCGATGACTTTGAGACCTCACCATATGCTATATATTCGACTGAGGTCGCAGTTTCCTTTTCTATGGTGGCAACATGTTCTTGCGCGTTTTATGCATTTCTTGCAAATGTGTACTGGTAAAACAAAACTTATCAACCAAAAAAAAAGTGGCAGAAGGCGGATGGAAAGAGGAGGACTTCCTCGCGTTTCCTGCCTTTCTACCCCTTCCTCGCTTACGCCTGCAACGCAAACTACAGTTCCTGTAAATAAAGTCCGTGCGTGGCTCTGCGGGTTCTTTCTGAATACTGATTGATTAATAGAATTTTAGCGGCATCGAACGTTTGCAAGGCCAGTGTAAGGCCCCTCCCTCCCCAGTCATCTCTTCTTATCTCACTGATAAGAATCATCTAGATCCAAGGATAACATGCTACTTCAGAAAAACAGAAGTGAATAAATTTGAGAGTCCTTTCTCAGTTTCAATAGATCCGTCATCAGAGTACTTATTGTAGAGTCGTTTATTGTGAACTAATTATTTTTACTGCTTTAAAGCCACCCAATCCCAGCTCAGAACGAGCTCTTAAACATATGGGCCCAACCAAGACCATTTGAGCAGTTGTTTTAGCCCAGGCTTTACAATTAATTCTAAATCCGTGGTGGGTAAGTTTCTCGTTTGTGTCTCGTAGACAAACCCAATGCACTGGGTTTTTTGTCATGACTTTCAAATTGTAACACAAAAGGACTTTATGAAGACATAGTTGATCATCACAGTTATATACACAACTTAAGCCTGCTTTTTTTTCAGGCTTTAATCTCTGCTTAAGTTGTGTGAATAACTGCGATGATCAGCTATGTTTTTATATCTTTCTCCGCAGTTCAAATATATGATCTTTCATATACTGATTCATTTGCACAATAGCACTTTTCCGTTCTCGAATAATCGTCCCCTCTCCGACACCTCCCCTGTGAAATCCAAATGTAATGATAACTGAAAATGAAGCAGTTTCGTCGTCGTATAACGACCTTATCGCTAACTTCATCCCAGAGGTAGAGAATGACGTTAAGATCTATTCATGCCCTGCCCAGAACAAATGGATAACTCAGACAAACAAACAGAAAGGTCGCTGTCCATTTTAGCATCTACCAGTTATTGAGCAATTGAATTAATCGCATCGTTGAATGATCAGTCGTCTTGCTCTAATAATCAACCCCGCTCTTGAAGTGAATAATAAAACATCTCATATCCAACGCGCCCTTTTGGAATAATTGTTAATTATCGCCCTGGGCTATTGACCTAGGAAATATATTTTTGACGCGAAATTTTGTAGATTCCTGTGGGAAAAAAAACGTGCCTTCAGCCATTGATGCTTTGGCTTGGAAACTTTGTGATCATGCGTGAAACAATGAATTGTATAACAAATAGCTTTTGTTCAATGATACATTTCTATAATTTTCCGTTGACTTTGTCGAAAATAGGGGCTATTGAACCGCAGACAGACTTTGCAATTGTTTTTATCGGAATCATGATAAGTGTTATCTCTTCCTGAGGTGTTAGCAGTTTTAGCAAACAGTGATTTTACAGCTTCGTAGAAAGTATAATTAAATTGTAATTACGGGTGCATTCAGATCACGAATAATAATAACCCTTCTTTGCTTATTCTTTTGTTTCCTTAGTAACAGGAATTATAAAAAGTTTTTGCATGTCTTAAACTATGTTGTATTTCTATATTTTTTCTTTTCCAGTTGTTATCGTGAAGCTATTGCAGTCATTCTGCTAATTTTCAGTCGTAAAATCCAGCTTTTCCCTTACTTGCTTTTGACTCATCTTTATGTTGCTGTTCGAATTATTGCGGAACTTTTTTCTAGAGCCATTCAGATGAACATAGCAAAAAGCCTTTTAAGCTAACGACTTTGAAAGCACTACGGTGGAGCAATCCAGGTGAAAGTTGTTTTTGAGTACATGCGCGTTCTACTGCCTATTAAGGCGCTGCCACATGTTTAAATTGTCCGAACTTATGAGCCGCAGGCAAAAACCTACTTAAACCACTTTATTGAAAGGTAACATATGGTCTATTTTTTTCTGAAGTTCCCATTATGCCCTTCAAAGGGGCGGATTGTAACGTGAAAGCTTATGGATGGATTAGACTCGGTGACCGTTCACATCAAATGTTTCGAGCGATACTTGAATCTGTATTAACACGTTGTGCCTTCTAGAATAGAAAATGGTGGATGTTTGATCAGCATAGGCCACTCAAAGGTGTTATCGATCATGTAGTTTTTGGTCATTCTAATAGAGCTGTGATTCAAACTTCAGGCCTTTGTACTATGGGTACTTTTTCTACAAACTATCTTGTTTATTGATTTGGACTAATGAATTTTCGGTTTCAAACCAAGAGTAGTACCAAGAGTCTTGATTCTACCTATGAACGAAGTTACCCGAATTCCAAGGGTGCGACCGCCTTGCATGTTTCTCGAGTTCTCACATAAACTCATCTTGGAACATTTGGACATTTGCGTGGAATATTCTAGCGCCATCGCGTGATTTGTGGTCATTATCAGCGTGCAGACCATCCCTGTTTTGACCACTGATTACACCCTAAATGGTCTTGTCGATTTCACGGCCATTAAAACTGCCTATTTCTGGAACCATAATTGCCCCCATCCTGGTCTTTAACCCATTCTCTCACGTGTAACTAATGACCAGCAATCAGCAAGTCACGAAATGGATATAGCAACGTTATGTAAACATCGACAGCCTACGTTGCTTGTTTATCATTTTATCGTCACCAAAGAAGAGTCTAGGTTACCGAGACAAATTTAGGGGAAGTATTTCCTTCTCACAATGTTGATCAACTGTTCAAATAGGCCCGTATTAAACTGCCTCGCGTAGACATCCATAAGTGAATGACACAGATGATTGGCGCTGCACGCGATGATAAACTGTTTTGGCTTCAACTTACTTCGGGCTATTCTTTTGTCCTCTTAGCAAACGTTTTGTTCTGTTCACACTTCAGTGTCCTTTGAAGTGTTTTCGTCTATTCCGGATGTTCTATTCGCACTGTTACCTTAGTACCACTACACGACTAACGTAAAAGCACTTCTGATCCCTCACGAAATGTTTTTCTCGCGCGTCATGCGTTATGATTTCTAAATGGATTTTGGTAGTTCCGTTTTGTTTCATTGCGTTTGAAAGACAATGCTTTAGAATTTTCTCTTTGAACACCTTTAAGCTGTCCCATAGAAAGGTCTGCTCTCTTGAGCACCCGTAGAACCCAATTTCAGGTGAGATTAGTACAATTTTGAGGACATAATATGTTCACATCCTACAACGCCTCAATTTAATTACTTCCCTAGTGAACTCTTTCCGGTGACTATAATAACCAGTTACATAAGAACATTTTGGGGTTATGCTTTACCAAAACGCTAATTTTACTTGTCCTTCAACCCTTACCCAAATTTATTTGCAAAGAGTGCTAATTATTTTGTTTTGACTCCCGGTACTTCCCACCTTATTATACATGTACAGCGTTCTATCTGTTAATTGACGTTTCTCAATCATTCAATTGCCTTGTGTTTCTTCTCTACCCATAATCTCGACGTACATGGACATAGAGAACTGTTTCTTTACAGAATACCTCTCAATATACGAACGTAATGAACATAGTATTGATTTATTCTATGTGTGTATTCGATACTAAGCGATCTTTAGTGGTGATAGACTTCAAAGTTCTATGTTTAGGCGTGCAATCATTTATCAATGAACTCTTCAATCCTATATCTTTTTGCTTAAACCACTGGAGTTACTAGTTATGCTCAAGTAATGTCGTTATACACAAATTGTCTTCATTTGTAATAAAGCCAGTTGATTAAACTCGGTTTTGAAACTCAGAGAGCTTTTTCCCATTTGAATGCATGGCCACGGTGGCCCTCAAAGTGATAGAAATCTAAGAACAGTCTTATTGCTAGAAAGTAAGTACAGCGTAGCATTGATGCATTTCCTACATGGTCTCTTATAGACTTATTAAAAGGTTCTATACTTTAACAGTTTTTACATCTATATCATCTTGAATACTGTTTTTAAAAGACTTAAAATAGTTCTGCTGCTAATGACCGGATTGCAACTAATATTTGTTTCCCATTGAAACCATTCTAGTTCATACAAGCCAGTAAAAATAAAATCTTAATTTAGAAACGTATCACATCGAAATAGTAATATTCTTAATTAATCAGTTCTAGTTTCCCTGAACACCGAAATTTGTCGTCGTATTTACCCGGCGTTTCTTTCCTATAATCAGAAGTTTAATCATCTAAGGTGTTCCTAACTTCTAATTATGTGGATTAGATTCACAGTTAGCATGCAGAAAGAATTAGAGCAGTACTAACAGTTTATTATTCTGTGTGTGTGTATGTTATGTGGTGATGTTGATTATAATGCTTGGGGTAAACTGTCTGCAGTTGAAACGCCAATGCTTAGTCACTTATCTAAATGCTATCGAGTTAGAGTTTTACACAGTGCTTAATGTGATGCAGCGCAGGAGGCGAAAGGCGGGTTCCAAAGGTGTAACCATTCAGTATGAAAGATAAAAGCAGTGCGTTCTTACATTTCACAAACAAAATGTGTCTGTGAATTTGTACGGTACTCTTCTTAGTGCTGATGAAATTTACACTGAGCTTCCCTCTCTTCACTGAAACTTAGAGAAAAATGAGCGATTATTATCTAGAGAAGACAAAACTCTAAACTCTCTGAAAGTTCGACATGAGTAAAGCAAAATAAAGACCACGAATATAGCTGCAGCTCGGGAAAATGTTAAACAGAATTGAATCATTTTCTTCAATGCTGCGATTTAACCATTTTCTCAGTTTTCTTCAGTTCTCTTTCAAAGCCAAGTTGAAGAAGAAGGGCGTGGTATATGAGAACGTGATACACTTCAGTTGTATGTGTGAATCTCTCTAAAAGGCTGCAATGATAAGAGATGTTTATTGAGGGATTTCATTATTAACTTGAAATGTTAAGTACAAGCGATAAAACAACATGGTACTTTATTTTCAAAAGGCATGTAAAACAAACCTTGCCTAGGGTATTGTGTACGCTCACTTTGGCAAATCTGTGTTCTGTGTGTTACTTCACTCCTCGTAGGTGACTCGAACGTTGCCTTAGGCGTGGGAGGGGGAAGTGTTTTACAAAGACCCGAGTAAGGTTGATTTCTCGGTGTCAGCGTTAATCTAATGGTTACTACGGGAGAAGAGAATCCTCGAAGTAATTTCCTTTCCTTTGGTGCTAAAGAGGCCTGATATTTTGATCTTAATTCAGCAAAAAGCATGTAAAAATGACTTGAAATTTATTACTATAGAGTTGAAGCCCTTTCGACCAGTAGGTCAATATTATGTATAATGAACTCCTTAGGAGAATTTGGTTTATTAATACGTTTACTTCATGATCTGAACATCTCCTTTTAGAAGCTCGACATGAATCACACAGTTGACCTTCTGATAACTCTGGAGCGACGAACGGCTTATTCTGTAGGGAAGTCTCCCTAAATTGAGTCAATTATAGTCGGCTAGGAAATCAGCTTAGTTCATCTACAAAATCATGGCATATATTGAACGCTTCCAACTTCTAATTTTGTGGGTGATGTCATAAATTGAATTTAATGAAGTCCCATTGAGCAGGACGTTGTAGCGGAGTTGTTCACTTTTCAATTTTACCTTGCAACTGATTGTCAGAATTGAATTTTTTATTGGTCTGGTAAATGATTCGGTTAGAATTTATTATCAGCGCAGGAGTAAAGCAGCTAACGCTTCTATCTGAGTGTTCAAGCAGTTTAATTAAGTCTTTATCAGCAATGACTTTTAGTCATTAGAAATTTGTGGCTTCTGCAATGTATCAGCAAGGCGGTTGCCATTGAAACTTCCTTCTTTCCTTTTTAGCCTCGCCTATGTTCAGTTAAAATTATCAGATATTCGGCATGATTTGTAGTTTTCGAAAAGAGAACAAAATAAATCTGAGTGCCTAAACGGTCTAAATGTTCCTCGCTATTCAACTTTACCTTTTGAATATCTTGTTAGTTCTGTAATCCGTAAATAATATTTCATTAAACACGTTAGTCTCTGTCATAACGTTTGTTATCTCTTTGTTTCCTTTGTCTGTCCCAACAATTAAACATGTCTGGCAGTAAAAAAGATTTTACTCTTTCAAAGTTCCGAACTTTTTGAAAAAGCCGCTTCTGGCGCCAGATAAGACAAAGATAAGACTCTTAGAGCGGTTTTAATTTGGCCTTTCGTCGCTTTCAGATCTCAAGACTGCTTTTGCAGTTGGTTTGGCGATTTTTTAATCCTTTAAATTGAAGACGATTTTTCTGAAGTGCTTTGAGCTCAGTTATTAATAAGCTTTCAAGTAATAACGGAGTAGCGGTTATTCGTGGTCAGCAAAGTTTAACTTTACACGTGTGTGGTGGCGAAATCGTGGAATGATAGCTGTTACGAAACGTATGTGTATGGCGTTTGGGGCCAGTGCAGTTGTCAAATTGAGAAGATGTACTTTAAATTAAATTGACATATTTTATATATTTTCAATCTGTCGTCATGTTGTTGATATTTACCTACTCGTTTGCAGGCAATTTTTCTTGCCGACTCCTTTTAAGATTAACCGTCTTTATTTTCTGTGATTAATTATGCTCTTGGAAGTCTGTAAGTAACTTTATCAATGTTTTTTTTTAATAACGCACTTTCAGCTTCTAATTGAACTGAAGTATTTACTTTTATCTTATCAGCCTCAAGCGGAATTATCAAATAAGCAGCTTAATGACCTTGTTCGAGAAGATTAAACGTTTGTCCTAGCCGTAAAGGTTCACTTTTGGGTTTCTGAAAATTCTAATGAAGTCTATATTCTATAGACGTAATTTACAGGTTCTGGGTTTTTGGCCGCAAATCTGAACTACTTTCTAATTTAATTTATATGAGTTTTCGGCTGTGAAGTACATTGATCTGTAGCTATTGCCAACTAAAGTCAATCACTATTGAACACCTTGGCACAATAAACGTTATTCCCAACAAGTGTTTTCAGATACATCCATTTTGAAACTAATCCAAGAGTGTTTTTTTTTTCCACTGAATGGGCGCCTATTAAACATCTATAGGGATTAAGGCTCGCTCCTTCACTCAGTACGAATCGCTAGATTTTAATTTGCAGTAGTCAACCACAAGGTTACACCCATAACTAGAGTGCCAAAACCTAGTTTGGTTTAATTGAGGTTTTGCATTATCGGTTGATAGATTCCTTGTAGATTGCTTATTACTACTAGTAGACCGTTTGGTAAGAGATAAAGAAGCCTTTTCAGGTGCACTATACACTTGTGTTTTCTGAAACATCAAATAAACCGTGACAAAAGTTGGATACCTGTCAGTTCGGATTATCTTGATTTGTTATGACTTAAGTTCTTCGTTCAAGGCTACACGAAACGTACGGTAAATAATTGTTAACCATAGAAAACGTTTCAAAAGTGTCTGCAAAGAATCCTTAAATACCATCAAAGCCTTTTCCTTGGTCGTTTCTGTTGCTTTTGCATCATGTGGTTACATGGCATTTTAGAGGACGATGCGAGCCAAATACAGATGCTCGACCGCTAAAAGGCTTTTCAAGTATTGCCCTTGACATGTTGTGATCAAAACAAAATCTCAACGTATTTTGGCTCCACATCGTTACCCATGACAAATATGTGAAGTGGCTCCTAAGCCTGAGAAATAAGGGAATGCTCTGTTCCAGTCTTGTCTTCTATACTATAGCTCGATCGAGCTGCAATGGTTAGGGCAGTCTAGCACACACAAAATTACCGAATCCTAGAATCGTGATGGTGCAGTAAAATAAATGAATGCAAGTGGATGATTGCATGTTTTCTGTGTTTCATGACCTCGTTGAAGTGTCATGTGATTCTGTTGTAGCCAAGTCGCTGAGGCATAATATCAATGAGCAATGCACTGAAACTGTCAACCCAGGAAACTTCAAAACCTCAAGTCGCGGTGGTGGCGGCATTTTGTACAAAAAAAACAATGGTTAATTACCCTCCATCTTTCTTTCTTATGTTTATTTTCTCAACTGTTCCTGGTGCAATGCGTTGCATTGTCTTGCAAGCTAGATAATATCAACTCTACTTCTAGTTGCAATTATTTTTACCAGCAAGTTATATTGATCTCAAAAGGCTAAATATATGTTTCTGTAGTTTTGCTTACTCACTCTTGTTTACAGGTTTTGTTTTTAAATAGAAGGTTTCGTCAGGGAATAAATATCGGCTTCGGTCGATTAAGTGTTCTCGAGTATACTTTCATTGCTTGTACGTCATAGATACCCTGCTCGTGAGAACTGGGCCACTTCCGTGAGCTCTCACAGGAACTTTGGCGCGGTATTGAATACTGCGGTGGGTTCAACATCACTTGATTGCAAAAGTTTCGTGATCATAGCCTAGGTTCCTCGCGAAGGTTCCGGGCGGGCCAAGCCGCTCTATTTCAGCAATAAAACTTTAATTGAGGTTAAAGCAGTACACATATTGAGCTGAACTTTCTGGTTTTTGGAGAAGCTTGCGTGCACTCTGATGCAGATGTGATTTTGAACTGCCTGGCTATTTTATTCCTTTTTCATTTTTCTCTTGAAGTAAATTTGTCTTTTGGATTAGAGCAAAAAGTGGCCCAGATATTGGTATAGGGGCAAGGCTTAGTGCTTAGTGGCGTTTGTTTTGAAGTTCACCTTTTACCTTGATCATTACGCTAACTCCGATTATTTTTTACAAGAACGGTGCACCTATAGCTTGTGAAAGCAGCCGTTTTTGGGCGAGAAAACTGACTTCTTTCGTAGGCTGAAATTACGTTCGGTGGAATTGGAGGCGTTTTTTGGATTTGCCGACTTCTCGCTGGTAATGCCAACTACAACTGAATCGTCAGTTTTATAAATAATTTTTAAGAGTTGACGTCAATTTTCGCTTCTATTTAATCAAAAAAATGGCCCAGGGTTTTCTTCTTGATTCACCAACGCTGACAAGACTGGTTATTAATGAATAATATTTCTGGTAAATTCGAGTGATTTCAAGGTGTTCCCATACAGTTCAAACATGTAAGCTAGAGAACTGTATGTATAACAAAAAAGTAAAACACGAACCACAAATCACGATGTTTTATTTGAAAGAAACATGTTATATTATGTATAGCATGAAGTGTCTTACCTAGCAATTTGTTCTCCACGTCATGGCTGAATTTGAGATCCTAATATTTTGTAAAAATATTGCTCCCTCTCTCTAATATTCTTATAAATAGTGTTTGCTCGTTTTGCGTTCTTTTAGTTTTTCTGCCATTACAGTATATTAAGGAGCTACTTATCAAATCCACTTTCAGTACCGTGGAACTCAGTTTTCAAGGCTTCGCCTGGTATTCTATAAGCTTAGAAATAGAAGTTACACTTGGCGCTGTTTCCCTCGTTTCTTGTTTTTTTATTTTATCTTGTGTTTTATTTTTGTGCATACCCATTACTGGCCTCTTATGAAAAAGGACCAATTTCGTAGTCCCTTTTAAAAATGGTGCTGTAAAGCAGTGTTGGTTAACGCTTCCAAATGCCCGTATTGAAATGATCCATTCGTTTTAGCAGCGATACAGCACTCTTTCTAAAAGAGAACCCGTTCTAACAGAAAACCTCTCGACCTTGAGAGAAAAACAACCAGGTCGGTGACGTCTAAGTTAGCGTGCGATATGCACGATATTGACCGACTGCGCGCTTCTTCCCACGCCATTTAACTTCAGTCATTCTTAGACAACATCATTGTGTTTCAAGATACTGCGGAGCCTGAGCGATATTATCGCAGTCATGATATTATCTTAAGAACTTCAAGCAATAGATCATTGTTACCGTCATCGTAATCTCCAAACAATCAGTTCTTAAACAACAAGTGCAGTTGTTCCTCTCAAGCGATCTGGTTTGCATGGCTCTTTGAAAGGGAAGTCCATGTCGAATCAATATCAGCCGTATCGAAACCCACCCTCTACCGCCTAATTTAAGAAGATATTTCCGTTCATATAAAAGGCCTGCTTTCTCAGTCACAAACTATTTGTGTTTAAAACAGCTGTTGGTTCGTGAGTACCACTGACACAACTATAGGTACAGCTAAGTTCGTTTGCGGGTCTCCTGG
>OMLO01002556.1_pt1 | contig 14768 bp, 5 predicted proteins | sample 1674811 | NCBI WGS metagenome assembly OMLO01 (sample SAMN06265003, study PRJEB25207) | coral metagenome | isolation source: Coral host | place: Mexico:La Bocana,Puerto Morelos, Mexico | collected 2008-11-13
TGGGTATTCTGGAGGGGGTGTGCTTGTAACTTCCTATGGTGGTTCAAAGGGAGGAGGAGGTGGGTCCTTCTTCACGGGTGGGGTGAAGGCAAGTAATCAAGTAAATACTGGTGACGGATACGTATCCATAGATTATGATAGTAGCATAAATTAGAAACAAAAATAAATGCATGCATTCTTCTTTCTGATTTTTTCTCATAATCTTGTAGCCCCCTGTTTTGATTTTACTATTATGACGGAATGCATTTGTGCAGGTGGTTTCGTGTGTGCGGTTTTGCATTTAGGACACAACCATTGACCATAGGCCCTACATCTTAGGCAGTACTGTCGCAAACTCTTACAAGCTTACAAACTTAGGTAACGAAAAAAAAGAAGTGACGTGGAATTTCTTTTCGCGTTCAACGCGAAAATAGTAATTTTTTGATAGTATCAAAAAAAAAAAAGGTTTTAACCTCCCAAGGAGACCGTGTGATGCAGTGCAGAAGAACGCTCACCTCTGCTCTAGGTTTGCGATCTTTCCTCGCCCCGACCTTCGAGGGAATTGAAGAAAGACTACTCGGAGTCTGCGCTGTAGTTAGAGCCCTGGACTTGAAATCCGGAAGTCACTGGTTTGAGTCTCGGAAGCTCCCAATTCAACTGTTGACCGCGCTTAGAACCAACTGCTTTATATTCATTGCCTCAGATCATTTTATTAAAAAGACTCACTTTGAGTGTTCAATTAAGATATTTATTTTTGTATTTTATTTTAATCTAATATTGATTCAGTTGGTCTAAAAATTAACTATAATCTTCTCTCCTTTCAACAATTCAATTAAATGAACAAATATCTTCCTGTCGGTGTTCTGGGCGCAGGCGCATTTCCTAGCGTGCCGAGAGTACGCTCACTGGATTAACCAGCTTGTGAATGAGAGGATCAGAAAACCATACCATGGACTGTTCACACTCTCTACCCAGTCAAGTCTCCCATTTTACCCTGGTGTCCAGTTCTCTTACGATTCTACCAGCGCATTCAACGATCGAATACAAATAACAGAAAAGAGAGGGTGGCGAACAGTCTAACCCTACTGATATTTGTTCAAGTTGAATTGTCAAAACTTAGTAACCGGATTATAAGTTGGTACTACAAGGAAGGTCAGGGTTGCAATAAATAGTATGATTATCTTCACAACACTAACGCTTTGTTGCTGTTTTTAATTTTAATTACGTTCATCCCAAATTAACACTGTAGGTAGTGGGACAGCATACGCGATGAAGACAAATGGGTTTTACTGTTCATTCTCTGGCCATTCGTTTGACAGACACTTAATTCTGAAGATCTAAGTTCCACACAGCTTGCGCCATTTTACAGTAGATCTTCAAAAATACCACAAACCTAGTTTGAGCAAGCCTTCAAATTATCCTCTGACAAACTCATCTCTGTATGAAGCCGATTGAAATAATAGCATAAAAACACCCACGTCTAAGAATCTGTGGGTTACAACTTTGGCATTTAAAACCCTATTATATACAATTTAAACGAATTGGTATTTGGGAAATAAGCTGCAGTGAATTCACATGTAGAATAAAGAGCACGAGTAAATTCAGGCGATCTAGAGTAGGGTGGGTACAATGTCCTGTATTCCCTCGCAATGTGGTTTTACGTTTAGTTTTCGAGATAATGTTTATCATAAGAAAAGACCACACCAATTTCGACATGCAGTAAGCAAAGTTCAACACAAGAAGGTATTGTTTAGGAATCTAGCTAAATCCTAAATCCTAAATATTCAGTAAACACCACACATATCGAAACCATTCTAAACTAATCTGGACAAATCTAGATTCTAATAGGTGGTGCTTATAGCATATTGAGTCCAAAGAGAGTGATCTGTTTGCGTCAACTCTTTTTCACCTTAAATCGGAGGCGCACAGCAACAACTAAGTACATTGTCAATTTTCAATGCGGAATCCAGCCTAGCTGTTTTCCATGCTATATGTTACATTTTCCCAAATTCTCAATACTGTCAACGGTTGTCGGTGTCCTTAAAGGGGTGCTATTCCATTGTGACCAGTCCAGGGTTGAGACTTTCCGCATTCCTTTTACACACTACTGTTCGCTTCTATCAACACAAGGGGTGTATTCGGACCATTCGGAAGTTCGTTCAATTCTGCATTCAGTAACCTATCGTATCACCCTCTTTCATGCAAGTTTGCAAATTCTTCGCTTTACTAGGCCTACCAGTAGTTGATGATTGTTATTGTCCCTGGTGTGTCAGGTGACGCTGTGATAAGCTTGGTGTCGTCAGACCACATGATGTGCAGTAAGGTTGGATTACGGTGCAGCACACTCAACAGTTGGCCCTCCTGTGGACAAAGGAAAGCTGCCACGTTTGGTTCAAGCGATTATAATACAAATTGAGTACATGATTTATGAACGAACAAACAAGTTACAATTGGCAAAAGTGAATTGGTATCTTTGTATTTTTTTACCTGAGTTTCGTAGCTATATTATGCTATTTGTCAATTGTCAAATGAGCGTAAATTCGTTCGTTTTTCCCTCATGGGCACAAAAGTAAAATTTGGTTTCTGCTTTCTGTATTTAGTTTGAAATGCCATTTCTACAGACAGATTAAAACAGACTAAGTGAGATTTGAACTCTTCAAACTTCTAATTAGGCTTGAATATTCTCCTGGTGATAGGTCACAAACCTTTACATCCCAGACTGCAATGCGTTTCCGGTCCCCACCGGAAATGAGTCTATTTCCTGCGAGACAGAGACACCGGACAACACCAATATGCTCTTCCAGTGTGTGAAGCAAAACACCTGTAAGGATTCAATGTCTATGAATTAAAAGCATTTAATAAAACGACGAAGTGTAATAAGCTTGGTGAATCACAGTCAACTCTCTCAAAGCCACTGCAAAGAGACGGACATCTCCACGCCAGACTGAGTTTTACTCGTTCGTGGAATGTCCGTATTAGAGAGAGTTCACTGTACTTACAATTTGCAGCCGAGATCATGATCTTACGCACTCCAGTCGAACGAGAAAATGAGTCCACGTTCCTCCCCGCGAAGTTCTTCTCGGGGAAGACCTTCGGGAATCGCACCCGAGAGATGGAAGAAAAAAACAGCGGACCTCCAAGCAGCAGAGTATAGAGGAGACACATCAGAGCTAGAAGTCAGTGTAAAACTCTCAATAGAGATATCACATCTACATCTACATCTACATTTATTTAGTTGATAACTAAAAAAATAAACTGTACTAAATATATATGTTACATAAGTTAGATAAAAAGGATAATTAAAAAATAATTCTTAAGTACAATTTACTTTACTCATTTCACGTGCTTTCCTAATTTTAACTTAAAATCAGATAATGACTTGCAATTTACTAAGTCAGCAGGTTCAACTCTGTTATTGATCTAGGAAAAAAAGAAAACTTAAAAACGTCCTTAGATACTTTTGGCATCCAATACTTAAAAGCATGGCTGTTGCGTGTTCTTTTTTCACTGTTTAGTATTAAGTGTTCTTCTGTGGTTAGGTCATACCTTGATGGCTCCATAGTCGCACAGTACTGTCTGCCGAACCAGAAGCGATGATGTCATCATTAAACTGCAAACAGTACTGGAAAGAAAGACACCCAACGAGTTTAAAACCAGTATGAATGGTTACATACTCACTGGAAATAATCACTGGGTAATATTGTGGTGGTTTTGGAAGTCAAAAACGTAGACTCTTTAGAAATTATTAAATCCATAATGCATGGATAAGATAGTTATCTAAATCTGTTTTGGGGAAGACGGACAGTATTACAAGGTTAGAAGAGGATCACAATTTATCAAATTCGGAAAAAAAAGTGTTAAACTGGTGAAGTTTTTAAATTTCTCAGTTATTTCTTTACAGTATAACAAATTTGGACATTTGGCGCTTTTGCACAAACTCCCGACGCGAATACAACCTCTCCCCAGACCCCACATACAATGTGGAAAACTAGTACCTGCAATTTCTCCTCAGTTTTAACATTGTGATGGGTGGGTACGGGGAAACAACAATGCGTTTTTAAAAGGATAACAGTTTTTTAAAGTAAAACTTCAGTTCTATAACACAGATTATTTGTTACACTAACAGTGTCCCAAAGAAATTTTTTCACGATTGAAGCTCTGTGCGGGGTTGTTTGAAAGCTGGTTAGCGCTAAACCAGGATTAGATGTTAACCGAAGTATAATTTTTCTTGTTATGTACATAAAAGAAGTGTTTTTCACCGTTTATGTTCCGAGTAGCTTCAGATTATTAAAACTCAAAAGTGAAGGACATCACCGGGACACTTCCTAAAACACGTACCACTTCTCCTGTGTGGCCAACCAAAGAATACGTACTGTCTCCAGTATGAGCATCCCAGACCTTGATCAGCCCGTCCCCACCCCCACTAATGATCTTCTTGTCGTTAAAGTCGCAACAGTAAACAGCTGCCAGTCAAAATAACACCAATGATTTAGATTGTTAGAAGCGGAAGGGTACTTGTTGCGCAGCTAGGTTGATTTATTAACTTGATGTTACTAAGTAATAGTTAAAAAGTAATCGCGCGAATACTTTCAAAAGCGGACAAGCACGAAACACGAGGTCGATTTTAAATTAAAAGCACGAATAATCCGTACAACACAAGGTCAAATCACTAGATAATCGTATCTATAAGAAATTTCGAAAATAAAAAGTCTTTCGAGAACTTCTTTTTAGCGGGAAAGTCAGTAGCGCTTTCCACAGGTTTTAAAAACTGCAGGAAACATTGTGAAAAAGCCATCAAAACGCGCGTTATTTACGAATATCATAGGTATTGAATGAAGGGTATCCAGTTTAAAAAGTTATAATTGGATGTATCTATCATTGGACACCTACGTGATCGCGCGTTGATTGCGTGATAAACAGGCGGGCAGAGAACCAATCACGATTGAGAATTTTGTTATACTAATAAGGATACTAATAAGGATACTAATTAAAAGCTAGTTAAAACTCTAGAGTTGTGAACGTCATTTTACTTTTATCAACTACAAGATTGACTGACTGAGTGACTGACTGACTGACTGACTGACTGACAGACAGACTGACTGATTGACTGACTCACTGACTCACTGACTCACTGACTGACTCACTGACTCACTGACTCACTGACTGCCTGAATGTCTGACTGACTGACTCACTAACTGGCAAGCAAGTGAATTATTTCTTCTCCAACTAACTGCTATGACTCATTTTTCCTACGCTACCACTTGTTAAAAAGGAAACCTAACAAGATGATCCAGATGATTTTAATGACTGAAGACGCGTTGCTAGCACAGTGTCACACGGTCTCTATATTCAGACATAAACTTCATTGTTTCAATACTTATTTCCGGCTTTGAAAACCCACTATTTTATTTATTTATTTATTTATTTTCCTCCAAATCCTAGCTAGTACATAGATATGTAAATATAACGCATAAAAAAAAGAACAGAAATTACATCACTAAAATTGAGTTACATTGTATATTGGAAGGAGAGGAGAGGGGCACATCTAGGTAAACTAAAGAGTTCTCGTAACCGATGACATCGCCATAATCGTGATATACCTCTGCCCGAGTTTTACTCTTGCACAAATGCAAAATAACCGGTGAGTGTTGCGTTTTTAAATCCCTCCAGTCTAGTGTGGATGGAAGACATTAAATGCGTTTTCAGAATGACACCTCCATTCTCCTCCGGCGTATTGGGGAACTTAAGCTTAAGTTCACATTGCGTACCTTCCGTGTGACCTCTGAGAGTCAAGAGACACGTGCCTGACGCCACGCTCCACATACGTATGGTCTCATCCCATGACGTAGTAATCACGAGGTCATCACGTCTTACCAACACCTGAAAAGAAACACTGTGGTTTAGCCAAGTTTAACGTAGTAGAACCATCAATTAAAGGAGTTCCTCTGTGAGGGAATTCAAAGCTTAACTCATTTAACTTTTATTACATGTAGATTTCCCCATGATACCTTGCCAAATAACTGGTCAAACCGGAATAGGACAATATAATACGCTCCCATGTTCTGAGTTTTTTGTCTTGTCCCGGAAAAGAATGAAGAGTATGTTATAGTTAATCCTCTGTAAAGTAGGCCTCATTCTTCAACTCAATCTCTATCAAATGATTTTTTAGATCACTCTTAACTTCAGAAATTCAAGGAGGCCCAGATATCCTGTGAAGCGAATTTTACCTCCGAAGACAGCCCAAGCGCAAGCAATTTCATTGTCCACGACAAACATCGAGGTCTGCGGAAGGACTGGGTACCTTATCTAAAACTAACTTAAGAGGAATAACCTCGAGAATAGGGCCTACATCGGGAATTGAATCTCCAGATTATATTATATCTTTCATATATTGATTTGCAAAACAAATGAAAATTTGAATAACTGAAACCATATTTAAATTTAACGTTACCTATTAAATACATTTTTTTGGATTACCTGTATTTCATCTGAATGGCCAGTCATTGTGTGGATCAGCTTACCATTGTCTGAGTTCCACACACGAACAGTCCTGGATTAAAATAAGATGTATCAGTTAGTAGGGGGCAATATTTGTTCAAAAAATTCAAAAAAACTACCATTGTTAAAGGAGCTAGGTGCAGTGGTCTGATGGTTGATGCATTCGACTCCAGATCAAGTGATCAGGGTTTGGGCTATGACCAGGAAAATTGTGTTGTGTTCTTGGGAAAGACATACACTTTACTCACACAGTGCCTTTCTCTATCCAGGTGATTATTAAGTGGGTACTGTGAATTTAATGCTTGGGGTACCTCTGCAATGGACTAGCATCCCATCCAGGGAGAAGATGAAATATTCCTAGCCACTTCATGCTTCAGACACTGGTATTATAAGCTCAAGCCTGATGGGCCACTTGGCTCATATGCAGACTATAAATATTTTTGTCTTTGTTATAAGTCATTTCTCAACAAATTCCACTAGTTTATTTGCTAACCAGAGGAAAATTCATATTTAGTAATTCCTATTACAGGTGATTATCTCACCAGTAGCCTGAAGAGCACTTGCACACGACTCTTATCTAATAACTCATGTCTCATAAGCATTTTATTTAAACTTTGTACAGTACAGAGTATTTAACTCATCATGGGACAGCTTACAGGTCAGTGGAAGCACTAATAACTGCATTGCCATCAAAAGATACATGCTCGACACCACCAGTGTGACCTTGAAATGACCTGGCAAACAAAAAATACACTGCATTATAGACTGTATAATGAACTTGTACATTTATAAATAATTTAACCATAAAGTTAATCTGTCTCATTCAGCCTGATCATACGTGTACTGCCTCTGCTTCAACTTCAAATGGGGCCCATTCTAAAACAAATGAGATCCAAAGTGCCTATTGTGTTGTGTTGAGAAAATAGGTAAAGATCTCAACTGTAGACAGTCAAAAACTTAGTTCTTATATGCATGCTACCGTCATCTTAGCCTAGTACCTGTCTCCAAGTACACATAAGGGTCTGCAAGGCCTCTAGAGGGTGACAAACATACCCTCTGTATGCATTATCCATCTGTATATATATAATTATATTAATTAATATTTGTCCATACGTTACTTTTGAAGGAGAGATTCACTAAAAACTGGTTTACCAGTACATTATAATATGTCAAAAGCAAATAAAAACACAGATAATCAGTCAAACCTTAGGCATCGTCCAGATTTAAGATCAAATAGTCTGATAACTCCATCTGCACATCCAGTGACACAAAGTGATCCCTGTAGCAGATGGATGCAATTTGTTATCCACATTTTGCCAAAAATACCTTTCCCAATATTCATTTGTCATTCCAGAGACATTTATCGACTACAGCTACGACTTTTCACTCTATCAATTAGAAGCTTTTTATATACTGTGCAGCTCCAGAAAATTTCCATACTGACCCCACACAGAAGGGTTTGAAGTTGTCTGTTGGTGGTGGATTCTGTAAGACCAAAACATTTAAAGAAATGTACAAAGTTAAATTTGTACTTCCAGAGGCGTTGTTTTCCCTTCCATGGGGAAGGAATGGATATTTTCTGGAACTACATATTAAAAAAAAACCTACATTAAACTGCATGTATAGTTTAAATTTGGTTGCATTTAATGATCTCTTTATGTCCTATTTCGTTTATTTTTAAGATTACGATTCTTGAAATACATGATTGTATAATATATATGTTCATATATATTCTCGGACACATTATTAGAGAGGATTTAAATTAATTTATTTACATTTAATTTCTTCACAACATGTAGTTGTTTTTGATCTTTTAATACTACTTTATAGAAAATTATTTTCCTCAGAGTTGAGATATTTGCTACAATTGTACTTAACAGTACATGTTGCATAATAATACTTTTAAACTATCTGGACTGAATACATGTACTTTGATGCTATAAAAATAAGAAGTTTGATGTATGGTTAACTCTTCATTTCTTTAAAATCACCTTTAGGTCCACACATCTCACAGTATCAGTATGCGGAGAGTCCAATACCAGAACACACTTGGTAGCTTTAATATCCCACACACGCACAGTGTTATCTGATGAGCCAGACACAATGGTACTACCTGGGAAAAATAACAAACTTAGCTGTGTGGTAACTACAATTCAATAACAATTTATATGGTCTTTAGTAAGTAATTACAACTTGGAAGTTTCAAGTATGACAGTTGTTATAAAGATCACTGGCAGGTTAAATCATGGATAGCAATAGAGTGCTTTAATTTAGAAAAATTATGAGGATCAGGTTGTCCTGGATCTAGCTTAACATGTATATAGTAGCGAGGATAAAATTTTGAATCACAAGTCCTGCAGAGATCTCAAGATAGTATTTCTACTTAACAATGTACACATAGACACAGGGCGACCCAGTAATCGAAAGGTAAAAAAAGTATTTTTATAACTAATTAATATTGACTTGATTACTACAGGACATGATATAATTTTTCACAGGGAGGACAATGTATCACTTATTAGTTATACCTGGATCTCAGACACCGGAAGTCCTGCCGAAATGAGGTTTAAATAGCTTCAACTGATTAATTCAAAAGGCTTTTAATTAATTACCATCACAAGCCATGCAGGTTATAGGATCTTTGTGTCCTCTAAGAAGTGGAGCCACGGAGTATCGCCCTTGTGCCCAGTTCCTGTCAAGTGACAGAGCCTTCATATAGATGTTTTTCCATCTGCAAGTAGCAGGGCTTAATGCAGAGGAGTCTTCTCGTGAAGGTATATTAGAGCCTTGAGAGACTGGTATGTGAGAGGTTTGTAAAAGATCTTCACCAAACCTGTCCCATCCCTGTTGCACACAAAGACGATACCTGAAAAATGACAGTATCAGGGAGCAAGCACTGAAAATATCACAGATGAAGAGTTAAGACAATGAGAGTTAATGTAGTTAGGTTATTTAACAATAATGTTATTCCACAAGCGAACATTGGATAAAAATTAATAGCTGATAGATAGCCAATGAGAGTTATCTCATACCCAACAAGTACAAGTGGAATACTGTAGTTGTTTTATTACCCCTACCCGAAAAAAGAATATACTAAACCAAACTCAAATAGTAAAAACATCCTAGGTAAAACTATCATGCATACGCTTGCTTACTGCTTACTTTGTAGGGCATGGTATAATGGCTCATAACCCATGATGGCTATTAGCCAATGAAAACTCTCAAATTGCATTATCCAATAATCCAACTTTTAATAATTTGTTATATATTTGGTTGCAATGTTAGAGTCAAGTAAGAAGTGCATACATGTACAAATTAATACATGTAGCAATAAGATAGAACCATACCAAATTGCATTATGATTTGACCTTTCCCTCCACAACTTATTACACTGTGCAACACGGCAAAGTGACTTGACAGGAAGATACGAGAGGATTCGCTCTGCCAATTCCTTTGGGAGTGATGCCACAAAATCTACGGCCAGTAAGGGTCTTAGCTCATTGTAAAGCAACCGTAACTGAAGTGGCTGAAAAAGAGGTCAAAAGCCAAAACAAATTACAGACTTATTCCACTAATTAGTGCTTAATTACATATAGAGGATCATTATTGACTAAACGTGAGGTGAAGATGGCTGGATAGTGACCAAGTTCTTTTGTGTGTTAATGGACCAAGATGGAGTCAAGGTCTATAAATGTGCAAATTTAAAAGAAGAATGAGGCCAACATCCAGCCATCATGACTGAATGAGCTTGGTTAATAAAGAATTTATAAAATTAATGGTTTCAGAGGAAGTGTTCCTGCAAGACAGTCAGCAAGTAGTACCAAGTGTGCAAGATGATACTATCTTGCCTGTCTGGGTAGGCAATCACAGAACAGGATTTGGTTGATCACCTGACACACTGATGGAGCTTGCCATGTATACCAGGGCCGGCTTGTCCAAAAGGTTGATGACGCTATCCACCGGATAAATCACTATCAAGCGGATAGCGCGGTTTGTTTTGTTAACACTTATCCACTGGATAGTGATTTATCCGGTGGATAACATTATCCAGCCTTTGAACAACCAGGCCCAGTCTACACCTATTCAGGTGAACATCTCCCCCAGGCCACCACAGTTGGCTATGAACCTTCCCCCTACCCCACATCCAAGTAAGAGACAATTTTCTCCACTCTACCCCCTAAATTCAAAAGACAGAGAAAACCAGGTTACTCACATGAGTTTCTATACGTATATTAGTTGATTAATAGATCTTTCTGTATGTTAAGCCTACATACAGAATGATCTATCAATCAACATGACCCATCATGAGTGTATTATATATCTATCATATTTTTAAGCAGCTGCTACTTCATTTGTACATGTGAAGGCCTGGTTGATCAAGAACGAGGTATATAACAACAGTTGCTGTCTTATAATTTATTATTCAATGAGATGCAAGTGACTGGGCAGGGTATTCTGTAATTAATCCTAGCTACATAATCCTCAAAAGTTAAGCCTACCCTTTATTTGATCGAATAAAAGCAGTAATAAAAGGTACCGATTGCAAACCTGGCACTTGAGTAGGATTTCTTTCAGCACCACATCTTGCTGATCTCGAGTGAAATCTTGGAAAGTGTTGACAAACACTTTTGCCTTCTCCTCAAAGCTCATTCCCTTTTAGTACCGCCGGTAACAGATCAGACAAGATCTTGCATTGTAGATTAGGGATACGAGCAGGGAAATTTTTTAACGTAAACAAATCGGAATCCCGCCATTGTTATTGAGCCCGCGGTATCCAAAGCTCAAAGTTGGATGAAATTAATGGTCAGCAGTTTCTCAAGACAATTCGAAATGGCGGACGAATTCCAGTGACGGCTGTTTACAAACAACTTGAAAACAACAGTACAGTACTAGCTCATTAACTATTCTGCAAGCAAAGAGACTGAAACACCTTGCAGCTGTTTTGAATCTCAAGGAATATGGGAATTTTTGTCTTCTTTATTCCACCAGAGTCATACCTACAAAAGTCCTGGCTAATCTAGGAAGATATTCCTCGGATTTTAATTGCTGTTTCTCAAGGCAATTAATTGTAGAGAATCTTTGGCATAATCGTTGGCGAGGTTCGAAAACAGAACTTGGTGATTATAGGACTGGATTTCATGAAGTTCTTGTTCAAAGGAAATGTGAAAATCACAAGGCTCATAATTCGGGCAGTCAACCATAGGCGATCAAAGTTAACACCGATGCTCGAATCCTTATTAAATTCAAGCATTAATATTTGCCATGCAGCGGGGACTGACGGAGAAGGACAGGCGTCGAAACGCCTCTAATGAGTGTCAAGCTCTCAGAGATTTAGCGAACAAATTGAGGCTGGAGCTTTTGCAGAGCCAAATGGAAACTCAAAAAGTTAAAGATCAACTCCAGTGTGTTATTTATCTGGTTCGTAGGTAAGTGGTACCTTCGTAGGTAAGTGCTGATCCCTAGTCCTACATGTAGTTGCAATTTTTTTTTGATGAATTAGACGTCGAATAAATGAATGCTTGCTGGAAAACCTCAGAAGAAATGTATATTATTGTAGTGTGATGTTTCGATGTTCCTAAAATCATTTTCAAGACAATCAGTAAAAAACACTCAAGTTGGCCTGAAAACGTGATTGACAATTTTTGGGCACATGTTATATGAATAATTTTGCTCGGATTAGCCTCCTACGCAGACGTTCTTAGACTTGTCATGCATAAGAACGTCTGCGTGGGAGGCTATCCATAGATCCATGGATAGAATCTTCTTGGCTTGTGCAGTCAAGGAAGGTTGGTATTCTTCAATATCAGCCTTTCATTAATGAGACACTTGGTTTCAGCACTTTCTAAAAGTTGTTAATCAAATTTGGTTTTAACATTGTGTTCCTCATGCATTTTTCCCAGTTGAAGAGTTTAAAGAGCTATGCTCTGACATGTCGGGTATAGATATAGAGGTCAGTAGTAAAATCTTAGTCAGTTTAAAATGTCATTGCTCCACGCACATTCCTGTCCCTCCATATCTCTAAGGGAAAAGCTCTTGGATCGACCAGGTTGTTTCTTATATTCTATTTTTTCTTTATAATAACTATTGTCATTTTTTACACTCAAGAGCGTGGCAGGGAGATGAAACAGCATCACTACATGTTGCAAACATTGTTGGTAAGTTTTCAAAAGAAGGTTTTACTGGGTTACATATATTATAGAACACTATGAATTTATAAATGTAGATGATCATCGCAGTTATACACACAACTTAATAAATTAAAGCCTGAAAAAAAATCAGGCCTGAGGGGGGGATTCAAACTCATGAACTCTGCGATAGTGGTGCAGTGCTCTACCAACTGAGCTATCAAGCCAACTGGGAGCTGGTTACATTGTGAGTTTGTAATATACCCGTAGAAGCTGAAGAGCACTGTTTAACATGAACAATAATAATAATAATCAAACTTATCAGAATTACAAATTCATCTATATGGTCCTTCCCCAAGATGATAATGTGAGACATTGTTTGAATCAATACATTATTACATCTACAGAGATAACTATATATAATTTCAGTGTCATCTTAGGTTATCTAGATATTATGCCATCCTCTCCATTAGCCACCATCCCCTCCCTCATCTACCTCTAGATGACCTTGTTCAAAGAAAGACGCCTCAATGAGGTTTTGTGTAACTTATCTAGTACCCATTTCTCTTGTACACATGTGTTTCATCTGATAATTATAATTTTTAGAATAATACAGTTTCAACTACTATTTTCCACGCAATTGTTTGTTAAAGAATACAATTATGCAAATTACGTAAATGTGTTAAATCTGATAATCTACAGGGGTAACACCACCCAAAATTCAGAGGTCAGATTTGAATGAGTTAACAGCCACACCCAAGGTATGCCTATACACCATATATGTCTAGTCTTCAGTGTCATGTAGTAAATTACTTTTTCTGGAGTATAATGTTTGCCCTGACGTTTAAACTTTTATTTCTGCCAGTCAAGAGCACTAAATGGATGGGCCAGACTGGTTATTGGTGTTTTAAATCGCATGTACCACGAGGAGGAACTAGATCTGCGAGCTCAGCAGCTTTTGTACATGCGTGACAGGGAGGAACTCCTTGACGAACAGCTAATGTCACACAAGGATGTCATGCAACATCAAACAAGTGTTTCTCTTCTACAAACCAACACTTTGCAGTTACTTCAGGTAGGTAAAGGTAAAGTCTGCATACGAGCCTAGCTAAGTGGCCCATCAGGCCAGAGCTTATCCCGGTTTCTGTAGCATTAAGCAACTAGGAATATTTCTACTCCCCCCTGGATGGGATGCCAGTCCATCGCAGGGTTACCCCCAGCATTAAATTCGCTGGTACCCATTTATACACCTGGGTGGAGAGAGGCGCTGTGAGAGTAAAGTGTCTTGCCCAAGAACACAACACGATGTCCCCGGCCAGGGCTCGAGTCCGGACCGCTCGTTCCGGAGTCAAGCTCACTAACCATGAGGCCACCGCACCTCCTACACTTCAGGTAGAATAAAAGGAAAATCATGAGGCCATTAGTATTATCTGTGATACATTACTGCAATGCATGTTTCCCATATACTAGCTTTTATAACTTTTGCAATGTTGTATACAGCTTTGTATGCATGTCTAAAAGTGACGAAGGACTTAACATGATATCATTTTATTTACAGGCTAGAGAGGAGGAAAATGCTTGTAAGAGAGCCGAGGAAAGAGAGCGACTTGAGCAGCAGAAACAAGAGCTTCATGCAAAGTTCAGAAGAGTTCCGCCAAAGTTTCACTCACACAACCTTGGACGAAAGGACAGTGTTCAGAGAGAGGCAGACTTGGATGTCTCAGAAAACTTGCTTGTCAGTCCAGTCAGGAGCAGACATAAACAACTTGTCTCTACAGAAGTGGATAATATTGTAAGTTTACTTAATAATACGTGTACATTTAATTAAAGAAATTTTTTTTATCTCTTCCTGTTCTATAGGAACGTTTTTGTTTTCTATCCTTAGTTCGTAATTCCATTATATTATTTCCAGGCAAATTTGTACATTGTGATATGACACCTTAAACCAAGTACGCAGAAGTAGTACAGTAATAATTTTATGATCTTGCTTACCCAAATCTACAACTGCAACAACACGTCTTTTGTCCACAGCAATCATATCTTAATCATGGAAATATAGCATGTTATCTTGTGCATGTAATACCCGGGGGGTACTCCCTTATATGGGCTATATAGGTATGTGCGGCCCCAAAGGGTATGGTTTTTCAGCCGTTTTCGTCATAAATT
>OMLO01002557.1_pt1 | contig 14768 bp, 15 predicted proteins | sample 1674811 | NCBI WGS metagenome assembly OMLO01 (sample SAMN06265003, study PRJEB25207) | coral metagenome | isolation source: Coral host | place: Mexico:La Bocana,Puerto Morelos, Mexico | collected 2008-11-13
TGATTGGGGATTATGCCTTTCAACGCTGCACCTCTCTGGCGAGCATCACCTTGGGTGAGTCTGTGACTCAGATTGGGGACAGTGCCTTTTCAATCTGCACCTCTCTGCCGAGCGTCACTTTGGGTGAGTCTGTGACTACGATTGGGGACGGTGCCTTTTTCGGCTGCGCCTCTCTGGAGAGCATCACTTTGGGTGAGTCTGTGACTCACATTGGAGACAATGCCTTTCAAGGCTGCACCTCTCTGGAGAGCATCACAATTCCAGAGGCATTGAGACGCATTTTGAAGAGAGCATTAGGGAGTCTTTCCGTGGCAGTCATCACCATTCCTGCAAGGCAGGGCAGGGAACGACCGCGCGAGGTGTGAGTGAGTGCACAGATCTGCTCTTCTGATGCCAATGCCCCAATGATTGGTACAATTTGCGGAAAAAAATTGTCGTGCCTATGGCCTTGTGATGAGTGATGAGTTGCGTTAATTGTGGAGGTTTGTGCAAGCAAAGGTATGGAAAGTGCTTTGAATTTTCCACCAGGTGTCAGGACTTCGCACATTTGTGGTGTACCCATATGGGTGGTGTTTCTTGCTTCACGCCAATGCCAGCTTCATGCTTCATCCTTTGGAAGAAAAGATAAGAAATGGGTATCCGGTACTCATGCATAGGTAGAACAAGGTCACTGCGAAAACAACAAATTGAAGCATGTCTTTACGAATGAGAAAAGGCTAGAAAAACGTCAGTTTTTTTTTTTTGGTTGAAGATTGGTCTAAAAAATCACAACCACCGAAGCATCCAAAGAATTGGAAAAAAACTTCCAGACATCGCTCCAGTTGTTGTTTTTTTCCACGTGGCCGCCGCCACCGCTATGGTGTGAGTTTTCACCTATGGCCGACCTCTCGTTGTCTCGAGACGAACGGGGCCGAAGTGTGAGCCGAGAGGTATCAAGAGCTGCATCCAGGAGGGGCCCGTTGGGGAACCGAGCCCAATGTGGTTAGGATGGATGCACGGGATGGTGATGATGATGGCCTATCTTTTGAAGGGAAACGACATTTTGCTATGTTCATTGTTTTTTTTTAATCAATTGGATTTGAAAGAAAAGTTTTTTTGGACAGTTTTGGATACTTGTGTGTGGTATGAGGGGTTTATTTGTCAGCTATCTTGGGGCACGAATTTGGAAACTCCGGATGGATAGAGATAGATGGACCAAGTTCACCATTGGGTAGCAAACTCTTCACCCCCTTGGCAGCTTCGGATTTCCATCGCCAGGAGTCTTAGCATACAAGACTTCACGCAAAGCAGTCTTACTTCAGCTTCGGCGCCTCGGAAAAAGTCATGTTTTGAGATGTTTTCAAACAAAAACCTTGGACTGAAATTTGAAATTGAAGCACTGTCACGTTGCCTTGGGCACCAACAAGAATTTCCGACAAAATAACGCTATGTATATTATATATATACCTGTAGCCTTTGAGAGCTCACTTTTTGGTAGTCGATTTAGATTTCTAGGCGGAGCCTAAAAATCCCAAAATTCAGCAAATCCACAAAATGGCTCCAAACTTGAATAACATCACAAATGGAGCTAATATCAGCTAATTGTGTGACTTGTATATTATGGTTGCCACTTCAAACCGAATCCTGCCCCAAAACCTTCTCTTTCCCTTCCATCTCTCCCATCTCTCTGCTCTGGCCACTTCACTATGGCCGCTCCATGTGATGCCTGGGGGCCCAGATTTTACTGTTGCCTGGCCCAAACATCAGCTGCCCCTGCAAGGTACCTTTGTAGCACCCGTTTTTCTGTTGTAGCGGCTGCAGTTCTTCTACTTAGGAGACTAGCACGTCCTATAAAGTCCTCAGCTGCTGAGCAGCTGTATGCTAAGGGATTTAAAGGCATTCCACCTGAGTTTAATGTAGACCGCATTTGTAACATCAAGTGGTGGAAGTAATGGATCTTTGGTTTGTATACAAACAAACGGAGGCCTTTCTCATAAGTGAGTGAGGCCAGTTTCGCGTAGGCCTTCAAGAACAACAGCCCACTGGCCACAATCCTCCGAGCCAATCCCTTTTCCTCAGAAATCACTTGGGAAGGGTGGAGTGGAGTAACTACGTCCAACTGATGCAGTTTTGGGGGTTTCCATGTGATATATAGTATGAATCTTAAAGTACACATCATAAATAAGAAACAACTTTGCCATTTTATCCCAGATTCGACCCAAAGATCTGATTTATAAAGTCCTCTCATACATTCGCCCATTGCCCTCCCGGCTACTTGGATGTAGTGAAGGATCTTGTCTTGGTCTAACTTGTCACTGAAAAGTTCCAGCATGTACAAGATGAATTCCATAATTTTGGCAGTGTCTGAAGCTTTGGACCAAGTACCAGTAGGGTAGACTTTAGTGCTGGAAAAGGCGAGCATGTTTCGGGTCCAGGTGTATGTATGTGTGGTCACCTTCTTCATTTTTTTCCAGTATACCCAAGCATGGTTTAAGCTTCCAAGCCGATCATCTACAGAAGAACCAGTAAAGACGGGGCCCAACATGTAGACCAAACAAGAAGCGGCGTGATCTTGACCAAAGCCCGCCAAGTATATGTGGAAAAGATCCGGTAAGTAGAATTTCGCAGGTTGGGAAACATATCCGAAACTGTGAAGTAAAAGACCGTTGATTTCCCCATCTCTCCAAGGTGGCACCGCTGCATAAGCTCCCATTGCTTGGAACCATGCAGGTGCCTCGGTATGCACCTCCTCATAAGGAAACTGAACGCTTCCAGCTGGACAAAGCCAGCAGCAATGGCCAGGGGTTTGGTTTGGCTTGTTTGGATCGTAGGGAGACTTCCTGGAAGTTGAATACCAACGTGTGAATCGGCCAGCACGGGCCTGTAGTTTCAAATCAGCTTTCAACCCGATACACACTAGCCTCAGGTTTCTCCCCTGACATGTTACACCAACATCAAAGCATTCTTTCAGATCTTTCCCAAATACGGTCATCATCTCTTGAAAGTTGGAATCATCTTTGTGCCACATTGCCGGGGCTGCACCCCACATGAAGTGAGTCCCAAACGTATGCCCAAGTAAGTTCACCTGAGCATTCATAGCCCTTCTTTTCCGCCTCAATTCCCTAGCAGCAAAGTTATCTTTGGCATTTGTTTTTCCAGTACCAGATCCAATCGCACTGCTCCAGTTGAAAACCATAAACTCAGATTTCTTGTACCCCCGTCCACCATCAGCGTGGGCAAAGATGGGGATACAAACACTTAAGTCAACGTCATCCTCTAAGAACAAGCTGAAATCTGGATGTTCTACCTGGTAGCGGTCCCAAAAGTCTTGTAGAAGAGGCCCTGAAGAATAGACTTGCTTCCCTCCAAGAAGTTTGTTGATGTGACCCGAGGCTGCCATATGGTTGATGAAATCTAGGGGCTTCAGCCTAGGGAATCCATCAAGTAGCCCTTCAGAAACGTAGGAGATGGGTACAGCCAAACTCAAACCATGTTGTGTCAGAATCGGGTGTAACTTCTCCTCAGCATCTTTTGGGCTAAGTCGTTTTAACCCCATCAGCACCGGACATGAAGCAGCAACACTGCTGCTTCCAGCCGCATCACTTGCCGCCTTCTTTGCCAAGGTGACCACTTGAGAGCAAGGCACCTCAGCGATCATTGGAATGGGATGGCAGGATAAGAAGAAAGCTAAAACATGTTGGCTACTAAAGGGGCAAATTTTGACTTGATGCACACATCGGACACCCATCATTTTCCAGGTGGCAGGGCCCAAGATCACAAGCCTAGAAGTGAATTACATTGCAAGTTTGAAAACAACATATGTAAAGAAGGGTCCAGTGTCAGTTTTCCGCCCTTCACCACCAGGCCTATCGTTTCGATTTCCTGGTTTACCTTTGTGGGATTCTATGAGAACAGCTTCCATTAAAGCAGCCTCATCCCAGCTAACACTTGCATAAATGATATACATGCCTTTGAATTTTTCATGGCAATAATAATATCCTGGTGATGGTGATTCAGCAAACGGTCTCTTGTAGAAACGAAACAGGGGATCCGAAGTCACACCAATTTTGTAAACATGCGGCCCTTTGGCCACAAGCTTGTCAACTACACTTCGGCAAAATGCCAAAGCTTTGCCAGTGTTGGCAGAGGGAGGTGGTAACTTGAGCCATACAAGCCCGTCATCCCCCAGCCCCTTTGCAAAAAGAAGTTGAAGTCTAGGTAGCCGTCTCACATCTTCTTTGAAAAGAAGAGTAGGTTCAACTCTACCTCAGAACAACATGGAAGAGTCTTGGATTGATCATGCATGTTTTAGAAAAGGAATTTTGCCGTACAAAAAACATCAAAAAAACTACCTTTGATATGGCACAGTCATTCTGTCTAGTCACGTTCTATGCGTTTGCCAGGGTCTTGGTTGGTGCAAAATTCCTTAAATTCGAATTTCCCGGCCGCACCAGATGCAGCAGCACCAGATGAGCGAATCCTTTTCGCAGGGCGTCCTGGGATTTTTGGCTATGTTAAGAAGGAGGTTTGTGGAACTGAAAAAGAAAACAGTTGATACTATAGTCACTACAGACATCATCATGCACAGCAATTTGTTCTTATACATTCTTAAACGGATAGAGCTATGAAATTGATCTGGGCTCCGTCATATCCTAACTTATTCATGGTACGTTCAGAAATACCAGGGCGGAGCTAGTTTGTATTACGTTGTACAGCCATCAAATCAAAAAACTTGCCACTAAACAGGGGTATTCTAGGAGCTGTCGCAAAGAGAGGAATCACCATCAGCAGGACCATCCAATCGCCAACGGGCATCTAATTGAAAGCCCAACAGCTCTTCTAGCCACAGCGTATCTTCAGAGACCATAGTACTATGTATACACTGGCTGCAAGCCAAAAAAATCTGGTGGGGTCACAAATTTCAAAACTAGTCTGGCTTTCCCAAGCAGCGTTTCTGGTGGAGATTCTGAGGTTGGCACACCAGAGCCAACACATGATGCCAGGAACTCGGCCGTTTTGCTAATCTTCACTGGGCGAGCACCTGGCATGGTGGGCTTTACAGCATGGGGAAGCGAACTTCTTTTGCAATTGTGGGAATGGAAACCGGACCCCCAAATTTCAAAGGAACAAATGCAACTGAAATAGATTAAAATAATGAACACTACCGCAAAATGTAATCGATACATGTTACTACCCGGTTTCCAATTTCATGATTGCTGAGCAGAATATATACTACCATGATTTGCTTCACTCTTCAAGGGCTTGCCTTCCACTTTTTTCAGTTCAACTCGAACGTCATATTGTTTCCAATGCCCCTTCCCATTTCTGCATGTTGTGAAAACAACACTGCATGTTGCGAAAACAACACCACCAAGTAGATTCCACACGCTGTTGCACAGCATGGTCAGGACTCATAAAAAAAGTTGGGTCTCTGGTATTTTTTGAACCAGCACCCGAACCCCAAATTGGCTTCCAACAGATTGAGCAATGGAAGCAAGAACACATTTGCTGCAAACCACGCGATCCGACCCCACTCATTCCTCCTTGTCCTTATTGGCCTTGCGAATGCGGACCAAAGGCCTAGGCCAAATCGCGGCACATCAACACATTGATTTCAAACAGTGTGGAATGGGTTCAAATATGTTTGTACTTTTTTGGGGTGGAAGACGATGATGTTTATTGATATACTCCTCGTAGTCAAGTAGGCAATCTAACCTAACATCAAGGTCATCACAAGTCCATTGAGGCATGAACCTAAACTTCTTCTCCGTGGCCGTCCATGTTGAGAGACTCAGCGCCGAGGCAAGCAGCCGGCAAGGGGGAGGGAAATATATTTAAAAAAACAGGAACACTGTCTGCTACATACTGAGGATTTGGCAGTCTCTTGCTGGTGGAATATGCGGTCTTGAGTTTATCCACCATCCTAAGAGAAAAGGAGTTGAAGGAACACCATTTTGGTTTACCGTTGCATTTCCACCAATTATAAAACCAAAATCAACCAAAGTTATCAGGCCGAATTACAACCACCCGACAGAAATATATAACTCACTAAGATCATTTTCTTAAATGATACCAGATCTGTCAGACACCTACTGAAATTAACGTACTGTACAGTAGATACAAACTAGATAGTACTTAGTACTTATATCTTATTTTAGGTTTTGTTTCCCCAACAAAAGGGAAGAACAACCGGATCCAGGTTGAAAGTACACTTGTGCTTCCAGTATTGGTGTATGAATTTCATGATGACTTTTTGCCCTAATTCCCTTGAAGATAATCAGAATAGAAGACTAGTCTCTCAGGCGTGTCCATCTTGATATCACCAACCTTGATATCAGCAGAAAGCTCCGTCATGGAATCATACAACGCACCCATCTTGCCGTGGATGTTCTCCACGGAGGGAACGGCCCTTAGATAAGAAACAACTAAGTTTGGATGATGGTACAAGGAAAACAGGACTATATATATGCCATCACTAACTTGCCGTATGTACAGGAAAAAAAGTACATTTCTGAACTTGACAAATGTCTCTTGAGCTCCATTGATGGCGCTAGCCCGCAATTTCTCTAAAAAGGGATGGACCTTGTTCAGGACGTTCAAAAGCTCATCCATGTGGATATTCAGCTCATGCGTCTCAGGAGGAAAGACGGAACTGCAGCTCATGAGTTGGGAGGTGGATCGGTATGTTGAAAAATGAGGGGTGGTATTTGAGAAAACATGAAACAACAGAGGTCTGTAGATGTACTTATTTTTTCTTCCAACGTTTCCAGACCAAATACGAAATTAGTAGTGATCGTTTTGAAACCCTGCCTTGACTTTTTTCTCATCTATCTTACCTGGGCCAGAATGCCCCATAGATGCCAAATCAAACTTGTTGCCCAAGAGTTTTGACTGGAATTTGTCTGTGGTACCTGTTGCAGTGGTCGATACATGTAAGCCCTGGGACTGACGGTTTTTCAACTGCCCCTCAGTCCGAACATTGCACCAGTAGTAGACAATGTTCTCGTCAAGCTCATCCACCCTTGGCCCCCAATTCTTATCCCCTGAAAAAAAAAGATGCTTGTTGTTTACATGTGAGTGGATCCATTCTAACTTGCAGCGTTCCAGGAAACACACAAGGTCACCAAATAACCCGGTTCAGCTCAGCAGCATCATGTAAAGGGGATCAGCGTCTCCCCTCTCCACAGCCGCCCTAATTTTGTTCCTTAGCATGATGGACTTGGAAAACGTTGTGGTAACTCCACCCCCCTCAAAAACCAATTCGGATTGAGTATCAACAATTAAAAGGGGACCACTTTTTTTTTTAAATCGTGGAAAGGGACGGTTGCCATTTCAAGATATCTTTCATCTCTTGCTCTGTATAAAACCCTCCGTTGGTGTTCAACTCATTGATTTGCTCCGATGATCTTACGGTCCGGACTTCCTGGGTGAAGGCATCCTTGGCATGGGGAATTGGCAAGGGTTTGCCTTGGCCTTTAAGACTAAAGGATGTTTGGCCAAAGGCTAAAGGTTTGGGTCTTTGAAATCAAACCAGAAACGCCAATAATCATGAACCAAGAAAACTTAACAGAACCTAAAACTTGTTGAAGGAGTCTGGATCTCCACCACTTTTCACGAACAACTCAAACAGCTTGTCTTTGCTAGCTCCTTTGGCTTGATACTGTTCGAAGATGTCTTGTGGAATGTCACACTTCCCGGAGGATCTTTTCGGTTCGCAAGTACGACGAAACTTCCCCCGCCAATATTCCAAGTCATTCTCATCAACGAGACCCAATGCTTCAATAAGAGCCCTGGCCCTTTTGTTGCCAGCCTTACATGTTGAGAATATCTAGTCTATGGCAAAAAGTTGAATATACCAATCCGTTCAGGGGAAAGTAATGTAAAACCAATCCGTTAGTATTAGTGCATTTGGGCCCTACTTTTTATATATAGTTTGCCAAAAGCACCACAAGATACTTTTCTCAGGACCATCCAAAGCAACCGCATCAGCGCCGCATGATGATGGCGGGGAGATTGTCGATCTTGTCGAGGGAGTCTCCTGAGCAGTTTTAGGGATCGATGCAGAATTTTGTATAAGGCCAAGGTGTGTTTAAAGTTTTAAGGTCTTGAGGCTTCAGTGATGGAAATAGAATCGGGTGTATCTGATGGATTACTACCATGATTAGAGCCAAAGTCCAGCACCCTTTGAACCATGACAAGAAATAAGTCTAACAAGGCTCAGTTGGTTGTAATGAAGTTGGTGTACCCTGAGGAAAGCCAGTGGTCTTCTGGTTCTTTGGGGAGACAGGTTCACCATATGGATCAGAAATTGCATCCTCACAACCGGTCAAAGCCATGAGATCTTTCATTTGTTTGTACAGCTCCACATCACTGATGTCTAAGACCATTTCAGCATCAGCCACAGAGTCCGAACACATGTACGGATCAACCGGTGGAGCTGCTTTCTCTTCCCCAGTCGGTGATCCACTCTCCTAAGTAAGGCCCAAAAGATGTTGAAGATATTTTTCATATTGTTTCTATGATCTCTTGATTTGAACTGAAGGTGGGGAGACTAAGACAAAACCAAGTATAATAGAAAAATATTCAAAACATCTTGGGAAGCTTCTTGTTTGACAATGGGTGACGACATACCATTTGGAAAACCGGGTTGGGTTTCAGCCTCCGCAATCTCCACCTTGGCCTTTTCAGACAACCGTCTCAATTCCTGCCAGGCAGACAGAAGCATGGATACTAGATGATACTAGCGGATGTAAACCCCAAATAGATACCATAATCCTTTGGGAAAAATTGGCAAACACAGTGCAAACACCATAAAATTTCCCATATATACGTATGTCCTGGACCATCTTTTGTAGTTCTTCAGGATCTGAAGGCATCTGGGAAGTCTTATCCATTAACTTTAGGGCTTCATCTAAAGAAGAACAGCTCCACATTTTGCTCTGCAGGTCTTGAGAGGACATGACCAGGAGGACAAGGTTCGACAAGCGAAAGGGCTTGAGAGCTGGCTGATCTTGGGCTACAGCATTTTGTTCTTAATGGATCTTACTGGTCAAAACGTGTAAGTCTTTGATAATAGTTTGATCCCCCAAAGACACAACATTGGTGTTGTTTTTTTCGGCGCTGGTGCTTTTTTTTTTGTGTGGTGGTGTTCTGTTTCTAGGCGTTTCGATTTTAGATTTCTAGGCGGTTGTTTTTTTTGAGCGCTGGTGGCATGTTTTTGATCGTTGGCGTTTTGTTTTTGAGTGATGTGTTGTGTTTTTAGGCGACAGTACCAAAAAACAGTTAAAAAACAAGAAAAACTGGTTAATGAGTGGCAAACTCATGCAATAAACAACAAAAAACAGCAAATTCCATACCACCTTTCAACTACCCGACTTGAGAAAGTCAAAACCCCTTATATTCAATATAAGAAGTTTAACGGCAGATACTAGTACCCAGACCCGCATCCTTTGGAAGCCACATCCTTTTCCCAAGTGAGAAACAAAACTATAGGATCAGCACCCAGCATCCCGCAAATCTCACCATGAGTTCAAGTGAAGTTTTGACTCACAAAAGAGTTTACTGTACTTTGCTCAACAAAAAGCTTTCATTTGTGGGCTGCTGGTTGGCCTATTCAAGAAATCTTAGATTCGCTTTGGTATCACAAGTTTCCAAGCCTCAGGAATGTCTAAAGATTTCGCTCCATACAAGTACTGGACTAGTCTTACCATTCCAGCATCGTGGCACCTGTCTCCCCACTCCCATGAGTTCCAAAGTTGAATTGCATCAGCTGTGTCATCATGAGAGACGTAGGCACACTTTGGCTTCAACTCATATAGAAGGGAAGCTATTTTGCGACCAAATGCTGAGGTATATTGCCTTGAAAAAAACCAGTGACAGGCTCAAAAAAGATCATTTCAGATTCTACTCAGATTCTACTAGTTAATCTTCCAAACATGGAAAATAGAGTTGAACTGGAATGGCCAATACGACCCAAAAAAAACAAAAATGTAAGGTTCATCCACCCAACAATTTCCAACCTGGGAACTCGGTGGATTTCAGTTCAGAGGTACCATGATACCTGGTCCTGCCTTCAGCATCTTTGTAAGTGCGACAAGGCCTGGGTTTGCGGCCACGGGCTTTGCATTCTTTTTCATATAGTACTTTCTTCAGTTTTCGGGTCCAAAACAAGCCAATGGAGGGACTTGATGACCAAAGAGCAGTTCTTTTAGGTGTTTTGGAACCATAGTGCCACATCCAGAAGTAGCAATGATATACCTGGTGAGCCCCGAGGAACAAAAACTGCAACATCCCTTTCTGTACATCTTTGATTGTGATCATTCGCATATTCGGAACATGGTTGGATAGGAAATAGAATACAATAGACAAATCCATTTGTTATGTGAATTACACTATGTTACAAGGGTTTCCATGGCTTTTGGGACTATTGGCTGAACTTGTCCGAACAAATTCAAAACCTGGAGTAAAAGGACTTATACATAAACAAAAAGTAAAAGATACAAACACTTAGATTATTCTGTTTAAAGCTGAATGCTAGACAACCCATGGGGTGAAAAAATGGTACTTTTTGGTTTTTGACTCTATGACCTCCATGTGGTCAGCAAGCTTCCGCATCCGATGATGTTTGAGCAGTAAAGATGATCGTGGCTGTTCAATGACCCACGTCCCTGTTACAGCTACTGTCAAGAGGCATAGTAGCGCCACCCTGGAAAACGAACATCGGGTGAATATCACAAACACAAAAACTCATTCCCCAACAATACAAAGCGAACATGTGAAAATTCAAATGTCTTTTGAAACAGACACCTTTCACGATTATTTGGGCCCCACCACCTTGAAGCTAAATAGTTGGCTTCTTCAACGCACCGCACATCCCAAAGCCCTTCCGGATTTGCTTCAGATCTACCTGTGCTTCCCCTAGACGTAGCAACCCAAGTAGCACATTGCACACCAAGCCAGTGCACAAAGCCAGTTGGGGAACCCCGTAAGATGGCCACCATTGTAGCCCTTACTTGACATGAAAGTGGAAATCTATTTATTGAACATCCATTGAAATTCTTTGAAAATAACCCACCAAAAACACATCACAATAACATTTACTATAAAAATAGGAGGCCAAGGTTCCCCATACCACTTTCAGAGGTTAAATCCATGGTGTCCGAAAACTTGATATCTAAAGCAGCTGTAGTATGTTCCGGATACATAGCTTGGACTGAACGGGTTGCTTGGGCAGTCCCGGCAAAACTCTCGATGAAGAAGAGATCCTGTTGGATAGAGGGGTTCAATCTGTAGATGTATCATGATACGCATCAAGTTTTGAATAAAATGACTTCACAACCTGGGAGACTCGATATGTCCATGAGGCATCATTAAGAGTACCATACATCATATTCTATGTATACACTATAGTATATCTTTCAGAATAGGTTGAACCCAGATGGCCTTCTGTCCGGTCCAATCCACTGAGGTGTTCCACAAAAGAAGCAAGGCTGCAAATGCCAGAACCTCAAGCAACCGATGGGTTAGGCTAGTGGAAACCTTGCTTTTACAGGCAAGGTTTATTTTGTTGATTTCTTCAAGAACAGGGAAACAACCTAAAGTACAAGTCGAAGTTGATTAAAGAAAGGAGCCTTGGGAGCTCCCAATCCATGAAGCCGTTGCACTATTTGGGAGGCAGTCAAAGGCATGGCTACCAGTTGAAATGGAGGAGAAAATGATCAGCGCTTTTTCCAAATAGGTGGCTGCGGAAACTTCAAACATAGATCACCATTGTCAACTTAAAGTGCTTGGTTGTTGAAGTACGTACGCATGAAACCAAGTACCCCCATCCGAAATTAAACAAGCCAGTTGGGACTTTCCTCATCAAAGAGCCCCAGTTTGGCCTGCCGCTTGCAACCCCGCAAGGCGAGCGTGAAGATTACCTGCACAAGGCCAAACCGGCAATCTGAAAAAAGGTTTGGTGGATACTGACTTGTTCTGGTCCTAGTTTTTTTTGATGATGTTCCATTTCCATCACTGCCAAAGTCCAGTGGTCATTTTTCATGGGTCAGTGTTTTTTCAAACGCAGAGTAAAGATAAGCCAATTGACTATATCCCTTTTGTCGTGCTACATCATGTAACTTGTGCAGCAAAATGGTTTGTCAATGCAACACTGTTTCCTTTCCACGGTTTTAAGAGAGCACGTATGTTGGTCGATCTATTGCAGACGTTGCAGCCAGCCACACAAAATCAAGTCGATCGCATGTTCACTTGGTGATTCCCAGAGGTGGGCGCAATAGAAAATCAACACACCTTATAATTTTTTTGAAGATCAAAGTGAAAACGGCTAATTTTTTTGAACTTATACATGTAACACAACCACCTTTGGGGTTGGGCCTGACCTGGCAAAGCCCCCTAGTGAACGATGGAAGAAAAACTATCAATCTTCAGCCACAAAAGAAGCCTAAAGCTCTTGACTCCCTACTACGCAAGCTAACTCTAGGCAACCGGGACTGAAACTTTCAACTATGAAATGACAACCTTTTGAGCTGTCATGTGGCCAGGCTCGCAAGACCTCACTCGCCAGTTTCAGCTTCAGGGGCACCCCGAGCTGCAATGTCCGCCATTCGCCTTAATTGTGGGATGTTGGTGGGATGTTGTGGGAACCAGAAGTCCAAGTGAACCAACCATTATACCCCTGAAATTGAAAAAAGGATCCAGGGATAGAAATGATTCTAAAAGATCCCTAATGTTGATGCCAAAAACCAGCCCTTGACAAAGAAACCCTTGTATTTTTTTTACTGTATTCCACTCTAAAGTAGTCAGTGCTTTGTTCAACTGGGGTTGAGACTTGTTCCATTCATCAAAGAAGATGTCAGCGGCCCGATCGATATAGGTAAAGTCGTTTGGATCCAGCTGTTCAATCTTATTCTTTTCAGACTGCACCAGCGCACAGAAGAACATCTGTCAGGGATCGGGGTAAGTATTTGAAAGAAACAGGGGTGGAACTGGTGGAACCTGTGGAATTTCAAAGATGAGGTTCAACAGGTAACGACAACCATTCAAAAACCACAAGCAGATTAAAACTAGCTAGCCTAAATAGTCTAGTCTATTTAAACTAGCGCTTCCCCATTAAAGCAAGTAAACAATCGTTTAGCAACAGTGTGCCTGGGTTTTGTGCTTGGTGCCCACGTTGATGTTTGGTTCAACACGGGAAGCAAAAACACTTGCTGTACGGCAATACTTCTCCAACCCCCAGCCCTTGGCCGGGCAAGCACGGCCCCCAAACGTGTGTGGAACATGGCCTCCCTGCAACAAATTGTTTGCAAACTCAGAAAGGCCATCCGATACCACACATGGCTTCTTCTTCTCCTTCGGCTTGTCCTGTTCGCTGGCAGGTCTCTTAATCTTGGGAAGAACTTCCGGTGGAATCTCATGCTTGGCCAAAACATCATCAACGCTGATGTTCCTCACCTTTCCAATCGGATCCGCTTTGGCCTTGGCTTTCCCCTTAGCCGCCGCTTTGGCCTTGGCTTTCGCCTTAGCCTCCGCTCTCCCCTCTGCCGCCAGCTCCAATTGCTGGCTTTTGCTGACCTCCTGGGGCTAGGCTGGAATATTTACATCCAATAAAAAAGGCTAATGTAATTTCAAAAGACTGCTAAAGGGCAACAGATTTGGAGGTGTTTTAAGTGAATTTAAGTGGGGCTTTGACTTGAACTTCATCATTGAAGAAAACTGCATTAATTTTTGACCCACTACAGTGTCCTTGTGGGGGCTTACTTCAACTTCAACTTCAGGCTCTTCAGGAAGATCAGGTTGTGCAGGTGGGATAGGATCTTCAGGTCTGGGCTAGAAATTTTGGGAGGTTCTTCTACCGCTTCAGGTTCCACCGGTTCAGGTGCCACCTGATCAGCCATCACCTGGTCAAGCTCTTCTCCATCCTTGGTCACAGCCCTGCTTGTCCTGTGCAGCGGCGGCTGTCCAGGGAAATCGTCTAAGGGCTGTGTCTCAGGAAGTTCCCATGCCATATCAGCTGCTAGTTGGGTGCCATCCAACAAGGGACAGGTGTCCATGAGATCAGGATTGGGAGGGGCAATGGGCTGAGGCTCTTCATCCACAAGGCCCACATGTTGAGACTCTTCAACAACATGCACAAGTCCTTTCAGGGCGGACACTGTAGGGTTGCGGGTGGGAATGATTTTGCACGATTTTGCAAGTGGAGGTTGCATCCCTATGGATACATTACTGGATATGTTGTTACTAACAGGAACTACTAGCAACAAGTACAAGTTGCAGCTGTTATGAAAAGGTGGTTGGACGTCAACACCATCAACACCTTCAGTTGGAACGATCAAGTAAGACAACAGGAACAACCACAACCACAACAACAGCAACAACAAGAACAACAACAGCAACACCAACAATAACACCTACTAGATCCATGTAGATCCTACTAGTCTACTACTTCTCACAGATGACCACAGGTTGTCCTTCCAACCGCCACCACCACCACCACCAACCACAACAACAAGAACAACAACAACAACAACAACAACATCAACATCAGCAGCAACAACAACAACATCAACATCAGCAGCAACAACAACAAGAACAACAACAACAACAACAACAACAACAACAACAACAACAACAACAACAACGATGAGACTACTAACAAGATCGGGAACAAGTCCAAAGAAGGTCCATCCATGGTCCTTTTTCATCAGGTTGTTGTTGGCCATGACCGGACGAAGCAGCTTCCAGAACCCCTTGCCTGAGCTAGTTGGGCCCCCCAAACACTCCATAGCCAA
>OMLO01002558.1_pt1 | contig 14766 bp, 15 predicted proteins | sample 1674811 | NCBI WGS metagenome assembly OMLO01 (sample SAMN06265003, study PRJEB25207) | coral metagenome | isolation source: Coral host | place: Mexico:La Bocana,Puerto Morelos, Mexico | collected 2008-11-13
AAAAGGGTCACAACCCCAAAACCTAACCTTAACCCCATGGCCACCCGCCCCCCTCCCCGGATACCAACAACCCCCGAACACCCCATCAGCCCCCAACCAAGGTGCCATCTGCCGTGCTGCCATCCATCGTCACGGTGACAAAGGCACCAAAAGGCGCCAAACGCGCCACTTTGCCCTGGACCCAGGCGGATGGATCCGCGCTCCTTGGGTTTTTTCGCAGGGGGAGTTGGTTTGCCCCGGGGTTTGCCCCATGAAGGATGGGAGAGTATAGGGAAATTTGGGGTGATCCCAAGGTGGCCATGTTCTTCAAATGAACGTTTCCTTGTTTTGTTTGTTGTTCTTTCTGGGTTTTTTCAAGCTCTAACGTCATTTGCAAGAGCGCCATCAATATGATTTCTCAGATAGTTTGGCACAGCTCAGGCGGGTGGCAAGAAGATTAAGAAGCTTACTGAGAAGGTTTTGGATTCCTCACCCACCCCTCTCTTCAAGCGATATTTACAGACTTTCAAGTTTAAGCTGTATGTGAAGCCAGCTAACTAGTCTCAGAAGCAAGTTCTTCTCAGTAAACCGGACCTCTCAACTCCTGAGCGTCTTCTGTTGGTATGGATTTCCAAAAAATGATGGGCACGCTTGACATCGGTTGCCAATGATATGTCCCATAAATGTTAATATACTTTATACTATTCACTCCACGGTCCCATGGCAAGCAAGGCCAGTTTCTTTTTGTCTTATCCGAATTCAAGTCAAACGTAATATCCGCATCAGCAACAGGCTCCATTCTTCAATGGTCAGCCTGCAACAATCACCACTAGGATCGTGAGAAAAAACATTGACATTGAAATTGTGGGTGTATGCCGGTGTGTGCATGTGTGAAAGAATTTTGGCAATGATGTAAATCATGGTACATATATACAATTGTTCAAACGACTCGAACGATCTACTTGTACAAAATTTCACAAGCACAAGCACAAACTGCAATGCAAAAGGTTTTTTTTGGCGATCAGCAATGCGTCCAATGGGTTTCAAAAATATTGATTGTCTTTGCTGTCAGAATCAAAAGCACGCACACTCATGCATTACGTATGCATTCATACCTGCCATCCAGTACCGATTATTGTAGTCAAATGAATGAATAAACTTATTTCTTTTGGCGGCATGCAACAACAAAATGTTTTGATAAGCAAGAACAACAACACATCAGAACACCCATTGTGACAATGTGAATGTTGCTGCATTGTTGCACATTGCACTTTAAAGAAAATAACATCGATCGATAACATCATTTTTTTTGGGAGTACTGTGGCACTGGTATGTGGCGCTGGCTATGAAAGCAAAAGACTATCAAATCTAACTGCCAACATTTTTTCAGCGTCACCTATTTCAACAAGTGAGAGCCAAGTTTCAGAATATCCTGTACATTCTTGTCACTCGACTTCTGTTTCGTTTTGACCGTAATGACTCCACGCTCACGCATCTTGGTAACAAGACCACGCATGCCCATGTGCATGGAACCATCACCATCCTTGCCGTCAATGGTAGTAGTACTTGTCGCTGCTTGGAGTGCTTCATTCAATGCCTTAGTTCGTGCAGACTTGCTTTCAAACTCTGATTCGGTTTGCATCCTGGTCAAAGGGATGCTTTCGGAATACTCAAATGGTAGTTGATCTTCGCGCAAATCTTCTTCAACCTTCTGCAACATCTTGTCTGTGGTAGAACCGTCCTGGCCCTTCTTGAGCAATGTTTCTTTCTTCTTCAGCAAGGTCTGTTTTTTTTCTCCAAACGAGTCAACTTGTTGGTGTTGTTTTTCTCATGAGCCTCCTTTAGCTTCTGCAATTTGTCCTCCATGTTCTCGAGTGGACAGATGCCATCGATAGACTTAGATGAGCAACAATGCATTCGGTGCAGGGAAGAAATATTAACTTACGGACTTACGGCAATTACTCAACTTGGCATTGCATCATGATAGTTTTTTTTCGGACTGTATGTTGTATGGATCAAAAAAAAAGCATTGTACTTGCTCCAAATATCAGAACCACTGAAGCAAGCTGATCAAATCTGTGATTGGAAGTGATGAACTGAAACGTGTTCATCCAGTGCATCCATATGCATCCACTGTGTTATGCTTAGTTATACAAAGAATACCGGTAGTGAACAATCATCCTACTAACTAAATAGAACCGACCTGACAAATTTCTACTGACAGACAGACTAACGGAAAAGACAAGGAACCACATCGATAATCACATGCTTGATGTCATCACCAGGTGGATCACGAGATAAAACAAAACCAGCCACCAACTGATCCAATGTTTGAGCAACTGACATACCTTCTTTCTTCTGGAGGTACAAGTATAATTTCTTCGCTCGGGTCTGCAATTCAAAGAAAGCCTGATCATTACGGGTGACTGAAACCGCCGCCCAAGCTGGAACAACGACATCCCCGTTGATATCAGCTCCATGTTTCTGCACGTAGAAGTTGATGCCAAAGATGGATGCAATCTTGAAGGACTGAGCTGACTTCACGAGTGACACTGGGCCGGCAAATGGCAAGAACGGTGTGTCCTTCGTTTTCTTCATGTGGCTGCAAAGCATCTGCAGGTCTGCTTTGATCAAGTCCGTTTTTTTCTTCTCCTCAATGTTTGAATGAGTGACTCCACACTGTTTGGAAACAACTTGAGTTATACTAAGTTAAACTATAAGTTATGTTGATGTTGGTTACTAAATGCCTGACGCATTTTACAATCGGTCATGTTTAAAAGAAAAAATAATGAATGATCAGCCGTATGACACTGACATTGACCTTCATCCAACGAGATGCCCCTGATTCTGCCAAGTGCGTTGCAAAGATATCCCAAACGAATCGTTCAAGTTGAACTTTCAGGTTTATGATATCCAACATTGAAATCTGGTGGATCTCTAGTGTATGTGCATCAGCACTGTCACTGAGTATCTTGGACTGCTCTTCTCTATAGAACAATGTCTCTTTGAGAGTCAAACGGGTCTTTTGATCCTCTTCGACCTGGTCATCGCCAAGTTCACTGTGTGCATCCTTGTCAAAGTTATCGTCTTTCACATCCTGCTCTTGCTTGTTTGCGTCTTTGACCTATCAGGGTCACAGCTAACATTAGAAATACACTTTTGATATTATATTATGTTTTACTATCATATATCATGAATCATTTCTCAAAAAAATGACACTTGACTTTAATCGAATCTAAGTATTATATACTAGCAGCCGTTCACTGTTCACCGTTTGACTGTCTCAACACCAACCATTGCTGTTTGTTTGTATGGATAAACAATAAAGAAATAGAAACTATAAAAAAACAACAAACCACACCTCAGTAGTCTCTTGAGCTTCATCCTGACTGAGATGAAACTCTTGCTCTGACCCACGTAGTCGTTTGAGTACGTCCGTAGGGTTGGCATTGAGTTGTTCGGCCAAGTACTTGATAATGTCATCGGGTGGCGATGTTGTCTGAAGAAACGCACTTGCCCACATGGAATGCCAACGATCCTGAGGAATCATCAGATCAAGAGCTGCTAGTTTCTCTATATTCTTGCCGTCCATATCTGATACGAAAAGCTTCAAAGTAGCCTTGGGTACAGCATCAATGTTGAGCTTGGACCTGGGGTTGGATAGTTCAGTGGCCAGCAAGTGCAACACGTAGTGCAACCGTAGGCGCAAGAATTCGGTCAACGTTTCCGTAGATGTCCATACCTGAAGAAAAGTATACGTGTTTCTGACAGAATGTTTTTTTCCCGTACCAGGTACCACTGTATCATCACAAAAACTTATACGAATTATTCCAAACAAGAAACGTCCTCAGACTTCTCCACGAAGTGTCCACGTTGCACGAACATTTCCACTGAATCCGCTGCAAATGTAAGCCAACTGGGACGTATGATGTCGGTTTGCAACGTATTTTTGACAATCTCAAGATATGTCACCAGATCAACTTCAGTGGTCACATTGTTTGTCGCTGACATCCACAGAATACGATGCGCATTGTGCATCCGAAGAGGCATGGCCATCTCTTCAGAGAGAAACTTCTTGAGACTGGCTTTGTCCTCTTGATCAATCATGAAGGATGCCATTCCTGAAATTGTTACAGTGGTTGTTTGTTCATTTGTTTGTTGGTTTGTTTGTTTGTTTGTTTGTCTGTCTTTGTCAGTCTGTCTGCATGTACAAGACTTAGTATTTAACAATATATTGTATGTATGTAACTATATGTTTGTATGCAATATAACAAAATATAATGTGATGTTTGTCAGCATGAGTCAGACAAGTTACTGATCACAGCATCGTCATCTTCATCATGAACGATTTCTTTGATTGGCGCTGCCACTAATCTAGTGCACAAAGATTCTGCCAATGATAGTGGATCTTCGGCTACATTTCCGCTTGCAGCTGCATCTCCCAAAGCCATTTGCGTTTTGATGTACCATTGCATCATTTCTGTCCTCAAGCCACTAAAGATCCGAAAGCTTTTACCATTGACGTTGATGCTTTTCGATCCAGTGTCTAGGATGAACTGCAGGAAGATCGAAATAGCGTATTGAAAAGTCTTCTGGTTGGAAGCCTGAATCAAAAAAAAAACATTAAAAACACATAGTAGTTTGAAAAAAAAATGTTAAGACAAATGATACCAGACTGTCTGATACTGTACAACGACGGTCACAACGAAGGAAACACACGAATCTAGTTAAGCAACCTCAGAAATACATTCAACGTCGGACATGTGCTGATGTGCACGCATGTTCTTCACGATATTTCGACATGTCTGGAGACAAGAGATGATATCATCGAGAATTGTCTTCGCACGTGTCTCCTCGCCATCCAATGAACTAACCTGGTCGTCAAATGTCTTGGATTCCTCAAAAAGCAGATCTACTGCCTTCAGCTCATTGCCCTTGGAATTGGAACTGTTGGTGGTAGATGATGGTGGGCATAACTTCTCAATGAAACTAGCATCCGTCCTTTCTCTTTCTTTGTCGCTCATCTTGCCAGCCCTGTCCTTTTGAGCACTGATTTTTCTGAACGTCGCGGAAGTCACCATTGGAATGTTGATTAAATTCAGGATCACACTGTTTTCTGATGGTGTCTTTCGAAGGCACCACTCTAGTGGACGCTGTGCACCGCGCGGTGTACTAGGGACCTTAGAAAATCAAACAAAAAAAAGACTACACTTCAAACAAAAATCAAAAACAATATCAAGATAGGCTCGAACTTTCTTCACAAGCACCAACTACACATGTGGTTGAAGTCATTTAAGCTATCTAATCTAGTATCTAGATTTTCCAAAAACTGTTGATGACAATGAATGATGGCTGTGCACAAAAACAACATATCGGAAACAAACAAGCCCCTGACTGCAAGTTTGATCGTCTCCAGAATAACTTGTGCTATGTCTGATTTGTTGTAGTACCGCTTCATTGCTCCCACAATCACATTGACAGCAGTATGGATCGTCAGGATGGTACCATGATAAGACAAGGACGGCTCAAGGTAGTTCATATGTGTGTTTGTCCATGCCCGCAGAGATTTCCAGATCCCGTACTCCTTGAGTCTGTGAGCTAACGCTTTTGAATGCTCATACGGTTTCCACGAAGGGAAACGATCTGATTTGGACATCACAAATTCTTCGTAGAGCTTTGCATAGGTTGACCTGAGAAAAGTTTACTGTGTTTGAGGATCTGATGAGTTAATCATTGTTATCATTCAGCCATGAGTCATGAGTCATCAGTCATTCAGCTTTCAGTCGAGTTGATTCAAGTTGATATGATATCTGAAAAAATCTGAAAGAAATACAACTCATATGACTTAGCTCATGACCCACAAGCTGAAGAGATACCCTTGCCCGAAGAATGCGCTGTCCATTGCTCCTCCAAATCCAACGAATGATCCAGCATATCCCAAAAGGTATATCCAGATCCTCCATGTGACAGGTTGTGGAGGCGAACCAATTCCTTGACAAGATACACAGGGCACTTGTGAGATAACATACGACAACCTTTCAATCCCTTCTGCTTGGTTGCAAGAACAGCCGCTGAAGTTGGAGACTCACGGTAAGCCTTGTAAAACGCAGCGCGACGGTGATTGAATGTCAATGCCTGCACAGGCAACTTGTGGTCTGGCCCAGTCCATTGGAACCACGCAACTCCTTAGAATTTCCAGTGGTTGCCGTATGGTCCGTATGGTTTATGTTTCCTTTAATGACTCATAATCATCTCAATGATATGACAATGGTGCAGGAAAAACCATTGAATTGAATCATTTGGATATTCTCCAAACGAACAAAAAAATAAATATATATCGTCAGAAAGACTGCCCCAAAACATACCGTTGGATTCGAAGACAAGATGCCTGCCACGTCCTGACAATACCCGTCGGTTTTCATACGCTCAGCGTAAGCTTCGACTGTTGTCTCCTGAACAGATGTTGCGACGGCATGTGCAATGATGCGTGTATGTTTGAATAGTGTTGCATAATGTATATGTGTAAATGTTTATCAATTTATCAATGACTACCACAATGCATACTGCATGAACACAACGGCAACAACAACAACAAAAACAACAAAAACATTCTCGAATCCTGAAGCTCTCTGTTATGTGGACTTGCGACAATCGACGGCTGTTCGCCAGTGCCATCATTGAAAAACCAACTGACATCCAAACTGCTTTCACCAAACCATTTGAAAATGGTTTCGATCAGCTCAGCTTGGGATAAGGATCCAAAGAGCTCTTCAACCGTGCTTGCTTGCTGAACTGCAGCAGCCAATTTGGCTTCGCTGACTTGTGAAGGATCTAGGTCTTCCAATAGACCTTTTTGTTCATAATCATCACCACCCAAAGAACTCTTGCCGGATTTTGACTCCAACACTGTCTTCAATCTCTTAGGACTGACGGTGTTGGCAGAAACAAATTTCCTCTTGGTTGGTGAAATCACTGTTTTTGCATTTGAAGCCCGTCGAAGCTTTCCACTACCTTTGGACTTCTCCATCGGCCTGGATGAATCAAATTGAGTGGTCGTAGGCAATACAGCGGAAATCCACCAAAGAATTCCACTACGCAACTTTGATACTATGATCACGTTGATCAGCTGAAAGAAAGAAAACGGCCACGGACAATATACATATATATATGCACGTGAAAGTTCAAATTTGTCATTCAATGAACCCCATTGCATTCAAACATTTGAATCATCTGTCCGAACAAAGTAAGTTTATGATAATCGAAACTGTATGTTCTTGCAAACTGTCCCACCCACCCTGCAACACAGCCTGATATGGCGTGCTGAAACTCCAAAAGACCTGCCACACATTGCTGGTTTCAAGAGACGGTAACTGACATAGACAATCATAAACATAAATAGACATAGCAAGATATAAACAAAAATATTGGCGCAACAAGTAATCATTTATATCATTATATAGTCATCTCTTCTGAAAGTGCAGATTCCCAATGCAGTCGAAAAAAAAATGTTGTGGTTCTTGCACGTGCCGCTGTTCACTCATTTCCCCCAACGTCGCTAAAGTCTCTTCACGTCATGCATTTGGATCATTCGGATTTACCACCTACTACTTACCCACTATCACTGACACCATGGATGATGCAACACCATCATCATCAACATTTGAAGTTGAACAATATCAAAAGTTCTTGCTTCATGGTGAATGAATGTTACGTAAGTTCAATGATGTGATGATGTGATCGAAAGAACCAAACAGATGCAGTTGTACTTGTATATCAGAATTTCTTTTCAACTTGGTGTCATTGTCTTAGATGGTTCAACCTGGCGAAAAGCAGTGTAGCGGATTACTGACTACTACGAACAACTTCTGAATGGCCGCAATGATATGCCATCAGAACAATTCGAAAATAAAGTACCAATCGCTGCGCCACAAGTTTCCCTGACCCTTCATCCTCTCAAGAACAAATATTAAATATCTTTGACTAGACTTTCACTAGTGTTAAGCGATAACGGACCAAATTGTTGATTCAAACATGCCTGCGTTTTACACACAAGCCGTCAAGTATATCACTATATCAGAAGGGCAAGGTATACTTGCAAACGAACACAGCTGACATATATATTCAAAGTGTACTGTACTGAGGTAGGTGTGTGCATATGATCAATTGATCAAGGATTTTACGAGTGTTCCGCTCGTGTCTTTCCTGTGCATCTTCTCTTCGGACGGTGATCATGATCATCTGCATCACCATCATGACCATCAGCTTTGTTTGCATGTGATTTCCGCAAAGTCTGTCGCAAAGATGTAAACGTTTTGAAGATGGCTGGCGGTGGTACGTCCCTTAGTGGAATGAAAAGAAAGGCAAAAGGACAAATCATACAATCAGAACATGTTCATGATAGACAAAGGACACTTGGGAAATCTAAAGTAAAATACTAAGTATAAGACAAACAGTGACAAACAGTAAATATAATAAAAATATCATGTGAGTCACAGTTTTCACAACGGTTGCCTATCAACACAACAAATGTATAAATATTAGATCTCAATCTATATGCAAATCAAATCTGATATTCATTATTCATTGAAATTTAAAACTTGTCATGATCTGTCAGACTGTCATGTAAAATATCAGAACCAAGAATCTCAAAGTAAAGTAGAGGATACAATTCAGCTACCGCTGCGATGAGTAGACTGTCAGAATTGCCGCATTGAGCACGAACCTCTGTGGGCTTTCTGGTTGGCCTTGATGCATGAAATGATGTCAACAGGAATCCACGATCACCAATCTTGGAGCGTCTCTTATCAAGCTCCTCAACAAATCCCGGAACCACTGGGAAACCCATACCAGACAAGCTTTCGCTTCCGAACAACCACCGTGGTTGTTGAATCTTCTTGCTATATGTGAAGATGATCCCAAAGTTGTGAATAAATGTCTGGAGGTATCGACTTGTTGATTTGATACTATGTTCTTCCACATTCTGATTCAAGGAAAAACACATACCTGGCCAACGTAGCTCATAAGCCTCAGCGTTGAACGTCTCTTGTTCAGTGAGGGCAATTTGAAAATCCAATTGGTCGGTGCTGGTGATATCTTCTGTTCCTGTTCCTTCTGTGGAATCTTCACTCTTGCGAATCATATGTTTTGATGATGGCCGGTTTGCAGCCCATGTCCATTCTGCAAGCCTCTCATTGGCAATGACAGTGCGATCACGGAAAGAATCATCATTCAACCAAAAGAGTTGATCCCAGCCAAAATTGCAAGGTCGTCGCAAAGCATCGCAATGTACTTGCAAAGTCTTGCACGGTGGTGATGTTTTCCCACGATGCCTGCCCACTTGGTACATCCTTGCCCTAGCCACAGGCAATCCATAGTTGACTGAATCAAGAACTATGCAATTGATGTCATACAAGTGTCCCAGGAAACGTGTCAATGTTTCCCTGACTGGGAATCCTTTCACGTTTTCACCTGTGAATTCAGGCGGTTGCAGCAAGAGCATCAATCCAATCCTCAATTGACAACAACACTATTCAACACGACAAGGGTTTTTGCGACTATTGATAATCAAATAATCAAAACAAACAATGTTCTTGACAAATGCTTAGAACTTAGTACTGTTGCAGTTTGACTTAAGTTGCCTAGTGTTAAAAGTTTTTTTTGCTAAGTTGTTTAACACATTCGACACCCGAGCATAAAGTTTAGCAAAGGTTCCAACACAATAGGGATAGAACACTTGGGTCACTTAGTCCCAATTGTAGACCTTGTGTACTATATGCAACGCAAACGCTTCCACTGCTGTGTCTGGACGAACATTTGGCACGACAATACTTCTGATGTCGAACACACCAGCCAGACAAACGTACTGCTCTCCCAGAAACAAGCAAATCAGCAAGAACTTCACAAGCAAGCCATGGTTTCTTGCGACAGCTCTCGACAATGTCAACAACCTCTGGACGCCAGAAACTGTTGATGTCCTGGAAAAGGCATGGTTCAGGCTGACCATCACCATAGATGGCTGGATTGTGCTGCTTGTCATGAAAGAGAAGCAGCTCTTGTTTACAGCCTTCATTGTACTCGATGTGCCAAAGTGATCTTGGTGGTTGCACTGGCTTTTGCAGCAGCGCTGACAAATTCTCAGCAAGAAGACGATCCACTACATCATGTGCTGCAACACCAGCGAACGCAATCGATGTTGTTCGATGTGTCACGTTGATTCTGAGAGACTCCAGGTCATTCAAATCAAGTTCATCTCCTTCTTGATAATCTGGATTGTTCGAAACCAATGCCATAAGCACAAAGTCTCTTGCAAAATCTAGTCCTTCCATCAAACTCTGTGTCAATCGCTTAGGTTGAACAGGTGTCTTCATAGCCATAGAACCTCCATTGAATCCATTGCTTCCGAGCGTTGGAGCAGTTTCTGGATCTGCCACTGTACTGGGAATGGTTGGATTTGCATCTACAGTCTCCGCTGTAGCTGTAGCTCCCTGACATGAAGGCTGTGATGGCTGTGATTTGATTGTTCGGCGAAATATATCAGGAAATTCTTCTTCCATAATATGTTCAAGCTGTTCTTGTAAATCTGTGGCTTTGTCCTGCAAATCACTTGATGATGCGACATTCACAAATGGCGATGTTTTTTCCAGTCATTCTGGTCCTACCAGGACTGAGTGGAAATACTTTCACCAGCTGATGTTGAGATTGATTGGCTTCGATAAGCTTCAATTGCTTTTCACATAGCTTGCTATACACCTTTTCAGCTGCTGAACATATATCTCCACCACGTGGTCTCATAGTTGCCATCATGTTGATGCTGAAGATATTTTCCTCATGGGTGAAAACTCACATCGATTACTACTAGAATGTTGAGCACAACATCAACAATGACAGTAACAGTTAAGTAAAGTAGCAGTCATAAGAATAATGCACCCAAAAACAATTAAACGCAACAATCTACAAAACAAAACAAACTACAAATCAAAAATTGAACAAACAAACCAAAACAAACCATAACCAACCAAAACCAAAGCAAATAAGACACTACAAAGTAACGCAACGCAAAGCAAAGAAGAACAAACAAAACAAAACAAAACACAACCAAACAAACAACGTAACAAATGCAAGAAAAGCCAACAAAGTTTGCAAAGTGTCGCCAATGAACACTATGAAATCAAGAACCAAAATCGTATATCAAAATAAAAAACCAACACAATTCAACACAATGCAAATATAACATACAAACCGGCATAAACACTAACTAGTCACATACACTTACACTGACCTGATCTGCTCACAACCTAGCAACAACACAGCATCAGCATCAGTCGCAGGAACACTATAGAGATAGAGAACACAAATAAACACTAGGAACACATATTGTTTTGTCACATCAATCCTTGAATCAGTTTTGTGAACAGTTTCCCAAAAAAATTGAGCCAGGCTGCCTGTTGACTTGTTCCAGTTGATGGAAGAAATAGTACGCCTCCAGTAGATAGTGTGAAGTCTGTAAAATGCCATCCAATCAAATGTTGCCGTTTGACTTGTGCCTTTGTACTCTCAAAGTCCGTCTCAGATATGTGTAGATGCTGTTTGGAATCAAATAGTTCTTTGCTGTCAAGTGGAACGTTTCCTTGAAACTTGACGAAACCCATGATTGGCAACACTTTTGATGCATTGCTACTTCTGGGACTGCGAGGAGCGTCATTGTTGCTCTTTGAAACTGATGTTGCTTCCATACTTGACGGCGTAGCAAGAACAACTGCAATCTGACTGCCTTGTTGCACAGCCCTGACATTGAAGTCTCTCACCAACATAAACTCTTTGTGCTCAACTGCCCTTGCCAGCATTAGGTGATGTACTCGCACTGCCCGATCAACTTGATGTGGTAAATTGGAAACTCCTCCTGCCGCCCCAACAGGCCCCATCACTTTCACTGGTTTTGCTGATTTCATCATCTCCATCAGTGATTGCTGGGGCGCATTCTTACTCTTGGATTCAGCCTCCATACCACCAAAGGTCACCAAAGATCAATGAGTACGCTCGCCCCCCCAAAAGTTAGAGAATATGAAGAGTTGTTGAGTTTGATCTTGATCATGGTGCCAAACAAATGAATGATTCAAAGGTTTGAACTACCAAACAATTATCACTTATATTGACAATTTTAAGGTTTTAATTTGAATTGCTATAGTTCCTCACGGAAGAAATCCATCTAGTTTTATACGCAGCGTATATTTGTAACATTTGTATCTACAGTTGAGACAGTTGAGCCAAAGTCCCAGTGATTGTGCTTGAAGCAGCAAAATCTGACAAATATAAACATATATACCCGAGGTTTGCAATCTATGCCTTTTTATCCCAATTAGCAGTGTTGTCATGTCCACGATCATATCACACAGTCACAATATGCAAATGCAAAGTAAGACAAAGCATATGTCTTCAGTAAAATGAAAACTATTGCAACACAACGTGATTGTCTTGACTCTCCTTTTTTAGGCGACTGTTCAGGTGCCTGGTGGTTTCTCTGTAAATGTGCTGAAGACATGATTCATCAGCAGTGAACTGTGAAAAGTGAAAGGGACAATTCTCTCATACACACAGAGCAAATATGTTTGCCGATCATTAAATATAACTTCCAAACTATATTGGTATGTACAAGTCAAATATGTTCAAACCATTCTAGTGACTGTTGGTTTTTTGAATTTGTTTGTAATTAAGCAGTGTTTTGTTTGAAAAAAATGTTCATTAACAAAAAAAACTAAAAACTAAAAAACATTTGTAAACTATCACAGTATCAACATAGTTCAGAAAAGAAATGTTGTTAGTGTGCAGGGGATAAGTTTCTCAGAAACTGGATAACTAAAGTGATAGCCGATAGGCCTCATAGGAGGGTTCTGTCAGTAGCTGGCTACTGAGGAGGAAGGGTCTTGTCAGTAGCTGGCTACTGAAGAGGTACACTAGAAGAGGGTTCTGCCAGTAGCTGGCTATTGAGGTGAAGGGTGTTGTCAGTAGATGGCTACTGAAGAGATATATGACAGGAGGGTTCTGTCAGTAGCTGGCTACTGAGGAGAGAGGGTCTTGTCAGTAGCCGGCTACTGAAGAGATGCAAAACAGTAGGGTTCCATCAGTAGCTGGGTACTGAGGAGGAAAGGTCTTGTCAGTAGCTGGCTACTGAAGAGGTACATTACAGAATGGTTCTGTCAGTAGCTGGCTACTGAGGGGGAAGGGTGTTGTCAGTAGATGGCTACTGAAGAGGTATATGACAGAAGGGTTCTGTCAGTAGCTGGCTACTGAGGGGGGAGGGTGTTGTGAGTAGAATGCTACTGAAGAGATATATGATAAGATCGTTCTGTCAGTAGCTGGCTACTGAGGAGGAATGGTCTTGACAGTAGCTGGCTACTGAAGAGGTACATTATAGAAGGGTTCTGTGAGTAGCTACCTACTGATAGAGAAGTGGTTTGCTAGTATGTGGCTAATGGATAAATGTTTAATTCGGATGTCATGTCAATAGTTGGAAACTAAAACAAACACTTTTGTCAGGAAATGGTTTGCAAAAAAAAATGCACATTGATACTTTGGTATGATTACAATAGATTGAATGCAGGTTTGATATACTGTTGCGTATTACAGTGTCCATTACTATTACTTTTGTGTATTTATGATGTAGTTTTAAATGGCAAACAGTTGTGAAACCAACGCCCCAAAGATTCACTACCACTAAATCATAGCCTAGCTCAACGTGTCACATCACTGGTCTGCAATCGGACGTTTGCGTTGTTGACGCTGTTCCTTCACATCTTGATCCTCAATATCCTGAAATGCCACTCTGGAAGACAAAACCTGTGTCTTGACACCATACATAGGTGTAGTTCCGACTGTACTGGTCACAGTCCATTGTTGATAGTTGGCAGTTACTTCCCGCTCACTGAACAAACCAGAGTCACGAACAACATAGAGAATGTGATCTAAAAGAAAACCAATACTGGTCTCAGATGGCATAGAGAAGCAAAAGTTTGCATGGTCTGGTATTTCCACAGGTGTTGGCATAGTCTGTGTTGAGATCTTCGGGCAAAACCTGAATGTTACCTGTCGCAATAGGACCCTCTCTACGGTCACTTCAATGTCAATCTTGCGAACTGCTTTCAAGAAGATGTATTCATCCAATACAGCATGTTTGTACTGCAATGTAACAAGCCGTTCATCTGGCAAACACCTAAATTTGGCTGAAAAGCAAAAAAAACAATCCCAAACCATACTGATACATTGAACATAAACAAAGAATTGAACATATGTTGCGCGTATCAGCACATGTAAACGGCCATGTATGAAATTATAGTGAACCTTCAATGACTCATTGACCTGGTTTCCCGTGCGTGCATTACATGTATTCATTGTGAACCATGTTTTGATATAAGATTCAAAAATATTTAGTGTAGATTATATAATGATTCTATACATGTTTTTTTTGGAATAGAGAGATATAGTAGCAAAAAGATCATACACCAAAAAAACCCTGAGAACACATGATTTGGTTTCACAAACCAGTCAGCAACAAACCTTTGTTTTCTGATACCAAGATACTTGGCACTGTCTAGTACATACTTGGCAGTGGTGTACCCAGACCGTGTGAATTTGCATGGATAGCTCAACATAGGAGCTTGATCACGGGCTTTTCCATCAAAGAACTTTTTCCAGACATATGAATGTCCTTCATTTTGATTCTGATTGCACGGGTACCAGTGCCAACAGAAGAAATCTGATTGATCAGGAAAAGCATGATGGTACATCACATGA
>OMLO01002559.1_pt1 | contig 14763 bp, 7 predicted proteins | sample 1674811 | NCBI WGS metagenome assembly OMLO01 (sample SAMN06265003, study PRJEB25207) | coral metagenome | isolation source: Coral host | place: Mexico:La Bocana,Puerto Morelos, Mexico | collected 2008-11-13
TTAGGGTAAGGGTTAGGGTAGCCCTAACACTATCCATAAGCTTTTAGCTTGACTGAATCAAATGAATATCAATGTCATTCAGGCTCCTTTTGTCTCCTGTCAGGAGAAGGGAGACCCATGGACTCTTAAGTAGCCCCCTCCCCACCTCTATTAGGAGACCCATGGCCTCTTAAGTAGCCCCCACTTCTGTCAGGAGACACCCCTAGCACCCCTAGTTTGACCACTTCCCTAATAGGAACTGCTTGCAGTCCCCCCCCCCACCTAGCCTTAGAGACCCTTTATCTCTTACCTTCCCTATCTGCTGACCTACGGGGTTTCTCACCTATTCCTATCTCCAGGAATAGGCGACCCATGGTCTCTCACCTATCTCCCCCCACCTAGCCTTGGAGACCCATGGTCTCTCAACTATCCCCCCACCTAGCCTTGGAGACCCTTGGTCTCTCAACTATCCCCCCACCTAGCCTTGGAGACCCATGGTCTCTCAACTATCCCCCCACCTAGCCTTGGAGACCCATGGTCTCTCACCTATCCCCCCACCTAGCCTTGGAGACCCATGGTATCTTCCTTACCCCCACCCCTCAAAAGTGGGTCCCGAGCATGTTAAATAGTTTTGACCAGTTCCCTTATGATACATGTAAAAACATTCTCTAAAAACTACAAGAGGCTACAATCTTACTCCTCCAGATGGTACTGCTCCATCCAGTGCACAAAGTACAGCCATCATAGGAAGCTCTGCATGTTCCTTCCTCAGTATGCGAAGCCGCGACATAGGCAGTGACTCATAGTTCCCAAAGTCTACATAAATAACTTGAACTTGGGAAGTATCTTTGGTGGAACTTTCTGTGATTCTAGCGCGATACCAGCTATTGTCTTCGGAAAATTGAGCACAGCAAAACATTCCAGGCTTAACTTCTAGTAGGAGATCAGTTTTGCTGGATTGATTCTGATAAAATAAGATAAAAACAGTATGGTGTCTTCCAAACAGCTGGAAATCAAATGGACATCAGAATGTTCTAATGCACTGCTTGCCTCCATTAAAAATGACGTTTTGAGCAGAGACAAGCGACAGCTGGATATGTCTGCATTGAAAGGCTACATGGTGTTGTGTATGTAAACTCCTTCCATATTATCGTACGACAATTTCATGTGGCTACATTCAACCTTATCTTAACCAAGGCAAACTTGGAGACAATCTTTCTTTAAACATTTTCATGATCAAAATTTTTGTGATGGAAAATGCAATGTTCTTAGTCAGTCCAACCTTTACAATTTACTGACCATGAACAACAATTTCGGACTCTGCACATGGAATGCCTCAAACTATTCATAGCTAAAATGTTTTGAACAAGCAAAAGTAAACAAATAAAATGATTATATCTGACCTGGTAAAATTCATTTAGATTAGTACATAAGGCATCAATTGTGTTCCAGTTGTACTTGAGGTGAATAAAGAAATGAGTTGGATTGTCAACATAGGATACTGAAACTTCTGATGAAGTCCTGAAACAAAACAAGGACAGTGCTTATAAATATTTTCATTTACAAAGTTGGAATTGTCAGAAATTAACGAATAACGCTTACCCTTTTGCTGGCAAGTTTTGTGGTCGAAGGGTATAAACCTCAACACCCCTAGTAGAATCTGAACAACCAAGAAATCATTATGAACAAGTTTGATTGAGGGTATACATACATGTAATGCAAAGAGAACCAAACAACACAATTAAGGGCGTCAAGACTTCATTGTTCATGAGAAAAAGGGCTTTCTAGCTAATGTCCTTTATGGACCATAAAAAAGGTAATAAACAAATAACAATTTGTAATGTATAGCACAAAGTTAAAATTAATGTTAGTAATAATTTGGTCTCCCAACAGAACATTGATGCAATCTGAATTCTTGTCCTTACACAATATATATGCTGTTAACAATAATTGTTAATTGGGAACTGATTTTCCAGCTGATTAACACGTATGTCAAGAATTGTATGTTTGCACCCTTTAAATGAAAAAGAGTAACACTGTTTACACTAATGATTGTATATACAACAAATTCCTGATCATAACAAGTTATCGGCGTGCTTATTTGTCACATATTGGCATGCAATCAGGTGAGTGTCCAATTTCAGGCATCCAACAATTACAGCTTTTTGTAAATGAATACCTGTAAGTAGATACCTACTGTACTCCACTCCATATGCAGATCAATTACATAATGTTTTAATGACTTCTATCTTATTGCTACCAACAGTTTTAAAACCTTATGGAAAGTACTGCTGACTTTTTCACTCAAAAGAAGTTATCAACAGACTATTTAAGTCTGAAATTTGTTATTGTTACAATAAAGTAGTAGTTGGACCTTGTGTCGTAGTTGTGCTTGGAATTTCAAATTCGTCTTGTGCTGCACGCTCATCCAATGTTGTGATTACTTGCACAATTTCTCCCTGAATTCTACTCCATGTTGTCCAATTTCTATTCCTTACTGGTATTTGTTTTTTAGTATTGTTTTCTTACCTCCATTTGTTTGATGAACTGGTTTTGTAACTGGCTTCTCCTCCTGCTAATGAAAGGAAGACAAAAATTTTAATAATAACTATACTAAAATTCAATAAAATATACAAATCATACCTAACCACTTCTACAATAGCTCATATGTAATTTTGGATGCAAGACATCAGTAGTAAGGTTATCTTTAGGAGAGCAACTTTTTATGGCATAGCAGCTCACTTCCTGAAATGTATATTATGGTACAGTGGTACATGATTCTAAAATGTGACATACCATGGGTTTTGGAGGATAAAGAATGATGTTACCTCCAGCAAATCTGGAAAATACAAAAGTAAGGAAATTATGTGTTAATATGAAACTAAACTGAAATTTTATCCTAATCAACTGAAACGCAGTTACTAGAAGGTTGTTCCAATGCTGAATTGACATCAAGTACCTTGAGAAATAACCAAAACAAATTACACACAAACTAAACATGTAAACTATATAACATTGTGGACTATATATACATGTACATGTGTATGTATATATAGTATATACCTTATACTCATTACATGTAAAATTAAATTAAACTAAATTCAGGTTAAAATAAGTTCTTCTAACCCTAATAAGGGTTAAGAGACAGAAATTTAATTTTTATCCGAATTTAATTTTTAACTACAACATATATTCATTGTCACACATACATTAAAGCCATGGAGAGATTAACATTGAACCTAGAAAGCAATTGTGCAACAACATTTATATGCAGTTGAGTACATGACATATTAAATATAAACCGAGTTACTTACTCTTCCCATCTTGCTATATCTGGAAGAGTTTTCAATCTCTCCAGTTTGTCGCTGGATAGTTCATCACCATACGTCTTCTTGTATTCAGCTCCTATTCTTTTCAACCACAGACCTTTGGGCTTATCTTCTATCAGCTGGCAACATAAAATGGTAGGCAATGCTAGCGAAGCTCTTTCACTCACTGCATGACTGAGAATTTGACAAACATCAAGAAAAAATCTCGGCTCTCTCTGGTTGCCAAGATTCGGTGAAAGCTGTCCACGGAACCCTTGTCATTATAATTAATAGCGCACTTTTTGTTATGTCTACCAATCTTTCAGCTACCAGAACCCACACACTCATCGTAAAGAGTAGGGCATGTAGTTCCCGGTGTTGTGGTCTGGTCTTTGTCCATATATCACTTGCTTGTAAAGCGCATTTCATTATATGCATATAGAAAATGCGCCATATAAATATAAATTCATTATCATTATCATTAAGATATATTGTTTTCACATAAAAGCTCACCTGGTAATTCACTAGTGTTTATATATTGTATAATAAAAAAAAGATTAACAAACAAGAACTTGTACCTGCTTTATCCTGGAATATATTTTCAAGTCTGAAAAAAAAAAAAAACATTCTCCACTCTTAAAATTGTCCAAGTCTATTTTCTACTGTCTGACAAATGAAAGAAACAGGTTTTCAATTGTATGGTTGAACAAAAAAATGTTAATAAATAAAAAATGGCAAAATATTTAACAAACAACAATAACAAGAGCAAATAGCAAACAAATGCTCAGAGATGAAAATAAAGGCTGTAAATTGTTACAAATGTATATGGATTCCAGATACATGTGTAGCAGCAGGTGAACTACCTCTGCTCCTTCAATTCGGAAGAAGCAGAGGTGGCAGCAAAAGACTGAGTTGCTTGGAGGGGACTCATTGATGGCTCAATTTTCCACAAGGTGAGAAGGGAACAATAATGATGAATGTTACAGGTGAACTTGCCTGTAGTTGATAAAATTCACTTAAAAGGTAACAAGTTTGTTACATGTATGAAGTTCAAGGCTTCACATGACTCAAAACTCAATGACATCCCTAATGCTAAAATGAGGAAACACACATCTGGGATGGGTTTGTGCATATGTTTCTTACCTTCCTCGCTTAGAGGACTACTTTGGAGCGCTGTTTTGTTTGCAGAGGAAGAGTTTGACAGATACACAACACGCTCATCAGATCCCTCGGACAGTTGAGTTCCTTGCCAGTTTGGTCCACTTGCTGAGAGGATTAAACCAGAGGATTCACGCTTAGAAATTTATTTACATTGATTAATTCTTTAGAAAAGCCATTGTTAATAGCTATCTAAAGCTTGGATTTGAGTTCACTAAAGCCAAGTCTCCTTAATTTCCAATTTCGAAAAAAAAAACAGTTTAGCCAAAGTCTGCATATGAGCCAAGTCGCTCATCAGGCCAACCCTTATCTCCGATTTCAGAAGCCTGAAGCAACTAGGAGAATTCATACTCTCCCTGGCCCTGGATGGGATGCTGGTCTACTGCAGGGTTATCCCCCAGCATTAAATTTGCTAGTACTCATTTACACACCTGGGTGGACAGAGGCACTGTGAGAGTTAAGTGTCTTGCCCAAAACCATAACACAACATCTCTGGCCAGGGATCTAACCTGGACCACTTCATCCAGAGGTGAGCACACTAACCATGAGGTCACCATGCCTCCACAAAAAAAAGGTTTTTTAAGATGGTCATCACTAGATGACTGAAAATGTATATCCGAAGGAAATGATCTTAGTTCAAGATACATGTAGCAGGGATCTAGGATAACCAGGTTTGAGATAGTGAGGTTCAGCTGTGATTTTCCTACTGGATAGTACTACCAGTCTTCCAACTATCAATAACCTGTTATCTACCTGCGCTTCTTGGTTTCTTTTTCCAGCTTTTCTTTGGGGTAGATTCCCCTAAAATGCAACACGAGAAAACGAAGCTAGATGTACATTGTAAATGTGCTGGGTTTTGTTTTTTTTTCAGGAAGTGATAATCTAGAAATCATCATTTGGACATTCATGTTTGGCCTAGCGTTGAATTAACTAAATCAGTTATTTTGTTTTGCAAACTGGAAAGAACTGTCAATCAAATTGGTGTCAAGACCAGTCAATCAAAAAGATCAAAAACTCATCTATAGTCTTTTTCTTTTTCCTTCCTTTTGCACCCCATATTTATACCCACTTGATTGGTATTCTTTGCTTCACATTCATGTATTAGCATCACATGCTAGGAAAACCAGAGACTGGATGCAGTCTAGAAGGTTTGTAAAACTTTTTTAAAATTTTGCTTCTCCTTTTCAGTGTTCTCAGTATATTTTTGCACCTGGCCAATAAAGTGTAACAGGTGGCATAAACATAGGCCTTAAGGGGTCAGCCAACCTAAGGAGTAAGGGGGATCTCCCTGGAAAAATTTAAAATTATAGGTTGCAAAAGATGGAATTTCAGGCATTTTTGGGGACAAAGTGTTGAATTTAGGCACTTGACGAACTTACAAAAAATGCATTGTTTGGCCTTTTTAAATACGAATTCTTGAAATGTCTCAGTGTGAAAGTCTTAATTTAGTGTTTTGTGTGCAAATTTAAATGACCAGAACAGGCCACTACATTCATCTTCACAGTCAGCACAATTCCACCCTCCACTGGGTTGTGCTGAGAGCCCAGCTTCTATAAAACTCCATACACAGAGAACAAAGAACAGTTAGGTGTGGCCTTTAAAGAGACACCGATTAATCCATATTTTCTTAAGAAATAGTAACTAAAGAGACACCTTGATTAAGGAGGAAAAACTTTTTGTTTTGGAGGTACTGCACCTGTCAAAGACCTTTTGGCAAGTTGCAAGTTTCTGTTCATAGTGGGTTACAGAAACTATCAGAAAATCAAGAGTGTCTTTCAGGCATTGCCCAACTTCACTGCAAATTTTGGCTGGCATGACTCCAAAGCAGTCCTGTCGTTTCAACAGCTTAGAGATTCTCTAACAAAGAATGCCTTTGTTTTCCAACATATCAAAACTTCTAATTCTTTCCAATGTTTGTTAGCCTGTTGACCCTCCAAATGTTTTTTTTTCCATCAGAAGTGAATTTTAACTTTCAGTCCATTTTGATTGGCTGGTTGATCATATCAGGGAGATCAGTGAAGCCCAACTAATTAGGGGGGTGTTTCTCGTTTTCACAGCCTTTGCAGGCAGGCATGTTTTTCCTCTTTCCTCCCAGACCCCATCCCCGCCCACTTTTACTAGGCGGTTATGGTGGCAAATCTTCTTGATCACGGGCTAATACTGATAACTCATGAACACATGGACAACACCTTTACAAGTAAGGAAAAAAAGCACTTTTCCATCCTTACAGTATGTAAACTGTTAACGCTTCAATTTTTGCCCAATTTATTTCCTCCCAACTCAACTTACTGCCCTGGGTATCTGAGGATGTAAAAACTCTGGCATGTGTGCAAACAGGGAACTGTTAGGAGGGAGAATATTTCTTTGCCTGCACAGGCCTTACTAAACCTCATATACCTTGATGAGAAGCACCAGTAAAATTCCTAGAAGAAGTTGCAGGTTGTTGAAATAAAGTTCTGTTGGAAACTGGCTGCGAGACCACTTCAACTTTCCTTGCACTGTTTGTCGCAGCAGCTACAAAAGTTTGTGCCTGTTGATGCACTCCTCTCTGCGTTACATTCCTTCCTATAGAATAAGTAGAGGGTTGAGACACAGCCTGCCTCATCATGCGAGGTGGAATAAAACGGAGTCCTGTCCCATTTGTTCGAGGTGGACCTGGCAAGGGCCTTACCACTTGTGCTATCGGAGGTCTAGTCATAAACACCTGCCTGGTCACCATGGCCGGTCTAGTGACAACTGTAGGTCTTCTCACAAACACCGGCCTTCGTGAATTTCCTTTCGCTTTCTTTTTTGGTTTCTTTTGCTTAGCAATAAGTTTAGCGACATGTTGGTCGGATTCGCTTGCAACTCCCTTCACCACAAATTCTCCGTCCACATCTCGGGAGAGCATAGCCACCTTAGGAATGCTCTTGATATAATGTTCAAGGCTGTGATAGCCCATTTCCTGGAAGGGTATTGAAGAAAAAGTAATACTCTTATACTCCCTGTCCAGACGGCGGAGTGGCACTCCACGCGGGCTACTGATGAGCACAGCACGCAGCATAGCCTCAGTTTTCTTCTTCAGTTCTTCCATATTTTCTTCCACTCCTGAAGAACAATTACCTTCCAAGTTTAGTTCAGCATCTGTCAGGTTAATTGTTATAATGACAGGGTCATTCTGCCACTCTTAAGGTTTCTTCGTTAAAACATGCGAAGATCCGAGAAACGCTAAAAACATGGCGCTTCTTCCGTCAGGTCAAACGTGATAGTCCTGGGACTGATCCGTGAGCATTTTTACCTTCGTCTCACCCCTACTCATAATGGCACCGACAAATATGGCAAGTTTACTGCGTTGAAAGCAATAAATTCCAGAAGAAGAATACCTTAAAAAGATAAATGAATAAAAAAAATTTATAACTATCAGCTGTTTTTGTTTCAAAGATCAAAATTATTTGTGAAATGTTATTTTCTCGAAAGTGTTCTTCCCCCACCTACCCTCCCTAGATTCATATTTCCCTTATTTCCCAGGCTGCTTTGCATCTATTCGTCCTCTTCTGTCCTGTCCGTCTAAGATGGGTGAGTACGGAAAAGAATATCTCTAAGTACAATCCATTCATATCTTGGCTAAATCTTTGACATCTAGCATTTGGATTAAAATTGAGAGTAGAAAATATCCTCAAGGGTAGTTTGATTTATTGTGAGTGTAAAATTTAGCTCAGGTCGTTTTGTAGGATCGATTCATTACAAGAGCCTCTTTACTTTGAGAATCGCACCATTGCTTCAATAGTTTCAGCCAGTTGTTTGCGAAAGGTTGTAATTTAGCGCTTTTTCGTCCCATGATAAGGTATATCAATAAACTGATAAACTATGAGACTCGTAGTTGCTCTTATTTAGCGGAAAATGCAACATTTAGCAGTACACTTAAAGCTAATGTTTCGTGAGGTCCTTTTTGTTGTGAAGTTGTTTTGTAGTCTTGTTTCACGTGCTTCTTCAAAAAGGCAGTGTGACCACTTTCAATAAATGAGGGCTCGAGGATCGTTTCGTTCTGCACCCTGTTTAATCTGCAGAAGAGGGATTTAATATCAGACAGTTGATAGCTACACTTGTAATATCTGTAATGGCGGCTCATTGCGCTCAAGGATAATTCGCTGTGAAAAATTAAAGCACAGATTGCTGCTTTGAAAATATCATTTGCAGGGCTGCCCTTCAATTAAGGTCAATAATTATTAGGCCATTATTGGAATGACTTTGAGAGCATGGTTTTATAAGGAACAATTTGCATGTAAGCCTACACCTGTATGTGTTGCTGGTGGATCATGGATATGAAGTTAATCTGAGTTAGGAAATCAAATACAATCAAACAAAATTACTGCTAGTCATTAATTAAGCTCCAAGTTGCTTAGCTCCTAGTTGGTTAACCCCTAACAGAAGTTGATTAGCCCCCATTCTTGGTTGATGAACAAGGAAATAGACAGTCTCTTCAACTTCTGTTTGGAGGCTGATCGACTTGGGGGCTTAACAACTGCATACCCAATCAAAGGTTTTTTAATTTATCACAAATTTGGAGCTCCAGCATTCAAATGCCATTTCTATTTTGTGACTATGATTGCATTCGACTACCAAACTAAATCAAACTCTATCCCTAGATGGAGTTTGATTAAAAAAAAAAGAACGCTGTTTCATTCTCTTTGAGTGACTACACAGGGATTTATGACAGTGAGCAAATTAACTGTGGAATATAATTACATCAAAGTTAACTAACTTAAGGACACATCTCTATATTACAGGAATTTCCCGTGATTCTTGGCATAAGAGGCGCAACACTGGTGGTAAGAAAAAGGCAATCAGAAAAAAGAGGAAATATGAGCTTGGCCGACCACCAGCCAATACTAAGGTAAACATATAAGTTTTACAACTGTCATGTTTTTTACAGTGGCTCAGTGAATCAGTGTATTAGAAAGTGAAAAAGTCCACTTTGTGTTAATCATTGTGCTTGATTTACCCCCCTGACTTGTGCAGTTCCAGAGAATATCCATACGTCCCCAACAGAAGTTCTGTGGGGGAAGTGAGAAGGAATTGAAATTGCTTTGGGGAAGGACAGGGCATTCTGTTTGGTAAAGATAAGTTAATAAATATATGAACCTTACTGTAATCGTAATTTCCAGAGGGATGGGAGATTGTTCCTTACTGTGGAGGAGGTATGGATTAATTCTGGAACTACACATTTGAAGTTTGGACTGAAAATTCAATGAGAAATCCAACAACAGCATCCTTTATTTACACACTACCTGGGTAAAGCCAAAGACTTTCCTGTGGGAGTTATTTGTAATGAAGACAAACTAATTACAAAACACGCTTGGGTATCTTTTCATGTTTAGATTGTCAGATGAAACTTAAGTTAGTTTTGTGTTGTTGTTTTTATATTAAATGTTCTTGTCATTTCTGTCGGTAGATTGGAAGCAAACGTATCCACTCTGTTCGAACACGTGGAGGAAACCAAAAATTCAGAGCTTTGAGGCTTGACTCCGGCAATTATTCCTGGGGATCTGAAAGTATGTTTTCTTTAACTTTGGTTAAAGTTACTGTACTGTGCCAAGTTCGTTCAAAACCTGATTAAGCTAACCTAGGATAAGCTAGGATTTTCAGTAGGAGTTTTGTAACTTTTCGGTAAGGTTTTCTGTTTATATAGTTTGTCTTTCAGTTTTGAGTTTAGATAATGTCAAACTAAACTATATGTGTGCAGTGGAAAGCACTTTTATACAGGGAAAATAAATATTTTGGTTAACTTCTAATCCTCGGTTAGCATCAATGGGCTTTCCAACAACCTGGAAATGGTTAACATAAAATGATGGAGAGTTTGATCATCTACATGTATAATGTGAGATGTTTGGTAATTAAAATCATGGGGAACTGTTTATGTTGAAAATTCAGTATAGATTCAAAAGTGTATATCAAAAACTAAGATAGTAGTGTCTCGTATAAGAGTGGGTTTCCAGGTCAAAAACATTTGGGTTAGGGATAGGATTAGGCATTTTCTATACCTGATGTGGCAAATTCATTTAAAACATCTGAAGATTTGGAGATGCTCTTATCTATTGCAAGCTTAGTTAAGAAATGAATTTATCAAAGTTGTAAGGCTGACATCTTTTTCACTAAATAGTGGAGGGATCTTGTGTCAATCTTTAAAAGAACACTGCAAACAGTTTTGTTAACAAGGGGCAGTATGATGATCAGTTATTTGGTGGAAGAGTGTTTTACCGTTTTGGTAACTAAGTCGCTCTTATGACCACTTGTCATAGTTACCCTGATTGCCCAAAATAGCATTTTCCATTTCTGGGATTAGTATAACTCGGGTTTAGTGAACCAGTCTGATTTTGTCTGAATCAGGTGTCACCCGGAAGACTCGTGTCATTGACGTTGTGTATAATGCCAGTAACAATGAGTTGGTGAGAACCAAGACTCTTGTGAAGAACTGCATTGTACAAGTGGATTCCACCCCCTTCAGGCAATGGTAAGTGTCGACTTGACGGGTAGCTCTGCCAGTCTTTGAACCTTGTGGCTCATTAGGCTCCTTGTGGCTCATTAGGCTGTTGCAATGTTTTGGTTGCTGTAGCGCAAGGGAACTAGGATATTGATTCTTTCCTCTCAGTCTGGATCGGAAGTTGGCCCATTGAAGGGTTAGCCCTAGCATTTAACTCTCCAGTACCTATTACCAGGGCTGTCAGAAAGGATCGTAACCCATTAAACCTGCTACGGCCGAGTATGTTTTATGGGAACAGAATCTGCTATATACATGCATTAAGTACTTAAAGATTGTAAAATTGTGACTTTTTGTACTTCATTCATTGAATTTGAAATTTGAAGTAACAAGAGAGTACATCCTCTTTTTGCCAGGTTTGAGGCTCACTATGCAGTTCCCCTTGGACGAAAGAAGACTTCCAAAGCGGTAAATTGATTAATGAACATTTGGTCATACCACAGGGTTTGTAAGGGTCACGGAAAACCTTGAAAGTTATTACGATTTCAATTTCCTAGCTTGGAAAATCACTACATTTAAGTGAAGGTCATGGAAAAGCAATATGCTTTCTGAGAATAGAAAAGCAAAAAAGTGAAAAATTGAAGAAGTAACACATCAGTCAAAAACAGACACTAATTTAATTTAAGCAAAAGTAAAAACACTAACTTCAATGATTGTTTTGGCAATACTGTCAGAACAGCTGCTTAACTTTGGTCATGGAAACCTCAGAAAGAGAAGTTTTAAAAGTTCAAAAGGGTACCATTGCATGACAGAGGGGCCAGAACTGGACTAAAGGGTATGCACCCTGTACCAAATATTCCAGTAAAATATGTGCACAGGAATATGAAGAACAGTCAAGAGAGTTTTGGTAATTGTTGTGATGCACCATCTTAGGCCGAAAGTGAAGAATCTGATGCGCTGAGCAAGAAGCGATCAAGCCGCTGTCAGCGCAAGATAGACGCACGGAAAGGACTTTCAAAGATAGCATCCCAGCTTGAGGAACAGTTCACCACTGGAAGATTGTATGGTAAGGTTGTTGTTTGTTATTGGGGAGCAGGGTCAGCGGAGTGGTGAGAATGCGCCTCCCATCAATATGGTGGGTTGAGTTTGCTGTTGGTTCTCACCTTGTGTAGGGGGTTTTTCTCTGGGTACTCCAGTTTTCTTACCTATGGAAAAGAACTACTTCTCCAAATTTGACCAGGTTAGAGGACCTGCATGAAAACCAGCTTAGGACTAATGTGGATTCAACTCTAAATATAATTTATTTTACTTGTTTTGTCACATATTACTGTACTAGCCATGGTTAACAAGATTCAATTGCCCCTCCCCAACCCATTTATCACTAACAGAGGTGCTTTCAAAGCCCCTTGCTCAACTTCCAGTTAGATTTTTAGATGTATTTACCTAAACTAATATCAATTCTATTTTGTTCATCCTGTTAGCTTGTGTGTCGTCAAGACCTGGCCAGAGTGGACGTTGTGATGGTTACATTCTTGAAGGCAAAGAACTTGATTTTTATGTTCGTAAAATCAAGGCTAAAAAGGCCAAGTAATAAGACAACTCCTCTCTGAAATCTGTACAAACAACAATAAAAGTACATTACAACTGAGTTTTGTTAAATATGTTTTTTGAACAAATTCCCATAGAGTAATATTCTGATTTTTTTCCTTGGTTGAGGTTTGATTGATATTTCTGAATCACATCCATTCAAATATGCACATTGTGCATTTGATATTTTCAGACTTGTAACATACAATATAAGCCTAAGTGCTGGAGGTTGAAGGTTGTAAGAAGTGCAATATACAATAGACCAATTTTTATCTACCAGTATTAAAATTCAGCCTAACACAAAGACCCCATGTGCGAAGTTCAGGGGAATAAACCCCACAAACTCTGCAGTTATTCCCCAGAGCCTTGTACTGAGGTCTATTGTCTTGGGCTGAATTTTAATATAGATCGTTTTCATCTGATATCATCACATTCTAAAATATCCAAAACTAACTGTGAAAGTTCTTATCCTCATCAGGCATAAGGGGATCTCAATTTATCTGTTAAGACTTCTTCAGCTCAATAGCATGCTTGGTTTGGAAACCAGCACAGTTTTAAGTTGGGAGCGATTTCTAGCCTTCTTACGATTTGAAGAGTTATCTCAATTTGTCTGTGTGTGTGTAGTACCGTGGTTTTTGTGTGTGAGGTCAGGTTTCTAAAAGTGTACAGCTCAGAGATAATCCCTTCACCTCGGAAATTGGTTGCATACCGAAAAGGAGACAACAACCTAAACCAAAACAAACTGCAAAACCTCTTTATTCTGTAAATCAAAGAATTCTTACACTAAATAAACAAAATTTCCTTTAGAGAAATTTAAAAACTGAAAAGCAGTGTTCACTTCATGGGGGAAGGAGATGGGTGCAGAGCTACACAGGCCAGGAAGGAGGCATACTGCATGAGTACAAACAATGACTCTAGCAGAAGATAACCACCCTTTTCCAGTATAAAGTTGACATCTATCATTCATTTCAGCTCTAAAATTAAGCACATCTGGGTCTGTTACAATTATGCATGTGTGACAACCAAATAAGTGCATATAAGGAATACTTCAGTTCTGTTTTAGGATCTTGGTGCAAAAGATTCCATAGCGCACTTTCATGGAGAAAAAATCTTCTTTGCTTTAAACTAAAAAACACCAGCTTTTACAGCTGAATACAGCACGTTACCACCCAGAACTGCAGTACAAAATGCACCAACACCGAATCCCAGGGCTCGAAGGCGGGAGATTGCATTCAGGTAAGCGATGGTGTGAGTGAGCCTGGCAGCTGTGAAAATACGAAGGCACCAAATACCCCAAATGGCAGGCCCGCCAGAAAACATGTATAGCAGAGCAACAATCATAAATATCAGGATGTTCTCCAGATCATTGAGATGTGCCCTACAAATTAAAACAAAGGAAGAAATTATGTTAAAACATTTTTAAGTGGATCTTTCAACCACCAAAGTCAGTCCCTCCATCAGATTTTGGTATATCTACTCCAAGAGCAGCTGGGAGGGATTGCTCAAAGGTTTTTTTTTTTTTTTGTGGCAAGCACTTTTATCAAGATCCTCTGACTCTAGACAATATGCAAACTACTCCTGGTATTACGATGTGAAAAAAAAAAAATATTTCCTGTTACTTCCAGAAAGGAGCCTACAGGGATTGTGCCCCATATTTCTGTTAAAAAACATAAAACTCTTCATACTCAAAATACTTAAGGTTCCCCCCATTCCTCCTTTTTCCAGCCCAAACAGGCCCATCATTATGTTCTTATGAGGCCTTTAAGTTTTTAGGGGTTTTCAAGAAGATTTAGAACGGTATTGCGTGACATATTCCCCTAGAATCGCGTGGTATGTTTTTACCTTGTGTTGAATTGAATGCATTCATGGCTATATTCGTCACCCAGAAGTTGTGTTACGCTGTTGTATTACCCAAGATGCTTAGAGAGAATAAAGTGTTGTTTTGAGCAAGCCTCGGAAACTCGTGTTGTTATGTATTGCGTGACATTATATTCCCCCAGAATCGCATGGTATGTTTCTGCCTCGTGTTGAATAACCCAGTGTTTGTTGAATGCATTCATGGCTATATTCATAACCAGAAGTTGTGTTACGCTGTTGTATTACCCAAGATGCTTAGAGAGAATAAAGTGTTGTTTTGAGCAAGCCTCGAAAACTTGTGGTGTTATGTCACTAAGCTTTACTTTTGCTAGTATGTTTAAGCTGGTCGTTACATTAACCAGACCAATAAGAATACCTTCGAACTCTCTCCACGTCTGCATTTTGTACAACAGGTTT
>OMLO01002560.1_pt1:0-7500 | contig 14762 bp, 9 predicted proteins | sample 1674811 | NCBI WGS metagenome assembly OMLO01 (sample SAMN06265003, study PRJEB25207) | coral metagenome | isolation source: Coral host | place: Mexico:La Bocana,Puerto Morelos, Mexico | collected 2008-11-13
TATATGTTGGATAGCATTATCCAGCGTTTGAACAACTGGGGCCAGAAAATTGGCCATGAACGAAATGGTGTGTTTTCGTCCCTGTTTTAAGAGTAAAGCTAATTCCAAATAATCAATCTCTTCATAATTCGTGCTTGTAGGGTTGTACGTGTAAGTCAGTAGCCCGTTTTATTGCTAATGTGCATGTGCTTTTATGGGGAAAAGCTCTGATCTGGGCTTCATTTCAACATTTCTGATGATCGGGGCACACCCATCCTTTTTACCTGTATGTGAGATCCCCCCCCCCCCTTGAGATTTTTAAGACTACATGTACTGGTAACCCTTGCAAACCTTTATTTTTAACAGGAGAATCTATTTGTTGAGGCCGGAGTTGTTGTCAACCAAATATGTGGCTGGTGGGTAGAGATCAAATGTAATGTTTGTTTTTTGGAATAAAATTTTGTGTCATTTCTAAAAACAGTGGCAGAAACACTGATAATTTTTTTTTATTAACATTATTTTTTTCTGTCAGCTTAAGATTATTGAGATCAGACAAATTTTTTTCTCTTCCTTGTCAGATCATATAAACAATGACAAAAAGAGTGGGAGAAACAGGTCTTATAAAGTTGTGTTTGTTCCAAAAAAGGTTTGTAGCTTGTGAATTGTAATAATAATATTTGGTACATATATTCTCTGGTTTACATAATCCGTTAATTAGCAGAACTAATGCTAGGGTTAACTACTTGCTTGCTTTGACTGCAAGGCTCTGAAGGCAGGCTTTGGCTTCTGTCATATCTGTCTGAGTGTGTTTACTTATTAATATTAAGTAAATGCAGTCAGACAGATGTCAAAGCCTGCCTTCAGAGCTGGGAGTTGTGTTTGTCAAATTGTTTGCCACTGTTAAATACAGAATTTTGTTTTTTCAGTTGTATTCATGTGAGATGATTTTAGAGCAGGAGGGAGTCTATGGAGGTAATTAAACGTGAAGCAAAATATTAATAGTCACACAGTCATATTACATCCAACTTACCATTAGGCCATAATATTGAAATGCTTTTTTCATAAATCCCTATTATGCAATGGTCATAAACTTGGTAGTCCTCTAATGATGCTGGTCCCAGTAGGGTTTAAACCCCAAGTGTTAAATTTAGCTATTCAGTACTCATGTATAAGTGAGTGGAAAGAGGAAGTGCAAGAGTGCATTAAGTGTAAATTTGAATGGTCTCTATGTGTCTTGCTTGACAGAAGACATTGGCAACATGACCCCGACCAACTAGAGCTTGTAACTAAAAATGAAATATGTCAATATGTAATTTGTAAACTAATAGAGCACTGAGGATTTCACAGGAACAGGATCAGGATTGAATTGGCATTTGGAAATGTTGGTTTTTTAGGAGAGGGGAAAACTGGATTACCCAGAGATAAAGCTTTTAGAGCAGAGTACAGATTGAAACAACAATAAACTTAAGCCATATATGACACTGTGGATCATGCACTTTCACCACTGTGTCATTTCTGCACCCTAGGGGTTGTACCTGGTCTCTTTAATTTGAAGTCTAGCATCCAAACTATGATGCTGCTGTAGTACCTCTGACAGTTTGATAAGTAAATTATTTTGGGGGTTTTAGATATATCTTTTGATGAATTTCAACTGGAGTTTATTCCATTGGATGAGGATGTGCTGAATCTGGAGTTGCCAGGTTTTCTAAAAGATTATTTTTTGGTAAGTAAGTTTATTAAAATAATTAAAGAAATTGGTACTTATATTAGCATCAGATCATTGCCCAAACATTAAAAGGTTTGGGAGAAGTTGAGAGTTTTTGTAAACCTAAGCTGCAGGCAAGAATTCACATCAATTTCTTCTGAGCTGAGTTCTAAATGTTCTGCCACTTGAAATTAAATTAATAGTTGTTGTAACAGTCTTACAGCCTTAGTACTTGATTAACTGAGAATTTACTTGTTGCTATGTTATCTTTCAGGATGGGGATCAAACATCTCTGTCTTTTGTGGCTCGTTCTCTTGTGACTTTGCAGCAGCTGTATGGTACAATCCCAAGTGTATATGGATTAGGAAATTGTGCCAAGGTATATTGCATAATATAATAAGTATTCGCTAAATTCCAAGTCATTAACAAACAAAATATATTACATTATCCCAAAGCTTGACAAGGATATTTTTTACAGTGTTTTGTTAAGCCAGAAAACAACACTTAGTCTGTGCATCTAAGGTTGTTATGAAGATTGGAGAGAGATAGAACACAATAGCTCTAGAGACTCTGGCTAGCCTCATACCTGGGCTTCTCAATTTAGAAATTCCAGTACACTATTAAGCCACTCCATCTGAGACTCAAGTTATGTCATGGGCCAGAGTTGATGTGATGATAAAGAGCTAATTAAAAGTTAGACTTGTAAACCAAGTACAGGAAACAAAACCTTTCTTGTTTCCCTTGAACTTTTGTGTGTAATTTTTCTTCCTTTTTAAACTTGATTTGGTTTGAAAGTTCTGCTTCATTTTGGTCTGTGAGTTGATATGCATAGAACAAGGTGGGTTGCCGTGAGCTAAAACTTGACTTGTTTTGAACGTAATCTGCTTCATATTTGGGTCTGTGAGTTGACATGTGTAAGACAGATGGGTTGACGTAAGTAAGACATGAAAAATAATATGATATGCCCAGCCCCACTTGTCAGCTGTGCTGTTTTCCATAGGGCTGCATCTACGGGGACATAATAATTATCATCATACAAATAGCCCATTTCCGAGTTGCACTTAGCCTCTCTATCAAGATAGGCCTGGTGCACAACCACTGAAGTGAGTTTAATCTTCTTACAGTGCAATTTTGGGTTATACATGTAGTTGTACAATAGCATGTTGCATAAAATTGAAACAATATTTTGAACAAGATGCCTCACTGCTTGAGGTACTATGACTAATTGTTTAAATATTGTTCAAAAGGATCATTATTCAATATTGGTGTGACATTGATTCTAAGCCATATGTAGAATGCTGGCAAGTATCTACTGAACATGGGCATCCAGTCCAGACATTGGAGTTTTTTCTTTCTTTGTTTACAAAGTGAAGAATTTACACAAATGGTTAATAAGGCTTATGGATTAAAGGGGTCCTGACAGATGGTTGAAAGCATCAATTAATCAATCAGTTTTTCAATTAATATATTTTTATATATAAATTTCTAGATGGTTGGAGAACTAATTAAGAACACAATAGCAGAGGAAGGAGAGTACAAACCTGTTGATGGACCTGAGATAGGTTCACTTATTCTCATTGACAGAAGTAAGTATAATTAATATGAAAATCCCTGAAACTAACTATAATAATTGTTATTTTTACTCTAATTAAATCAGAGTAGAAGCCAATAATGTTGATGCTGGTAAGTGGTTTGATTAAACCAGTTATACGATCCAGATCAGATTGTATAAGTCACATAGCTCACCTATAAACATTGGAAAGATGTAACTTGTTGAATGAATATGATTGCTCATTCCTTGATTGGGTAAATCATGCAATCATAATTAATGAAGGGAAATGGTTAGGAAAGCCAGTAAATGTTAAAAAAGCAGTCAAATAGGCTAGGATTCATCGTAGATGATCCTTGACCCTGCACATCTTTTGTTTTGTGCTTATTGACTAGGCATGAATTACATAATCACAACACTTCTATTTGATAGTTGTATGAGCACTACCTTTTGTATTTTACCTGGCTTTTGTGCGGGCCAACCCTCAAAATATCACACAAAAACATACAACAAAGAACTTTGCCAGGTTTCTAACCATTTGTCTCCATAAACGATGTGCAGATGCACTGCTCATGTCAGTCTACTGAGGCACACATAAAATTTTGGTCATGTAAATGCATGGGCTGGTTGACTGTGTAGTCATTTTGCTCAAGTGCATAAGAATATGATATAGGACATATCAATTTATATAATATGTTTTTATACTTTACAAAAGATAACACGCTGTGGATGCTAATTTTTCATGTACCATAGCATATTGCAAGCCCTTGTCACAAAAACGTTTGGGAGAATTTGAATTTAATGTGTCTGATGACAAACTGCAAGGCTTACCTAAACATGCATTTTTCTTTTGTAAAAGAGAGGTGATGTTAAATTGATCTTTATTTCCTGTATCTGTTATATGCTATAAACAGGTGTAGACTTTGTTACTCCACTCTGTTCTCAAGTCACCTATGCTGGAGTTGTTGATGACACCTTTGGTGTTAAGAGTGGTAAGTTTTTTGACAGTGCTTTTAATTTTGTCCAAACAAAAAGGCTTGCAAACAAAGAACTGGTATTTCAGGAAGTGGCACAAAGAAGAACTAAGTAACTAACTAACTAACACAATGTTGCCTTAAGTTTAGTTAATCAACCACATGGGAAACTTGGTCTGCTTGTGTTTATCCAAATTATCTGCTCTATTTTCCGAAGTATCTTACTGTTGGTTATCTAAAATGAATTTGTTTTTGTATATTTTCTAAAGGCGTGGTTGAGTTTGGTCCAGAAGTCACTGGAAAAGACCAGAAAACTAAGATGTTATTGAATGACCAAGACAGGGTAATTAATAATTTGATTTAGTATACGTTTAACTCACTATCTCTTTTCTGATTGGCCGAAAGTGTACAGTGAATTTTTGAAATTAGTGCATGTGACATAGTAACTGCAAATTACACAATAATCATGTCAAGGACACTCAAGGTCACAGGTAATCATGTCATGTATAACGTGGTGCATGATTTCTAAGGGTAATCATGTCAAGTTTTTTCGCTTTGTCTTGCTTGCCGTCAGTGAAGAAGCAAAAACATGACTGTTGTTTTGTTTCGTTCAATGTATAATAAAACAATTATTGGATGAGGTTTTTGTGATATCCAGAATAATCAAGGTCTCGGTAAGAGTTATCAGCCTTAGCCTTTGGCTTCGGCTGATAACCACTACCTTGACCTTGATTATTCTGGATATCACAAATATCTCATCCAATAATTGTTTATAATTTGAACATTGTTTTCAGTACTTATTAATTTAACTTTTTACTTTGCAACATTTCAAAGTCCACATTGTACTGACTTGTTCACATGATGCAATATTCTATACTGTAAAGGTAATATGTGATGAATGTAAAACATTAAAATGGAGCAATCAGGGTATCTCACTATTACAAGTATGGTCAAGCTCATGGATTATACATAATTCCTGGCTTGGTTCTAAAAGCGTACATTATATTTTGTCTTAAGGTTTTCTGCGACATTAGGGATCGCCACTTTTCAAATGTGTTTGGCTATCTTAGTCAAAAGGCAAAGGATGTTCAGTCTGGATATGATGTGAGTATTAAGCTTTGCAAAATAATGCATTTCTGAGTTCAACATCTCATCTAACTTGTTGTTCTGATGGAAATGTTTGCTTTTACAGAAACGGCAACACCTGTCAACTGTGAGTGACATGAAGCAGTTTGTGTCTGATGAACTGAGAGGACTACGAGAACAGCACAAAGGATTGACTATACGTATGTTCCTTGTATATCATTATTGAGATATTTAGTGATAGACATTGGAGACCAACTTTGATAAAGGGCTTTAAGTTCATCAGAACTATTCGTTTTTCTCGAAAATCATTGCTATCATTTCCAATTCAAAAGGCAAGCAAACATTTCATGACGTTAAGTGGAAGAAATTTGTGACAAATAATTGTATTTATGCCAGTAGCCAAAAGAAAAAAAGAAAAAAAAAGTAACAATTGACATACTTTTATTAATATACTAGTGAGTATTAGTATTTTCCTTATGAGTAGTATTATTAGTAACAATATTTTTTTTCTTATTACTATCAGTATTCCTTGTTTCTTTTCTTTTTGTTATTGTCACTTTTATTTGTAAACTTATATAAACATCAATAAAATACATAAAAAAAGTATCATTGCTTTGTTTTTCATTTACTTTAAAATTATAATAGTCTCTTAGTTAGCAACCTAATCAAAACTTAAAATTCACATTTACTGTTTTGTTGTATGCTACAACATTATGTAAACATATGTGCTTTCAAATCCTGTTGACTTGTATAATTTGTTTTGTTCACTTGTGCATCTGCTAGATATTGGTGCTTGTGAAGTAGTGCTTAAAGCAAAGACCAGGGAGAAGTTTGAACGACGACTTCAAGCTGAGCACAGTATGTTTCATATTGCAATTGATTGTTGCCCTGTCTTCTGACTAATTGTGTACATTTACCAGTAATAGCCAGGTGTTGATATACTGACTCGAGGCAGTTTCCATTTCTGATGACGAAACTGCATCACTCATGTTTTAGGCATGCTGGAGCTCATAGAAAATAAGGAAGATACTGATTATCTGGAAGAATGCATTATTAGACAGGTTTGTTGAGTCTGTGATGCCACAACTCATTTACTCTCAGCAATGACATTTAGTTCTCAGTGACTAAAACAGTTGTGTAAATGAATATATGAAAGTTCGTGAATATATTTGAACTGCAGAGAAGGATATGAAGACAGGATTGATCATTGCAGTTATACACACAATGTAAGCAGTTGTGGAATGAAAGCCTGAAAAAAAAAGTTCAGACCTGAACTTTTTTTTGTTCTTACTCTTATTCCACAACTGCATAAGTTGTGTGTATAACTGCGATGATCATCTATAAATTTATAAACCAGTTGTGTAGCAATCTAACAGTTCCAGTCAAAAAACATAAGACAATGGAAAGACAATGGTTTATGATAAGCTCAAATAGCATCTCTGTATGAGGCTGCACTGTAATGCGAACCTGTAGCTATTTAGCCCTTGTGGGCTACGGGTCACGAACCCACGACACCCCAATCTCATGAAAGGTGCTCTAACCACTGAGCTACCGAGGCAACCACAGCGGAGTGAGGTGAATATTAGCTACAAAGGAAACATCGATTACCAGACATTTGCTCCCAGGCCTCTCGGACTGGGAATCACTTCTGTTGGTCGTCGAGACGCATGCTCATCGGACCAGAGGTTATAGAAGTATTTAGAAGGCATATCAGAGTTGACCTCTCAGATGATGAACATTTGGTTGGAAATATGCCGTGTTACGTATATTGATCAATTGTTTTACCAGTAATTTAGGATGAACTGGCAGAAGTTAATGTACGTGTGAAAATAGATTATACACATCTCTTCTGTTTCGCTTTGTCTGTCGAGCGAGCTGTAAATATATCGTGAGAAAAAATGGCTGTGTCGGACTAAGCAAAAGAGGGACTGCTCATAATGAATATAGTTTCTGAGGATTTTTCTTACAAACGTTAATAAAAATATTCATGAAACATCTCTTAACAAAAGAATGTTTTACTTTCTAATACCCTTTAATTCAAGATGGTCGTGATGTCAATATATTCCTAATCCACAGATGAATTCATTCAAAACACTTCAACTCTTATGTTTGCTCTCTTTAACTCGTGGAGGTGAGTTTCTGGAGTTAGTTATTAGTTTTTTTAATTGTATCTTCAGTTTTGTTCTTATACGCATAAAGTGCCAGAC
>OMLO01002560.1_pt1:12500-14762 | contig 14762 bp, 9 predicted proteins | sample 1674811 | NCBI WGS metagenome assembly OMLO01 (sample SAMN06265003, study PRJEB25207) | coral metagenome | isolation source: Coral host | place: Mexico:La Bocana,Puerto Morelos, Mexico | collected 2008-11-13
TTAGTGACATTTAGAGAAATGAGAAATGGTGAGGATTTGCTGTGATTTTAAAATGAGAATTTGATGTGATAAATTAGTAGATGGACACCCAAACAGTCCCCTGACAGCCTGGGATGCTCTCGCGTTGTGGTCAACTGTCTGGCGGTCACGTTTTCAAAATTTATTTTCTTTCTCCTCGTATCCCTTCTTTAAACTACTTAAGATTTCACTCGAATTCAGGTAGATCCCCACCTTAAACAGCTTGTGTGGTATATACTAAAACAATTATTCACCTTCAGTGTCGGTGAAAGTTGTGGGTATTTACCTCCACTTCGGTGAATAATTGTTTAATATATCAGTTAGGAGGGTGGTATTAATTAAAAGCATATTTTGCTGGTTAGCAAAACATAAAACCTGTTTAATACTAAAATTTGCTTTCATTCTCCTTAGATTCCAGTACCAGTGAATCTCCAGGATCAAAATGTAAACTGATCATGTTTCTTGGCGGGTGCACGTACTCTGAAATTTCAGCGCTCAGGCTCCTGGCCACCAAATTAGGTAATCGTCTTTTAATTAAGGTTTGAATATTTCAACTTCATGAAATACGTATCCATATTTTGTTTAGAAACATGAGAGGGAGCTGGAGGGTTTCATGTACTAGTAACGCAATATATATTAACAAGATTGTCAAAAGCAGGGCATTTGTGCAGTTTTAAGGGCGCCATGAGCTGGCCCGGCGGGAGACACGGCCGGAGAGTTGTGTATGCTTTGCTTTCCTCAAAGAGCGTGGAAGACAAATAGGAACTTGTGTTGTCCATAAATGAACTCAAATGGAAAATCAACCAGAGAATTATCACACAATGTTTTTAATGAGAACACATCTTATATGATCTTTCATATATTCACTTGTATCTCTCTTTGTATCAACTCGATCCTAATTAACAGTTTTTTTTTTTAAACTAACGATTAAGTTTTGGTATTTTGTTTTCCGCCACAGGATATCGGATAATAGTCGCTACTACAGCAATTATAAATGGCACTCGACTGTTGAAGTCGGTATCAGCCCCTTGCTAGGCTCTAGCTAAGCGTGGTGAAATCTACTGCAGATATTTACGTATGGTCACACATCAGATACATTTTATTACGATTACGTAGTAATCATGTTTTGCCGTGGAGGACAGTAAAACTGGACCGAAGACGGATTATTGTTTTGACGGAGATTGTAGCAAACGGATGTTCCGTGCTGGCCATCGAGGGACATGGATCTCAGTCTGGAAAGTACCAGTCATCTCTTCCCCAGATCATTGATGGCCGCCATATACTTATACACGGCTGAGCGAGTGTCCAGAATCTACCACTCGCTTCAAGCACGAATTTACGAGTGAAAAGCACGAATTTACGAGTGAAAAGACTGTTTTGCAGCTCTACTGAACGGCTGTAAAAATTTTAATAGAATAATTTATTAGGTAGCAGAAAATAATTATGTTGGCAGTCATTAATAGTAAAAAATTTGAATGAAACGATATGTCCGTTTTCTTCGTTATTTTCGAAAAAAAATCCAAACACTCAAGACAGTATTTCATCCGCATGGCAAAACACTTCGACGTTAGGCTTAAATACTTTACTGCGTGTCGTACTGTCAACTAGACATTTGATCAACCATAGACAATTATACTCGATACATTATAAATCAGCCACGTCTTTGTTACGCTGCAACGAGTCTCTGAAGCAGATGTTGCGAGCATTGGTCCTTGCCAGAGCAAAGTGTTTCTCCGACCATTCAATTTTACAAACTTCACTAATAACTTTATTTTTTGACTGGAACGACGTTGAGGCGGGGTGGGGTTGAGGGTAACAGCCCAGTCTAGCATCTCCGCCCTGCGCGGTACTTAAAACTGCCCCTCTACATTCCGAACAAAATCAGTAAAATACAACATCTACCGCCAGAAACTGAACCGTTTCCAGCTACGTAGCTTTTCATCCTGAAGAGGAGTAAAGCGGCAAAGTAGAGGAGTACTTCTATCCTGTGTTCGACTACAGAGAAACTTTGTGCTTCGGATCACTGACTTTTCAGTCACATTCTTCAGTTTGCTTTCTGGGGATGTCAAAAACGAGCCTTGATATGACGAAACTCGTGCCCAAGTACAAACTACCTGAGAGGAATGTGAACAGTAACCATACGACAGTAAGACATCGGAAATATTTGTTATTTTATTGAGCGAAGACTAATTGGCTCGGCTTACACGGAGGGCATAGAATGAAGTTTTAAATATAATAAGTTTA
>OMLO01002561.1_pt1 | contig 14762 bp, 10 predicted proteins | sample 1674811 | NCBI WGS metagenome assembly OMLO01 (sample SAMN06265003, study PRJEB25207) | coral metagenome | isolation source: Coral host | place: Mexico:La Bocana,Puerto Morelos, Mexico | collected 2008-11-13
TGCGACAGCGACATCAGAACCTTTCGAAATGGCGACATGACAAAGTTTGAAATTCAGACGGGGGACATCTATACCCCGCAGGAGAGTAGGAGCTGTGAATTTATCTCAGGCAAGCAGCTGCAAGTTGTAGTCATCAAGTAACCACGCCGAAAACTGCGGGCTTCGTTTAAAACTCACAGGGTACAGTTAGACTTTTGTATTGTAAACTTAAGCTCTAAGCTTGATTTTTAAAGCAAAGATCAACCAAAGTTGCTATAGCAATACTTACTCCGAACAATTCTTTTCGTAACCAGTTTTAAGAGGTGGATCATTTTTACATCAAAATTATGCAATAAAAAATATAGTCACCATGCTCGTTCACCACTGTTTCAAAATCTGACTAGTTCCACACGCCTTATCTCGGGCTTCGACAAAACACTGACCCCCTACTGACCCCCTACTGACCCTCTTACTGACCCCCTTACTGACCCCCTTAAAAATCATCGGGAAAAAATATACAAAGGGTTGTCCAATCTCACGTTACCTGAGGTTCCAAGAATGGCGGAGAGTGTTGCAATGGTCTGACACCTATCTTCTTTCGTTACAAGTACAGGTTTCGTTCCGGATAAACGAGCACAAAATAAGTTGAAACATCAAGAACGTGCGATATAATTCATAGCCATTAAAAAAATTATTAAAATCAGCGTGGAAAACAACGAAGGAACAAATATGAATGTAACGCGAGCGACACGCTCGCACGATACACAAACCGGAAGTCTTTTTGCAATGTAGTTAATTAGTTCCAGGTCTCTCACTGACTTCCGGTTTGTGTATCGTGCAATATTTGTTCCTTCGTTGTTTTCCTCGCTAAATGTTTTTAATGGCTACGAATATATTGCACGTTCTTGATGTTTCAACTTATTTTGTGCTCCCGTGAACGAAACCTGTACCTGTAAGGAAAGAAGAAGATAGATGTCTGACCATTGCAACACTCGCCCGCCATTCTTGGAACCTCAGATAACGTGATATTTATGAACTTGATTTGTACAACCCTTTGTATATTTTTTAAGGGGGTCAGTAAGGGGGTCAGTAAGAGGGTCAGTAGGGGGTCAGTAGGGGACCTCAGCTGACCGGGGCAACCTCGTTCCCAGGGCTTTTCCCTTGAAGGTGGGTGGGGCGCCCCACCCACCTCCAAGGGAAAAGCCCTGGGAACGAGGTTGCTGACCGGGGGAGTGTTTGTCGAAGCCCAAACGAAGCCGGTGACCCCCAATTTATTTCGTTTTTGAAACAAGTAAATCATTATCTATCCGCAGTAGAAGTTTGAAAATAAACTATTGAGTAGAAATTTTCGCCCGAACGTCTGGGCCCAGTGGGGATGTGCAATGCATGTTAATTTTCTTACTGAAGAAATACAAAGTGAGAATTTAGAAGGCAGCTTTTGAGGCTAACCCAGCCCCTCTGCTTCCTCACCTCTCTGTTCTGGGTCAGCAGTCACTGACCATGAAGCGCGGAAACCGTGAGCGAGAAGTAGAAGGATCGTCGGACTCGTTTTTACAAAACGGCTATGCATATCCAGGTCTCTGCGACATGGCTGCAGTCCCTTGGTGTAATAGCAGGGACACATCTCAGGGAGTAGTCCCCTCGTCTGTTGTTGAACATGCTAGCGCTTGTTGTCATGCACAACTGAGTAAAATTTGCATTTGTGGAAGGCTCTGATCTGCAAGGCGTATAATTATTGAAGCGCGTTTGAGAGCTGTACATGTAGTACGTCAAACATTGAAGATTAATTTGTAAGAATGGGTAAAGTTGATTTCTTTGTCGTCGAATTCTACGGAGGCAAGAGAACTTTTTATCCCGGCGAAGCATTAAATGGCACTGTTCGATTGAAGGTGAACAAGGAGTTGAAATTGCGAGGCATTCGGTTGGAGTTTCACGGTAAAGCTTCAATACATTGGTCTGAATCGACAGGATCAGGCGAAAACAGGAGAACAAGGCATTACAGGAACAGCGAAACTTATATCGATACTTTAGCGACATTGTTTGGCAAAGGTGAGCTGTCAAGGTTATGTTGTCTGTATTATAACATACTGTAAAAACACGCTGATTTCCTGCCGTCGAGAATTCGAAAACGCCACGAATTATTCTTATTAATAATAAATGGTTCTGACGTGCCGCATTAAGTTTTTTTTTAAGCTTTTGACAAAAAAAAGCTTCAGTAAGTAAGTTCCTTTTAAGCTATTAAACTTGTTTAGCTGAAATTCACTCTCATATCGATCCCCCTCTCATACTGAATCATAGTTGCGGTTCCACTAGCCCTTTTGCCCTCGGGAAAGAGGGACTTTACCCAAGAGGAGTGCGCATGTTTTGTGCATCTGATATTCCCACTGTGAAACTGCTCACGGAAAACACTATTGGTACACCAAAGAGAACAAAAGAATTACACATGACATTCCCATACCCAAGTGGTATGGTTTACCTACATGTATGGTTTATCTAAAGCCTAGGTCTAATGGCCCATGATAGTCAATGATAGTCGATGATAGTTAAAGCGTGCTCTTCCATTCGACCACCAACTATCATGCACTTTCATCGACTATCATCAACTATCATTCATTTTGAGCTTGTTCAAATTCTTCATGATAGCCAATGATAGTTTGACCACGCGCATGATAGTTGATGATAGTTAGGAGAGAATCAACTATCATTGACTCTTGATCATGCACCGCTTGACCAGGGCGTAAGCCACATAGCAGTTCCACCAATTTTGAAGCAAATTATAACAGGAAACTGCATAATCTGTTTTCCCATATATTTTCCTGAGAAGCGAAGCTTCGAGTAGTACAAGGGGCAACTATCACACGGATAGTTCCAAGACATAAACGCTGTTATTGTCTTTACTGTTCACCACTAAATTTTCATATTAGTTTACTTTTAACTTTTTAAGGTGAAAGCTGTGAAAGGCAAATGTAAAATGTGTAATTCCAGAGAATATCCATACCTCCCAGATGGAAGGTTTTTCATTTTAATCAGCTCCCATAAAAATATTCCCAGTGGAGTTTGTGAAGACCCCTCTCCACTCCGGAATTTCTGTTTTTTCTTTACCCTCATTTCAGAATCTCTCGGAAGGTATATGGAAAAAAATTGACAGCTCACACAGTTATGAACAACTCTTTTTATTAATTATTACCCTTTCATTGTGGCCACAAAGGACAACACTTTTTTGTGTTATATAAGATTTATTTTTTTCTGATCTGGAAAAATTCTTTATTGGACTTCTTACAGCAGTATTAATTTTTTTAGGCTAAATATGTTAGTTGTTGCATAGTTTAATATGCTCATAATTTTCTCAAGTGTTAGACTCTCAATCATATCAACGGTAAACTATGCAACAACTAACATATTTAGCGTAAAAGAATTAATACTGTTGGAAAAATTCTTTATTGGACTTCTTACGGCAGTTGTAGGCCTCTAGACTAGATGTAATATATATTATGCACTTTTGCATTTTGAAAATGTCCATAGTATACCCTTTCCCATGGAAGATTTTGGTTTGATCCCCAACCTCCTCCCCTCTGAATATTCTGGTTAATATGTCAGTTATGTTTCAATTAGCTTCACGTTTTTCCTAAAAAAAAAACATTGCTGTTGAGATCACCTACCTCCAACCAACCCCCCCACCTTTCACTTTTAATTCCATGAGGTAGGTATCAATGGATATCTTCTGGAATGACACATTTTCTGGAACGACACAAAAGAATGAAGGTACATTATGTTTGTGATGATAGGGCTAGGTCAGAGTGGTGATGATCCTGTTCTGCAGCCAGGAGATTATTCCTATCCATTTCAGTTCCTTATTCCAAATCAAAACATGCCAACATCAGTTGAAGGAAGTCATGGCTATGTTCGTTACTGGTTGAAGGGCATTATTGATCGGCCTTGGAGGTTTGACATCACAACTACAGCAGTTTTTACCATGTTGGAATATGTTGACATCAATACATTACCGCTTTTGGTAAGTCATCTGCACTTCAGGTACACTGTAAATGTTGAATGTGGAGGTTGAGATGATGAATGCTACATGTATGTGAACAATAGCCTCCATTTGAGCCAAAAATATGCTCCAATATTTGTCTGCGGATGTCAATTGTCTGTTCCAAGAAGCAAGCAGTTTTCCAGGAGACAAGCTCAAGGAAAAGTGTGAGCTTCAAGAAACAGATAATACCCAAGGAAAAATATCTGAGAATTTTTTCATGACAAATGGAAGCTGTTGTGTTTATATATTTTTTGTAACATGCTGGTTCTTTCCAAAATTGGCAATGTAATCACCCGGATATTCCCCGTGCAGATTTAGCTGTGGCATATTTAGGCACATGATGATTTTAGAGCAATTGCCTGCGAGCAAAAATATTTGATGGATTATACATGTAAGTATATAATATTATAGGTAATTTTGTGAAACCAGCTGTGATTCTGTTGCCGGTTTGTTGGTTTCTCAAAAAGGTAGTCAAAATTATTGATCACTTTCTGAATATTTATTTACTAGATAATTCAATATTCATTTTATTTGCAGTTGCTTTTAAGGCTCTATCAAAATACAGTGGGATTTAAAATACATTTACTGTAAGGGTGTATTGATTATGATTCAAGTACAATTAAAATATCTTTCAAAAAGGACCTTAGGAATATAAACTGCCCACGAAACAGACATATTCAGTTTTTTCTGCAGTCTTTAATTTATTGAAGGTCTTACATGTATAAACACTTAAGGCTGAGTGATTGAACTGTAAAAAATATTAATTTGTATTTATCAAGTCTCAATTATCTAGAGAAATAATTTTTATTATAAGTGGTAGCAAATGATTATTACCTAAAATGTACATGACTAAATTACAGCAGAGTCATGCCTATTGGCTAAATTATATTAATTATAACGAGGGTGAGGATTGACTCATATGCACAGTTCCAGTTAGCAAGGGTGTAACTCTTTATTTGTAATCAGTAATTAAGGGGTATTAATAAATAATTATAAATTATAGACAAGTGTTTTTTTTTTTATTCCTGAGCAGCAGCCTTGTCAGATGTCAGAAAATCGTGATGTGGGATGTCTTTGCTGTAAGTCTGGCCCACTCAGTATCACTCTCTATACTGACAGAGGTGGCTACTGTCCCGGGGAGTCAATTGGTGTCTCGGCAGTCATCAATAATCAATCTAACAATGAAATTCTTGGTCTGGAGATTCATCTTATTCAAGTCACTGTTTATATTGCCTCCGGTGGTAAGCAACTCATCTCTATGTACTGGTACTAGAAGTGGCGGGATATGTAAATGTAATTTCCCACTGTGTTCTGCATGTACCTAATTAAAACAATGGAATGACTAGTGCCAGCATCTTGACAATAAATATGCAAAAAGAGAACTTGGTCAAGTTAGACAGCATCCAGTCATCTTCAAGTTGATAACATGCTCTGCTGAGTCAAAATACCCAATGCATATTTCTTTAAGGCTACTTCAAACCTTCGCGGGTGTCCTCCAGAAAAAAATTCGTATGCGCGCTGTTTTCAAGAAAACCCCGGCCCACAAACTATATATCAACGGAAAGGTTATAAAATGCAGAATTCGATAAAATTATGTTCTGTTTTGGATTTTGCTTTCCAAAGGCGGCAGAGGCTGTCAACTCCAAAATGACCGACTGACGTTCCAGCGAATTAATCGGGTATCAAATGCGCTCGTTCATGGAAAATATAACTGTGCAGTGTTGATCACAAAGCCTCAATCTCCAAAACCGTGTCAGCATTTTCTTTTATTTCTATTGGTTATCTTTTTATAAATCTGTCAAGTTGGACTATCGAAAAATTCACGTAACCTGTTGCGTTAAAGGCCGCCACGAGGAAAATATTTAAAATAAAGGAATTCGCCAGCACAGTTTTGTTTCACATCTATCAGTGAATGTTCTGACCAAATTTCATGGAAAACCGTCAAATCTACATACCCTGTTAATTCATTTAAAGGGAAAAGATTCTCTCAAAAAACGAGTCCGAGTTTTCGCCTTCTAAAGATTATAAACATATCACGCCTTCACAGAGGAATATGTCAACTTAAAAAGCCGCTAGCCAATGAAATAACAGTATCCCTGGTGTTCACGGTGTGCAAACTTAAGCTTCGCAGGAAAGCGATAGTGTTACAGTCACGTTCCAGGCGCACACGGTTTAACCGTGGTCAACTATGGGAAAAACGAAAAGGAAATAAGCGACGTCCTTCGTCAGAACAAAAACAAACAACGGAGCAAGTGCCGCAACACGGGTTCAAGGAGGCACACGGTTTAGCCATGGTTAACAAAGGACAAAACAAAAGGAAAAAACATACTTTCACAAAACAAAAACAAACCACGGAGAAAGTGCCGCAGCGTAGTTTCCAAAATGCAAGGAGGCATTCATTTCGTACAATGAAGAATCCAACGACGAAGAATAATCCGGACTCGTTTTTGGAAGTCGCTCTCTCGTAACATTGCTTTCTTTTGCTTTCCATTATTTTTTTCTTACTGACTGCTGATACATTTAGAGATGAAGCATTAGTTGCTTCGCTTTTTGAGGGTTGATTGAACCACGAGCCCTAAATGTCACTTTCGGCGAGATTTTGCCTTCTATCAGGATGAAATTCCTAGATTTTCTTCATGTTTAGTCCTGGCTTTGTTTTGCTTTTTATCCAAGGACGTTTCTCCGTTCTAGAGCGTTTCATGACGACAAAATGAACTGGTTTCGTAAGCGGGACCACAGTTATTGAGTGTAAACCAAAAATGCTATCGAGTTGAAATGGGGTCTTTGCCACGAAAAGTCGCTGGGGAGTCAATGAATTATGAGGATTATGACACCTTGGCGATTTATTAACTTTTATTAAAAAATCTCTTTTTGTCGATAACTCGCGCGCGTTTTTATATTTTACTTACATTTTTTGGGAAATGATACCTTAAATGACGAACTTAAATTTTATTGAAAAAAAGAAAAATCGACCGATGTAGCCCCGCGAAGGTTTGAAGTAACCTTAACTTGGTAGCTAGACTCCCAGCCTAGGAAATTCTGCATCTAATTGCTAGATTTTGGAACATTTTTGTCATCTATTTTTTTTTTAAGTGAATTAAATAATTTAAATTTGAGTACTGATATGCAGCATAAAATGCTCTCCAAAAAGCAACTGTCTCTGTAGTTGCAGGCCTTTGAATTTCCACTACATGCACTATAAATGGCTCAGCTTCTTCAATGCCACCGTTAGAGTGGCTAATGACTGCAGTCTAACAAAATAATCACACATATGTTGGATCAGATTGAGGATTTTTTTAAATGCCAGATGTAAAATGAAGATTTGTTGGTTTTACCTTCAGGAAAGCAAAAGCATTGTGAGGACAAAGTTGCAGCCATGCTTCAGGAGGGAGTGAAGCCTCATGAAGAGACTCGCATGCCAATGGTGGCATTTCCAGTCCCCTCTCTACCCCCATCTATGTTAAGCTGTAGTTGTATGAGGATGTCGTATGTGTTGAGGGTAATGTTTCTTTGCTTCTTGTTCTATATAAACCAGAATTCCATTTAATTATAAACTGTGAGCACTAACTCTAACTATTGATTTGTCTTTTGTTAGCTGAAAGTACGAGTGAAGGGGGCAATGAATTCAAACTTAAACATCCCCATCACTATTGGCTCAGTGCCATATAGGCCACCAATGCAGCCACAGTACCCCCAGCCAGCTGTAGGGAATTTTGGTAGCCCACCTCCCCCCCTGGCAGGATTCAGTGAACCATCAGGCTATCCTGCACCTTCTCCACAGATCGGGGGAGGTACACAGCCATACCCCAACTATGGTAAGTGATCAATATGAAATTTTCAGTGTCACAGACCATGTAATATTTAGTATATGCATTGTATCTCTTTTTGTAAAAAATTAAGTCCTTTGTTACTGATGCCCAGGGCAATAGCCGGTCTCAAAGGTAACATTTTTAGTCTAAATAAAAATTGAGTGAGTTACGAAAGTGAGTTTAACAAACAGTAAGTTGTGATGGCAAAAACAATGTTCTGAAACAAAAGGTGACAATAGTTCAATTAACTGAACAATGCCTCTGCACATGCGCTGTACACATTCAATAAAATGAACAAGGACAGTGAATTACGGTTGTTTTTCATTTACCCGAAAAATTCTGGAAATGTCGGTCAGAATATGGATAGTAAAACAATTCTGCCTTAACCAACCAGACAATTTCCAAAATAACTAATTAAACCAATGTCTTACCATTTGTCAGAGTTAATAAACCAGTTGGGATGGCTGTTGAATGATATGGTTAGGGTTTTTCAAAAATCAACAAACCAACCGAATGAGATGGCTTTAACCATTTGCCATTTGAATTACAGTCATTTCTCCCGAAAGCCAGCAGTACCAGTCAGTTCCCCAGAACTGGTAGCTCTGTGATCAAGAAAAAAACATGTCTTGTGCAATTGTGTTTCACTATACCCATACCTTTTAAAGAAAGAGGAACTTTCAGTGCATCTTTTTTTTAAAAAAAAAACTTTTAATCATGGCAAACTGATATCAGGTGAACCTAGCTTCTGTCTGGTGAAAGTTTGCCTACTCATTATACTCCTTGTACAAAAAATCAAACAACTAACGAAACAAATAAGAAAAGAGAAAAATCAGTGTAATCTAGTCTGGCAGTTGATTTGGTTGGTCCATGGAGTGGGGGTCAGTGTTTTGTCCACTACTCAATATTTCAAGGGAACCCAACATTGGTCTGTCAGTTACCTGCACAAAATATTTAAAAAGAGCTCTGTGTAGAAGAATGTCAGCATGGTAGCGTACTGGCTGAATGGTTAGAGGGCCAGACTTGAAATTTGGTGGTTGTGGGTTCCAGTCCAGTTCTGACCTCTAAGCTGGCATTGTTTCTGGGTAGATGCTAGTTCAACTCCTCAGCCACACCAGCCAACTGCTCTGCCTCCTGCCAGTTGGGATGTTTAAAGTGCACCTAACCCCAAAATTTTTTTGCAGTTGAGATGAAACTTAGCAACATTCACAAAAACAATTTCCCTTTTTTCTCAGTATCTGATAGTTTTAAGGGCTTTAAAAATTAACGGAATGTAGGTGAAATTTGTTATCATTTGTGTCACGACTGAGCTAGTGTGGGGCCTGGGTCTATTCCCCGGTTGATGTCATAGGCTCATTTACATTGCATCAACTCTTTGTGAACATGCATGCAAAACAGTTTGTGACGTCAAACCAGGAATAGACCCATGCTCCCCACCAGCTCGGTCGTGACACAAAGGTATCAAATTTCAGGTAGTTTTATTGCTCGCAAAAAATTCAGATGCAGCGAAAAAATGTCAAAGTTTCCTTTGGGACAGCTTCAATTTTACATTTTTGCAGAAATAGTGTTCGGGGTTAGGTGCACTTTAACCATGTTGTGTTTATTTGCATTATTTGTATTTTTTTGTTGTGTGTCTAAGAAAATCGTAGGGATGTTTTAAATGTCTTGCTTAATGCTGTTTTTTTTTTTCATTTGTAGCACCACCATCTTATGCCGAATGTGTTAGAGGTGGAGCGTCAATTTCTAATGAAGGTGACTCTGGCAAAGCCTTGGGTGACAGCACATTTACACCAATGTACCCATTTGTTAATAACTACCAGTTCCCTTCTGCTCCGCCGGCGCCATTTCCACAGGATCCGAAAGGTCAATGAGCAGTATCTCTGTGGGGCATGGGGGGGGGGGGACTCTAAAATAGAAGGGATGGTTGGGTGCTCGTTGTACTTTGTAGGTGTTCAAAGCATTTAGTGGTACCTCTAACAGTGTTCCGCCTTGAAAGGTCCACACTGGAAGCTTTCCTGCTACCTTTAAGCCAAATTATAATCATGACAGGAGATATTTGACAATCAAATTTACAAGTAGACGGCATTCAAAGCTATCTTCCTTATCAATGTTAAAAGTTCTGAAAGCGTCAGTTTATCCGTTGTTGTAGAATTGGTACGTCAAGCCACACCCACATAACAGGATCTTGGCACCTCGTAGAGGTTGTTTTCAATTTTTCCAATGAACACCCCTGTCCTTTTTATACGAAAGTCCTATCCATCGGAGAAGTATCACGTTCATTTAGAATTTTTACTGAAGTGCTCAAGGTGTTAGCAGATAAAAAGTGGTGAATATAAATTTTCCTGTAATTGTTTAAATTTAGGAGCTTGTAAATGCCATTTCCTGTATTTTCCTGGAGATTTTTAGTGTTTCCAAAGTTTTTTGCCCATGCACACATTAGTGATTATATGATCCAGTAATAAAATGCAAATAGTTTGAGTGAAAGAACAATGTTACACATGTATTTAACGAAAAAAAACAAAAAGAACATAGTTACTTAACAAGTACTTGAATGAAAACAGAACAGAACAGCAAGCTCTATTACCAAATTAAAAAAGTTAAAGTGCCCATAATGTCAAAAATAATTTTTCGCTTATCTAATTCTGCATTTCACCTAATGAACTTCTGCGAAAAAATTTTTCGATTTGGATAAAACGCAATTTTTTTATAATCTTTTGAAGACATTCAAATTTGCCGCCATTTTGGTCCACCATTTGCACCAGTCTTCCTCGGTTTGAAGTGATTCGTGACGTAGATTCAGGAGCATGTTATTTGGGTTGTGACTTACCGGTACCTGACGTGAAATTGCTTCACAGTTGTCTCCGTAATAAAGCTTACAATATCGTAAAAGACTCGCACACAACCTATGTAGTTATATGCACTAAAGGTGAACTAAGGTCAAGCGAGATTCCTGAATCTACGTCACAGACGTGGTAATTTTGAGCACGTTACTCTTGTGATCAGCGGCAGGGGTCGACCGCAAGAAAATAGAATTTTGAACTTAGTAAAGATTCATAAAAAATTGTGTTTTATCCAAATTGAAAAATTTTTTCGCAGAAGTTCTTTGGGTGAAATGTAGAATTAGATGAGCAAAAAAAAAATTTTGACATTATGGGCACTTTAAACTTGATTTACAATATAAGATATGAGTGCAAAAAAGGTAACATTTTGTCATAATTTTTGAATTTTTGAATTCTGAAAAGCTAATTGAGCTGAGTAAAACTAAATAATGCTTCAATATATGAAGTAGGTTGGCACTAAAGCTTGAGCAAGGCAATTAATTAGTCAAAAATAAATAAATAAAAATTAATAAATAAATAACAGTTGACAACTCATGAACAGTAACACTGTAAGATGTTGGACTTGGCTTTTCTTTAAACGTTTTAAGGGGAAGAAGTTTAATTTATATTAATAGCTTTCGTCATGGTAATTCCAAACTTACACGGCTGTATAATGTAATAGGTTGATATAGAAGCATGCTGAGTATTGTATGAGTGTACTGATGCTACTGTTTGAGGAACATTTTCAAAGGAGGATGGAAAATTATAGTTATAGTGATACATGAGGAGTGTATTGTGAACCGGGGGGAGGGGGTACTCCCTTATATGGGCTATATACTTTTTTTTAGGTATGTACGGCCCCAAAATGGGTATGGTTTTTCAGCCGTTTTGGTCATAAATAGGGTAGGGGTTTTGGGAAGCGGGTGATACACCCATACCTAATTTTTCCGGGACTAACCCCCCCTACCCCCCTCGTATTGTAAATGATAACAAGATCAGTTGATTTAGAAATCTCTAACTCCTTTAAAAGAGGCTCAGAGTCTTCATCTGTTATTTTTAGAAAGTTATAGTACGTACAGCTCTCTTTTGAAGAGTTATTAAGGGTTTAAGATTGGTACTATAAGTATTGCCCCAAACTGATAAACCAGAAGGGGTAAATAATTGAAGAAAAAAATTCATGTAATATGTTTCTATTTACATAATATCTAATTTTAGATAGTATTCTCATACCTCTTGAACCTTTCTTGCTCAATTCGTATGGTTTCCAGTTTAAATGGAATCAACTCATTTGTATAATGTTACTGCCTCCGAACTTATAAATAGCTGTAAAATATATCCCGCTGTTATTTAACTTAGAATAGTATTATTATCCAATACCTACTTTAGAACATATAATATCCTTCACTTAATATATTCATTCATGCCGTTCCGTAATTATGGAGAAAGATTATGTTTCGTAATATTGAAGGTACCAGTGTGAAAGTCGGCAAGTGCGCAAAAATATTAAAGAAACGAAACAAAAAAAAAAGAAATTGCGGTCAAAGAAACATGATTCTTTGGGACTTAGCAAATCCCAAACAGAAGACGCGTTCTTTATAATAAGGATATTTGTTTTTATTTATACTCGTAAATGCTAAGAATTAATCGCTATTTTACTGTTACGTCGAAGCATAATTACTCATCACAACATAGTCAATAGAAGGGAATGGTTACAGGAAGCCCAACAAAGTTCATTTTTGTATATTTTTGTCCACATTTTTGGCCTTTATATACATGAATGATGCACGAAATACAATTGATATTTACTATTGAGCGAAGACTAGCCAATAGTAGTGTTTCTATATACGTTATAGGTGCATTATGTATGAACGCGACCTTCCAACATAAATCGAGTCGTCCCTTTTTTAACCATTCCCCTTTATTAACTGTGACCATAGCATGCAGTTTTGCATGAGCTAAATAACAAAGGCACTAGCGGAATAATGAATCCCCTTGTTGCATGGGTTTGTAGAGAATGGTCGTTGATATGTTGTAAGCAAGTCAGTCGTAAGATATCCGCGCACATTATCTCTGAGACATCAAATAAACTCTACTTTATTATTTACGATTGACTCCCAAATAGTTAATCACAGCGAATATTTAATCACTATATTTGTGAAAAAGAAAATCAAAGCCTATTGAATGGATCATTCCCCTATCCGAATTTTTGGAGGGGAGGGGCGGATGTAGACAGGTTGTGGAAGAGGGTTCAAAAAGGCTGGCCCTAAATCGATGGTTTTTAATTATTAGGATGCGACGAACGCTAGCATGTTGAACGCTAGTGGCTGTTTAGAGGAATATACTAAGCTTGATTATAGCGGAGCTCCGGCGGCACAGAGGGCTGGCGAGCAAAGCCCCATGCCCACATAGGAAAGCAAATGAAACCCATGAATTGATATTGGTATTGCTCGTGGGCGTGTTCGCACGACGGCGAGGACGACGTAGTGGCGCAAGGTGAAGGCCACCTAACCAGCTGATATCCGCTGACCTGTATCACGTGATCAAATCGCGGGCTCAGGTTTTTCTTGAAGTGGCTCAAGAACTGGTTTTCGATTGGATCGCGGGCTCATATCTAATTAACTTGTTGTAAACGGGGTTGGGTTGTTCGGAAGCGGGTTGACGCTGACCCAAGCTTAAAAACAACCGAAAACTAAATTTTTCTTGAATGCAGATGTTTTTCACTGGTTTTGTTCTGCGTATTTTCAGATTATTTAAACTCAAAAGTCTCAAAACAGAAGGCCAAACCGATATACAGAAATCCTCATTGCAAATTTACAAAACTCAAATGAAAATTTTCGCCTATCCTGGGTTAGGTTAATCGGGCATTGAACAACAAGTAATTTGGTTATCATGATCAACTAAGTTGAAAATGTAAATTGGCCACCGTAATGAGTTAAAAAGCTGACGTTTCGAGCGTTAGCCTTCGCTCTGACGACTTAGTTGATATAACCAAATAAATAATCTGCAAAACAAAAGCAGTGAATATAGAGCGAAGGCTAACGCTCGAAACGTCAAATTACGTTGTTACCCCAACCGACGCAGCACCACAGTTTCTTTCACCCTTTATTAATTTGAACAACAAGGTCCAGAAGCTTCGCTCTTAGGCGTGGCTAAGTCTAGCTCTCTGTTACTACGCACGCTTCGATTGGTCAGTTCAGCGGGCCATATTCTACTGTACGGCCCGCTAAAATTTAAAGCTGTTTTTGTTGCCAAAATGTTTTGTGATTTATCGCTGAGTGTTCTTAACTATTATAGCAAGTAAAAGTTTAAAACGTTCTTCTAAGTTGTGTATTAAAACGTACTAACGACATAACGACTTCAAATTTACATATTTATTTCGACAAGCGTCAGAAATTTGAAGCCTTTGTGCGAGAATAGAAATCGTTCCCGTCAGACACACAGTAGAGATATGATAAATATTTTACTAACCTCGTCTTCTTGGTCCGTATTGTAAGTTACGGATCATCGTTTTTTCTCCTGCGATTTATGACCAGCCGCAACTTACACAGTACGGACCTCGGTTAGTAAGAGAAATGTGCATATCCCTTCTTGAAATGTTTTACTAAACCCTAACTTTGGAAAACGCATTGAAGGATGCAATGTTATTGTTTCAATCAGTCCAAAGTCGTTTCTTTTTTCTCGCGTGTTCCCTCTTCAGGGTTTTCTTTCAATTGCCTCCTCTACGAACATGAGGGAAAATCGAAGGCACATAAAAAGCAAAATCAAGAAGTCCAGAAGAGTTAATTTTGAATGTGAAGTCGGCACAGCCTGATAAAGTACTTTCACAAATACAGTTAAACTGTCACTACCTCCGGCACAGAGAAGCGTGGCACCCATATCGTCTCACTCTTTCGAACGAGATTACGTATTCCACAGTAGTCCAAGAGGGGGTAGTAAAAAGCTGATAAATATATTGTAGAAGAATTTCTAACCATTTCGAAAGCAGTACATGTATCATGCTATGGATGGTTACTAAGGACGGTTAATTCGTATTGCAGATTGTCACCCTCCTTAAGGACGTTCGCGCTAATTGTTTCTGCGCATCCTTACTGCGCACGAAATTCACACGCCACGTCATGCATCGAG
>OMLO01002562.1_pt1 | contig 14761 bp, 3 predicted proteins | sample 1674811 | NCBI WGS metagenome assembly OMLO01 (sample SAMN06265003, study PRJEB25207) | coral metagenome | isolation source: Coral host | place: Mexico:La Bocana,Puerto Morelos, Mexico | collected 2008-11-13
GCCGACAATCTTTTACATTAAAATTGTTTTGCCCAACAGAGGAAGGCATGCTGTTTCATTCTCACTTGGGTCCTCCTGACCAGCGGTTGGCATTACACGTGTTGAACTCCATGCCTGTGGTGCCTGAACACGTGGAGACCAGAGCCTTGTATAACACCCTCCAACCAAACGTCGAACAGGTACAAGTATGTTGTTTTTAACGGGTGGTGGGAACTATTACTTTTAGCGACGGCTGAGACCAGTTAACTTTTATTAAGAGCAGCTAGTGACAGATTATGATTAAGTGAATTTACAGTATACATGCGACTTTTGTGTAATTCCACCTAATTGCTTCTGTTAGGAAAAGTAGAATAAGCCAACCACAGCTTTGAGTTTGTTTATTTCTTAAGAAAATAATTGTAAGAGGGTTTAGTGTAGCTTATGTTAAATTGTGCTTAGTTCTTGTTTCTGATTGGCTGAATCGTCTCCTTTCTTGTGATTAGTCAAGTTTTAGGAGGATAAGTTGCGTAGCATCGATCAAAAGCAGGTAAGTACTGTTGAAAGTTTTTAATGTCCTTTACTACTTTACTCTTTGTATGATCTCTGCAGGGCAAGCTACAAATGTGGGTAGACATTTTTCCGAAACATATGGGGACCCCAGGCTCGCCGTTTGATATCAATCCACGAAAGCCGGGAGAGTAAGTCTGACTACTTGTTATCGTAGTTCTGTTTTCCAGTCAACAGTTCAGGACTTTGGTTTCGTGTCTTAACTGGTTTCTAAACAGTAGCTATTACTATTGGGCATAAGTATAAATGAAATATTTTTGGTCTATTAGCCAACTCGGCATTTTTTTAACGTCCGTTGCTATTTTTGAAATTAAATGTCTAGTTCATGAGACTTCCTGTTCATATGCGCGATGGTTCGCTTTAACCCCTTTTCTAGTTATGAATTGCGAGTGATTATTTGGAACACAAGCGATGTGATCTTGGAAGAGACTTCAATAACAGGAGAGAAAATGAGCGACATTTACGTTAAGGGGTAAGTACTATTCGGTTAAGATTCATTGCTGTGCGCGCTTCGATTGGGTAAAATAAACGTAAAAAGTCACTAATACTGTGTATTTAACAGCACCAAAGGTTCTTGGGTAGGGCTCGTGCTTTCTGCATTTTTAAATGGCGTTCGCCATTAAATGCCTCTTAAAGGGTTAAGTTCTGTGAAAACGTTGCAACATTTGGAATTATTAACGCAACGGCTTCACAATTCACAAAATATTACTAGGATAGATTGACTTCGTTGATTCACATTTGATATTTTAAACTAAAAACCCTGGAAACTGAACCATGCTCGTTTACGCGCGTTAATTTTTCATACTAGGACTATTTTTCCGCACGCTCCAACTCTGAAACGAAGTGCGTGACTCCCAATGTTTTCATATCTCAAACAGTAGTTCATTACAGGCCCGCAATAGAAGTTTGAAGAAGGTCTATCATGTAGAACGTTTCGCGCAAACGTCCTTAAGTTATCTTAAATGGATTTACCCTTAGCCCAAAACGTGCACAAGCTGTTGAGTAAGAAATTATAACGCGATACGATGCCGACCAATAGGTGGTGCTCAAGCTACCTTTGTAGCCACCTTGGGCTCGAAAAATCAAGATTAAATGGCTTCTAACGAGTTTCCAGGGACCAAAAGTTTTTGGGAGCCTTTAATGTCTTAATAGACTTGTATAGACCCTTTTTATTTTCTATTTAGATGGATTGCTGGAGTCGAGGATTCACAAAAAACGGATGTGCATTACAGGTATACTGAAAAGTCAGTGGCGTTGTTACATCTTTCACCGACAGATATTCGCTTTTCAGCGCATTTTAAAGCCTTGGACAAAATACACGTCGACTCTCTAGTAGTTCCTTATTGGGTCTAGAATCCACTTAACTTCACGTGATCAAAATACTGCAATCTGATTGGTTATGCTCCAAAGGCGCCCCTTATTCTACTCAGGCTGCAGGTGTGTTTTGATTTATTTTGATTTCATTTGTGTTAATTTAGATCTCTGGACGGCGAAGGAAATTTCAACTGGCGTTTTGTCTTTCCATTCATGTTTCTCGCTGCAGAGAAAGTCCTGGTAGTTAGAAAGAAGGTAACAAAACCGTGTTCAATTCTAACAAAGATCAAATTATAAATTCTTCCTGCTCCTTTATGCTCATCTTAGGAAAGCGGGAAAATTAAGTTTTGAACTCGTTCTTACTCATTCTCTTCCGTTTGAGGTTACTTTCATGTGTTGTTATAATTATGTTTTCTTGTAGGAAAACTTTGTAGCACGCAACAAAAGGGAGGTGCTTTTACACTGAATTGTGGAGCTTTTTGCAGCTTTTATAGACTCAATTATCTCATAGACATATGGGTGTAACCAATAGAAAGGTGCAATAATAAGACTGTCGACAATCTTTTGCAACACTTGACACAACAAAGCAATCAAGGATCTCACCCAATCCCTGCGGGACCCAAACATAAATTGACAGTCCCGCTCCCTAACTTCGTTTTACTTGCAGCTTTTATGAATCGTAAAACTTTCTGATTGAAGTTGACTGACCTCTATGTTCATGTATTCACAAAGAATCCATTTCACTAGCCTTTGACTGTCAAACCTTAGTTAATAAGCCAAATCAAGTGCCTTGAGGTGCTAATGAAAGTGTTTCATTATAGGAGCACTTCTGGAGCTTAGATGAAACAGAAGAACGGGTGCCTCCGTGTCTTGTCATCCAAATTTGGGACAACGACAAGTTCTCTGCGGACGACTTCTTAGGTATATTTATATCGTGTATGAGCATTACAGTGTACTTCGCTCGCTTTCGAAATTATATGGCTAGTCATTCCCACAAAAAGCTCGTAATGGATAAAGTGGGAAAGGTTGGTCCGTCATGTCATGTTCAGATGGAGGCAATAATTTCTTAAGAAATCGTTTCTTTGCTTCAGAGGGCAAGTATTTAGTTGTGCAGTTGATAAGGATTGGGTGTTTTTTTGTTTTGGTTTTTTCTTGTTTTTAGCTGTCAGAAATGTCATTTTGGAGTGAAATGTTTATGAAAAAGTTATATTATCCGTCTGTTTGGTAAAAAGTTTTGAAGTAATGTCACGACATTTGATGTTTCATACATTTAGGAACGTTATTTGTTTGTTTGTTCGTTTACTTTTGTGTTTTTTAGGTCAGGTTGAACTGAACCTTAACCGCATGCCTAAGCCAGCCAAGAGTGCAAGAAGGTGCAGCTTGCAGCAACTACCGTCGTTTGAGGAAGGCAGATCAAGCAGCAGTGTGGAAACTGTGTCCCTGTTTGAAATGAAGCGAGTGTATGGATGGTGGCCCTGCGTGGCTCAAGAGGCAGGAGAAGAGATGCAGTTAACGGTATGATCAAAATCAAAATTATCTTTGGAGATTGTCGCGTATTTCTATCAATTTTACCTCGGGGAATTTGTTGGTATATCAAAACAGGATCCTCAAGGTGATGATTTCTTCCTGCCTGGATCATGGAGAAAATAGCCTGTTTAACTTTAGTTTGGGATCTGCTCAGAACACATTAAGGCACAGTTAAAACGTCGAGCTTCACACGAGCATACAACATTGCAGTTTGAGTTAACCCAAACTGGTTAAGCTCGACAGTTGGGTCAAACGTCGAACTAAATTTGAAGTTAGATAGACCAACGCGTTCTTTCAGTCGTCTACGGACAGATACAACGAGTTGGTCGATCTACAGTTGGAAGAATTCAGTTTAGTCGAACGTGGAACTCATCATGAACTTAATTCGCTCAGTTTAGTTCGTGTCATGTGAAGTTCTACGTTTGACCTGGGCCTTATCTGTTACACTAACCTTTTTCAGCCAAATAAACCAAAAGCAGGCCAGCCAACCGGGTTGTTTCGAAAGACTTAGTCTAAAGCGTGCTGGATTATGTTTTGGTCGCAGGGTAAAGTGGAAATGGCCATTGAGCTGTTACCAAAGGAAGAAGCTGATTCTAAACCTAGTGGTAAAGGAAGAGAGGAACCGAATCAGAATCCGACTCTAGAGGAACCCAAGTAAGTTATTGTTGTAGCAGCGCCACGGTACTGTCAAACAACAGCTGAGGGCAGCTTTGTCGCACGTTTTTGATGTTACCTTGTGTTTAACGGTCAAAGTCGACTACAAATCCAAGGAATTCTTTGTTTGTTCTTTTGTCTTGTTGCTTCTTAATTAGTGTTTTTTCACTTTCTCTTGACTTCAGTGAATTTGTAGTATTAATTTAGAATATGGAATGCCTTACGACACGTCTGTTGTAAGATTTCAATAGCAAGTTACGACCCGATGTATTTTAGATTTTCTTTTAGAACTATTCAATTTAATCTGTTGCATTCTGTCTTTTTTTCTTTCCCAGTCGCCCCGCGACTTCATTTCGTTGGTTCACGTCTCCCTTCAAGACTCTGCGCTACATCATATGGAGAAATTACAAATGGATCATCATTGGAGTACTAATCACTCTGATTATTATAGCCGCTATTGTTGTCTTCTTGTATTCAATGCCGGTGAGTGATCACTTCATTAGATTCTCCTCAGCTCCTCAGAAAGTTTATGCAAATTTGCATGTTTATAGACTTCTGTTTCTTAAGGTTACCGGTGCTTTGAAATTTATAACGGCTCGGCAGATCATGTTCGGCCTCAAATAGTACAAAAGCAACTTTTACTCCATTCCGTGAACGGAATATAGACAAAGTAAGCCCTTTAATGTGGAACTGAAGTAGGCGAGAAAACTTTGGTAGCCATTATTTCAAAATCGTGAAATATTCGTTTGCCAATAACGTTCAGTTGGCATGAACTATGCAGTTCTTCCATTTGACCTATTATACAGCCCCTACGATACGATAAAAGACCATTTTACAGTTCCGTGCCAAGTGGTCAGGTCTTTAAACATAAACGAGGCTGGAATTGACTTTGTTACGATGCAAATCCTGCTTTTAGATGTCAAATAAATAGTTTCCAGTCTCTATCATCATAACGTCATTCCAAACCTCGCTTTCATGCCGAGGCTCGTGTAGCCTGCGAACGCAGACGTATTTCCGGCTGTCACTTATCTCCCGGCCGGAAATACGTCTGTGTTTTTGGTTAAGGCTCGGTTGTATTTCTTAAGACTATAAAATGGTCGTCCCAATCTATACCTGTGCGTTTTTCCTTACGGAAGTATTGTCATCTTTCTTTCCAGGGATACTCTGTGAAGAAGATGTTCAACGTATAAATCATCTGCTCTGACGGAAAACCAACAAATTTAATACAACAGTTGTCTTCTATTCAATAGGATTTAATCAAAGTCTAACAATTGAAATATTCATGATATTAATATATTGATAATAAATCGTAAATATATAGCTTCAGATTAAAAGATCGCCATATTATATATATAATAGACTGTATTAACGCTTGTTAAAAATTCTGACATGTTAGATCAAATCTGCTCTAAATAGCAGTTCTGGTCTCGGAAAACAAAAATCAAAATTATGGAATTGGTCTTATTTTGTCTGATAGAAGATAGCTAGAATTCACATTTTCTTTGGTACGCAGTCTATTCATTGCCTTTAAGCCGGTAATAAAAATGTCTGAAGGTAATCACTTCCAGTGAAAAAAGGCCGGCAATGACATATTGTGAGTCGTGAATTGGTAATTATTTTGGACGTGAAACGCAAAATAACCGTTTATTTTTCGTTATAAAACTTCATTTTTTTATATGTTGCCATCATGTTGTGTTCGTCACCCGCAGTTCAAAGTGACCGTTGAGTGGTGTTTTTTTTCTTGTTTTTCCGTCCATTACCTCCCCTTAAAATTTAAGGCCCAATTGAATCGTTTAGGAAGTTTTGTCGCAGGCGATGAATCCCTCTTTCCCAACTGACCAGTAAGCAGAGATATGGAATTAAAATCCAACTGTCTCTTCTGTGGGATTTGTCTGAAAATATTTCATAATTCCGTTTACAGGCGAGAAGATCTAGACTTGTCACCAGAATTGTAGATTTACAAATAAATTAGTGTTCCTTCAAGGACGCTGCTTAATTTGTTATAGGGTTGAAATGCAAGATGCTATCATCGAGGAATACTCCATATGTAAATTACAGAATTGTAATCAATTATCGCGAAATTAAGCTCGGCTTTAGTGATTTACTTAGAGGTATACTTAAGAAATTTCGTGGAAGAGCTATTTTTGTTTTGAAAATGACAGAAGTAAGCTGCTATGTTAAGCAAGCTTTCAGCTTCAATAAATGGGATATATCTTGTCCACAATGAAGTGAGTGATGTTCTGGTTAATTTAAACCCAGGCACATCGGAAAAGGCTGGAAAAAGCACACTGGCTTCAGACTTCAATCGAAAGGATCTCATTCTCGTCCCCAGGGTCATCTTTCGCTTTTAGCGGGCGGGGCCTTGGCACAAGGAAAAGTTGGCTCTGGAGGCGTGATTTGGTCGGTTACATTCTTTGACCGAGATTTATTGCAACTCTGTTTCCCCTCCCAAAATATACACATTTTGATCTTAAACTAAAGCCTCTCGAGTATTTCCGTTTCTCCCTACAATTGTTAAACCAATGTTGCCTCATCGATCTAATCTAGTGACTGGCAAGCCGCATTTCTTCCACACAACATTAGCGCTTTTCCCCGATTTAATACGCAGTTTCTTTCGGGAACTACAGATTTCTTTTCTGTCACATTCCTAAAGAGATCATTTCCTTGCTTTTCTAGACTCGTGTTACATGCATGAATTACATTTTGTCAAAGAATGAAATTTGACAAATGCAAACAAAGGAACCCTTGTTATTTTGTGAAAATTGACAGGTGAGATTGATTGACCTCATGGTCCCAGCGTTTGCCACTGCACCCACGCCCAGTCCTCCTTCGACTGGCCTCGCTCGGTCCCAGGATTTCGAGCGTATCTGCGGGTTTCGTGGGAAACGCGAAATGCGTGGGGGAGAGAATCGCGTCGACGCTAATGGTATAAAACAAGAGAACAGGAAGGGTAATCATTCTTCATCCTCTCTTGTCTGAAATCAAGACCTAAGAATTTTGACGAAAAACTTTTGCCAAACAATAAATAAGCTTAAATCTTAATTCTCAAATTTGGAATTTAAAGAAAAAAGAAACGAAACAACATTACGATCCAAGAAAAATATGCAAAATGGCTAGCACATTAGGAACGGGAAATTCTAATATAAAGCGAAAAGCCCTTTTGAAAAGTTTTTTCTTAATTTTAAAACCAACACATTTGACAAAGTTATGAAATCGAAACAAGATACCCGCTATTGTCACTCACACGTTTACCTGATTCAGTTGAAGATGTGTTTGCACATTTTTGGACCCTAATTAGGTTGCTATGTGTGGCATCCATTTTTTTGCATTACTTGCGTTAAAATCCTTTGGATTGTTGGAAACATTTTTGTATACTGCTTAAAATTTTGTATATGTTGTAGTTAAAAATTAAATTCAAATAAAACAATTTTAACCTAGTTTGATTCTCAATTTCCTTTGTCTTCTAGCCCCTAATAAGGGTTAAGCGTCAAAGGAAATTAATTTTTACTTGAATTTAATTTTTAACTACACATATACACCCGCATCTCTAACAAACCCACTTGTCACCATCTTATGTCCGTTACTATCAAATTATGTCCCTTCTTCTAAACGTCGAAAATATTTCATCATTATTAAATGACGACATCGTCAATTCGACCTGTCTTGTCTCCTTTAGAAAAACAAACAGAGAATACTGATCATGAAAAGCCACTGTGATTATGGCTTGAAAGAAGAAGAGACATTCAGGTCTATTTGTCTTTGTCTAGGCATCAATGGTCTGTTAGTATTTCTAAACGTTCAAGAATAATTGTAAAATTGGAGGGCCAGTTGCTATGTGCTATCAGTGTGGGATTTTTTCTTCATCTGTGCTCAAATACAATATTGAAAAATGTCATTATTTCCACAGTCGTGGCAAGATTCGCATTACGATCCCAACCTGACGAAGAAGGCTTTTTTTTCTCCAAGTTTGGTTGCCTTCAGTTGATATCAATTAGTTGCGATCATGTTCGTCACAAGTGACCTTGAAGTATTTCCTTACTCTAGGCATGGGCAAAGACAAATTGTCTAAATATTTCATTCATTGTTTGGGGAAACAATGTTTTAACAGGGACTAGAAAAGCGATAAATCCTAAAACTCAAGTTTGGCAAAAATCTCACTTGCTGTGAAATGAACAAGCAATACAGACCCAATACCGCACTTTAACCACTGTTATTCCACTCTTGAGGTCCCCAAAAGTAAACAACAGACTTGACCGAAAATTTTACTCAACGTAGAACTAAAAGAAAATTAAATCAGTACCTGTGGTGAAGGTGCCGCCCTGGCATTACTATGTCATGTATCGACCCTGGGAAGGTCTCAACGATGATCTATCGCTTTCTGCTCACATCATGGCACGGAAAGTGTTGGTAAATGTGATCGACGTACGGCTTAAACCCATTATGAAACAAAGTAAAATATTCAAAGGCCATAAGGCCAACATGAACGTCACAATAAACGAAAAAGTAAGTAATTGTTTGTATTCGGATAGGTTTGGAACTGAGAAAATAGTTTCTCCATGAAAGTCGTTCGATCACTCTACGTGTGAATAAAATATGCACAAAATTGATACGAATGCAATCAAATATATCCAGATCTTTTATTTAAGATCATATGATATTGTGATCTGCATCTGTTACCATATTTCAAAGTTGTTTCTTATTTCAATAATGGCTTAGGTTATTTGTCTAGTATTCTCTTTTTTGAAAACGTATATTTCTTTTTCCCCGCCGGGCCAGTTTCTGCAAAGTGGAGATCAGTGTTTGTACCACCAGTTTAGTTTTTCTGAGATGTCATTTAAACAAAATGAATTTAGTTTTGTGATTATTCCCTTCGCCCTCTGTCAAGAGCAATTATATATTATAAATTTTTTTAGCGAAATAAACGGTTAACATGACAACTGAATTGCACAATAAGTATTGTCAAAATGCCTTTTGTCGCACCCTTTTAATTATTTTTGTTGGTTAAAATTGGTCGGTATTTGTCAACTTCCCTTTACTGGTACGTTCGTTGTTGAACACAATTTAAACGCGATGGAATCACCTAGTTGGAAATGATTTTTGCGTTATACTATTTGGAAGAATTAATTTCTCAGCTTCAGAGTCCAGCCCGGAAAGTCACCCTAAGGTAAGACATTTTAAATTACAAAGAGGCTGAAATGACAAGGGTTGATCGAGTGGACAATAAACGTATACTTGATTCTTAGCATCTCGCAACAGAATTAAGTCTTAGCATTGTATTTTAGATTCTAGGTATTTAGACGTTACCATATCTGCCTAGATCCTCGTGTAAATAAGTAGTTATACTTCAGACAACGGGTACACACAGGCTTCCCCTTGTCACTTTTCCATGTACAATTTTCTCTAAGAAGAGAGAAACACATATATCGAGGTTTTCTATAGATGACCACGATTTCTATGTTTAAGTGAAAAACTGCAGAGCCTCTTCGCTCTCGCTCTTGAATTGAGTTATTTTGTTTGCGTATAATTATTGAGTAGTTAGACTTCCGCTATTCAAAGAAATAATTAATTCACAAACACAAAATGTTACTGTTGAACAAGTTATGCTCTTTTTTTACTGAGGTTTCTTCTCATTTCATTGCGTTATTTCATTTTTTTGCTTGCAGATCATTTAGCTAGAGTATTGCTGTGAGTTTCTTGCATTCGAGAACAACGTCGGTCGATAAAGTCCAAAATGCGTGGAGAAAATTCAAGTGATTTGAATAATTATCAAATAACCTGCAATGAAAAGTTCTGGAAATTTTGGTTCAAGACCTGCTCTGAATGCGCAACGCAACTTTATTTAAAATTATATTTGATTTTACTTTTTTCTCTCGCAGTGGCCTGGGCGGTTGCAGTGGGATTAAAATATGTTACAGATACATTTTGCCCTTTTCACCTGTTCAGAAACTATCATTTTGTTTGCACAATTTGCGCAGGGAACTTGCAATTAATATGGTGAAACAAAAAAAAAACCTTATTTAAAAAGCAAGGTGTCCACAGAATACACCTTATGGGAACATGTGGTAGTACAGCGCTGCCACAGAATGATACTATGTACTGTGGCCAAGATTATGATTTCAAGTGACCAGCGCTTCGAGAAAGGCAACTAACTTTCGGCCCAATAATGGCGCCGAAAAAGGTCAGTACAGAAGAGACTGGGAACTACTTTTGCGCACCACATAATGCCTTTCGCGCGTTATTTCGAAGTTGTCGTGTTTTTATTTTGCAATTGACAGAAAATTTTTGTGTGCAAAACGAGGCGAAAATCAAAATCAGTTAAACCAAGAAGACCATCAGAGCAGACTTTGAAGTCTTCTTTAAAGCTCCAATCAAGTAAAAGAAGATCAAAACATGGTCTCGTCAGCCTCAGAGAAATGTACAGTTTCTGTACTGTGTTTGCAGAGCGCTTCATCTCACATTGGTAACAAAGCGAACCTCAGTTAACTTTTAATTAATTAATTATTTTTTTGTGTTGTTTTGATGTTCCGACGTTATTTGCAATGGGTAAAAATTGAAAGACTTTCTATTTGTACTGTACTCTGTTGCATAGCTACTGAAAGGTCATTCTAGGCATTCTTGATTTCAGGTCAATAATGTAACAATTTATGGGCCTCACAATTTCATACTTTTTAGAATTGCTTGTATAGTTTTGTTAGTCACGTTGTATTGACAACTGTGGTCTGTGTGTAAAGGTTAGAATAGTGGAAAAGAGATCAGGGAAACTGCATGTGTGCTAGTTGTAAATTTGTATGAGCCATGTAGAGAAATTTATCCTGTGCCAGATATTGTTTTCCTGTGCAGTAAAATTGTGTTTATTTGTTACTCAAGTATGTTTGGTCAAGATGGCTCTTAAGTATACGGCTACCCAAGCGAACAAGATGGCTCTATCTTGCCTCCCTTGCTTACCTGTATTTTTGATTTATTATTAAGAAGGAACCTGCGTCATTTCTCCAAAGAGATTAGGAAAAAGGTCTATTATTCATAAGTAGAATTCTACTAGTAAAGTAATGCAAATGCTGTAATCTGATTGGTTGAGCACACTATCTGTCATAATTTATTGTGCAGTGCCTTTGGTGTGATCAATAAAATTGCAATGTACACAACTGCAAATGTCAAATTGGCAATTCAGTCCATGCAAAATTAATTCTCTTTAAAAGTGTGAAAGTTAATTTAATTTAAGACCAGAAAAATTGGAATGGTTATTTGAAGCAAATTTGGCATTGAGCATTATCATCTCATAGAAATCTCAAGCTCATAATCTAATTGTTGATTAGTAGCACCTGATCTTGAATATGCAAGCAATGTGTATCCACATACATAAAACATGATAAAAACAGTCTCTATAACAGCATTGGATATATATATGGAAGCAAGACTCATCACAATCTATAAAGTTGTCTAAATGATAACTTTACAATTTACAAAGTTATAGGATGTACAAGTTTACAGGTACCTCCCATGTTTTGTTTTTAAGGGTCTCTAGCACCTTGCCTACTCCAGATCGTTACATTCCTATATACACATCCAAATAACTAAAAGTACCCTAATGTGAATTAACTTAAAGGTTTGATTGAAAAGCTGTCATGGAAGGTACAGGAGATGCCCCACCCCCTCCTCCCCCGCCTGCAGCACCATCCCCAACTCCACCACCACCTCCAGAAGCAACTTCAGCAGCTCCTGCAGCAGCTCCTCAGCCTGAGAGAGCAGTCACTCCAGAACCTAAGCGTGAACCAGAAACTCCATCCAAAGTTCCGTCTAAGGATGTTGAGAAGCCAGAAAGTGAAGAGCCAACGGCTGGTGGAAGCATGGAAAAGTGGGTATTAAAAATTTAAATATATATTTATGGCCAAATCAGCCTATGGGGACTCCCATGAAATCAAAGGCTCTTTAGGGCTACCCCATTGTATGAATTGATTAATTAACATTGATTAGTTGTACATTTTTTGCAAGGTTGATCGTTAGCTACACAATTGGGCAGAATTATTGTGTTTGTAAGTCAATGGATGGCAAGAAATTTCCTTAAATTTTGAATTCTGAAGATTTAGTTATGACATAGGTAATGGTTTGCATTGTACAAATTTCAGGGGTAGAAGTATAGCAGAAAGTGTTATTGGTGTTTCTAATTGCTTGGCTGCCTCATAGCTGGTGGGATTTCATACACAAGTGCTTTTGTTTGGTCAGCAGAGCTGTGAGGGGAGTGTGAGGAAAAAAATGGCAGTCTGCCAAAATATATTGTTCGCTCTGGAATCCCACCAGCTGCACTGTATGTTACAAGCTATTGTTTTTTAAATCTTTACGCAAATGTTCAGGGAAAAGGTGACACGTATACAGCCAATATCTACTATTACATAACAACCAAGCTTGATTATGCGATAACGTGACTCTCTCCTTGCACATGCTGCATTTTTCGTGTGATTGGTAGATTTGTTGTCATCCAAATGACATCCTGACCAGGGACAGCTTATTTGTTTTCATAAACCAATTGTGATGCTGCGCTCTTTACCAACAGCCTAAACTGCCATCCAATATGATCCATATTCAAAGCAATAATGAACATTACCACTTTGTTTCCAAACATCCTGAGTCCATGATTTTTATTTAAAACACTGAACATTTCAAAGTTTTCGTGGTCATGCATGAAACAAGAGAAAATCAACCAAGTTGAACGTTAACAAATTTGCAGTACTTAATGATTTTCCGATTTTAGAGCCATCCCAAAAAAATTTATTAGTATTTCTCAAGGCTTTGAAGTTTGTAAATTTATTCCACAAAACACCATGATCTTCTGCCTTGGCATTAAGCCTTGGATAGGTACCACAAAAGCTTCCGCTGTGGACCTTTCAAGGCTGAACACCCTAAGTGGTATCAAAGCAGCTTTTAAACCCCTAAAGGTATGATTAGCACTCACATCCTTCTTATAATGAAGGGCGTTACCCCCTCCAGGATATGAGTCAGTTGGTTAATAAAAATTTGTGAATCATTTGATGGTCTGTGGGTGAGTTGGTTTGTAGCTAGGTCATTACAGTGTAGATATGGGTCAGTGGTCAAGTACTCAAGCTCACCAGTCTTTTCAACTGGAAGGCATTGCAGTCTTATTGTTAGTGCAGACTGGCCTGCAGATCAAAAGGTACAAGTTAAACATTACCTTGGTTCATTGTCTTGTATTTGTTGACAAGACAAGCCAATCTCACTCCCAGTGACTACATGCTTGAAAAATAAACATGAAATAAGTGTTGATCAGCCTGATTAGTTCCTTAATGCAGGATAATGTGTTGATCTCAGCTTTTTTGTAAAATGGAGAGAAGGGGATACAGTTGGGTGTTTTGAATTCCACATTATTTTGAACCGACAACCATAAAAATTCCCCTTGATCATGAATTTGATAGATGATTCAGATATTTAGTATTGGCTATTTGGAACCCATGCTCTTTGAAACTATTCCTTTTTTTCTTTTCATCTGAAAGTTCAAAATTAACATGGTTCAACTACATACATCTACAGATATTTGAAAAGAAAAACGGTTGACTGCAATCCACCATCAGTTCCATTAGCTCAAACAAGCAGAACACCATTTTAATGTCCCAGCTTACATGTACCTGCCTTCTCCGAGTTTAAAAACACAGGCTGAGTGGGCGGAGGGAATAATAAAATCCTAATAAAGGAAAGGGGCTTACAATGTATTTATATTTTTACCCTTTCTTTTGAGAGCAGGGATCAGCAGAAGAACTACATTGCAATTGTAACTACTTTGTCTGTTTTAATTAATACATTACAGAATCCAGGAAAAGCCATCTGGCACTGAAGATTTACTAGCAAGAAGTGAAGCTAGGAAAAAGCTACCTGATAAAAATCTTGACTTCCAGGTTTGGTTCTTTATTTGTCTTCAAATTTATTTATCCATGGTGTAGTTGTCTGATCTTAATTATGATTGCTTTTTAGGTACATGGAATGGTTTTTAAGTAACTGTTTTTAGGAAACAGAGATATCATCTAGGGATCATGTGCCAGGTTCTTTTATTGTCCTAATTGCCCTAAAGCCCTCGCCTTTTTTCCATTTGATGTTCCTTACACCAATTTTTTTATTAAGCTTTTTGTAATGCTTCCCAATAACCAAATGCCTAGAACAGGTACGTGATTGTTGCGGCAATTGAAATGCAGGGTTAACAGGAAGTTAACTGAACCATTTACTATTTGATTTGTCAGGTTAGAGTGAGGATTATAGAGGGACGTCAGTTGGCTGGAGCTAATATCAGTCCTGTGGTTCGTGTGAACATAGATAATCAAACAAGACAAACAAAGGTTATCAAATCCACCAACAAGCCATTTTATGATGAGGTTTGTAAAACAGGAATGTTCATATGTGTGCCACAAGTTATAGATGTATTGTTTCTGTTGGGTTGTTGGGAATAAAATTGTTTTCATACTCAACTTGTGCTCAGATCACAGGCATTTAAAGGCGTATTCACAGCACAATAATACATGTACTGTATATTTATATATTAATTATAGGTCAAATTATTCTCACATTTCCAAAAACCTGGATCTTTCTTATGGTATATCATAGGACAGATACAAAGATGACCTAATAAATTCTCTTTTTGTTTTTTTTATATATAACAAATAGATTCCATGTTGCCATGTGTCCAGTTATAGATCACAGAAGACATCAAAATGTGGTTTTT
>OMLO01002564.1_pt1 | contig 14761 bp, 9 predicted proteins | sample 1674811 | NCBI WGS metagenome assembly OMLO01 (sample SAMN06265003, study PRJEB25207) | coral metagenome | isolation source: Coral host | place: Mexico:La Bocana,Puerto Morelos, Mexico | collected 2008-11-13
AGGATAGTTGCAAGCTGAGCGTAAGTTTTCTGTGAAGGAGTCGACGGAGAGCATAGGTCCGAAAGGACATCGTAGGCCTTGGCGCCCATAACAGAAATCAGTGTTGCTCGGCGTTTGTGCCTGTCTGTCGAATCTGTTGGAACACCATTTGCGACGAAATACTGTTCCAGTCGCTCCAAATAGCAATCGATGTTCGTCGAGTCTGGATCAAACTCTTCTATTTTACCTAGGCTCGGCATTATCCGGTCCTCATCACCAGAATGTTATGTTTTCGGATGAGAAGTGCAACAACAACACACAAGATGGCGGAACTCAAAACTGTATTAGCGCGTGTACAACACTGCGGGCTCACATCCAGGCACTAAATAATTATAGTATGAGGTAATGAACCATAACATTTCACTTGCACCATGTTATCAAATGTGCTGATGAGAGCTTCTTGGGCAACAAGGCCATCATTTCCCGCTGAGAGACAACATTCTTTAACATTCTTTCCAAAAGTCTCTCTCCTCCTTTCACAGAGGTTATTTACTTGACCCATCAAACCCATTGCAGTGCCTCTCAGGCAAGAGGTCCGGATCTGCCTCAATTTCTTCAATTGTACACCATCGCTTCAGTTTCAGTGCGCCTTGAATTCTTTTTTTTTTAATTAGAGCACTCACACTATTTACAATACTACAACAACTACAAATACAAAAACATTACTTATAAACTCAACATACTAAGTAAACTGTAAACTGTAATAGATTACAATAACATTACATGGCTGACAATACTAGCTTAAACATACGGAACAATACATTTATGTTAAAATACAATCACATTAGCAATAGAAAGTTAGAAAAGAAGTGATACAATAAATAGTTCGAATAAAGTTATTTTTTTACATAGGACAAGATTTTTTGTTAATGAATGTATTATTTACAACAAAAGCACTACATTACTACAACAAAGTCAACATAAGGAAAAAACAAAAGAAAAAAAGCATTAATAACATGTAAATGTCTGTGCAGTCTTTCTACAAAACATATTTTCTAAAGTTACAATACATTTAATTTACTGTTACAAAATTTAGCCAAAAATAAAGAAATGTTACAAAAAGAAGGTCTGAACAGTTACAACAATGTGGGCAGGGAAGAGAATCAATAATAATTGAACCAATTCATTAAATTAATTTCTCAAGTTTATATTTATGAACAATTTTATTTATAAAGTCACGAAGTAATAATAAATCTTTCTGGAGTTTTCTTTTGTAGATGTAGTAACGCAGAAACATGATAGTATAATTTATTTTTTATGAAATGTTGTGCATGCAGTTGACATACCAAACAGAAATTCTTCAGTAGTTAGTCTGAAGGTAGAATTGTATGTTGTGTTAAACCACTGCAACACCTTCTGGTAGACCGGCAATTTATAAAGCTGTGATCAATGGAGTCTACTTTACCACAGTAAATACAATTACCATCATCTTTGAGTTTAAATCTGAAAAGTTCTTTTCTAGTTACGATAATTCTGTGAATAAATTTAAAATTAAATTCTCGTAGTTTATTCTCTTTACACGACTTCCAGCCTAAAGTAAATATCTCTTTCCACGATAATTTGAAGGGATTTATTGACTTAATCCAATGTGTAGGCCCAGCCGGCGGATTAGTGTGCATTTTATTAATAAAGAGCCAGTAGAATTCTTTTGATTTTATCTTATAGTGATCTATACTCTTGCTGTCATCAAGCGGAAAGCTGGCCAAGTCAAATTTAACTTCACGTGATGTCCAAAAGAGAGTTTCGTATTCTTTGCTTTTGCTAATAGATTATTGGAGATGGCATTGGTTACTTGATAGTAATGAAGAAAGTTGGTCTTTTTAAAAGAATATTTGGATTTAAATTCCCAAGTGAAAGGAAATTTCCATTAATATCTAAAAGATCCATTATAGTTCTGATTCTTTTACTGAACCATTCTTCAAACAAGAAAGGTTTCCCATCAACTAGTATGTCTTTGTTATTGAGGAGAATCATATCACTGAAGTTATTATAATTATAAAAGACCTTGAGTTTACTGAAGAACAAAAGGATGTGAGGGAGGTAATCAAAGTCCTTCACTCGATAATTACACAACAATAGGAAACCTAGACCACCATGTTTTTTAAAGAAATATTCAGGAACTGTCCTCCAGTTAAAATTTCCAGCCTTTAAGAGTCTGGGAATTCATGCTAGTTTTAGAGCTTTATTTATAGTTTCAATATCCGGCATGCGTAAGCCAAGATTAAAGAAGTACTTGATAGGACGTTCACTTTGTTCAACCCAAAGACATTTGGATCTAAATTTAGCTGCTTCCCCTTTAACATCATATAACATTTGTAGTTCTTTTTTTCAGATTATCATATTGTTTTAATTCTTCATCTAAAGTGAGTGCATCGTTGCTTGCACAGATTTTCTCATCAAGTTGATCAAGCTGATTCTTAAAGGAGATCTCACGTCTTCTATTAATTTTAGCTCTCCCTTTAGAGAAAGAGATAGTTGAAGTTCTTATTTCCATTTTAAGAAGTTCCCCAAAAAGTTGCTTATCCTGGACATGACTATATTTTCTTTGAAATTCTGGGTAAGAGTTTTCGATTAACCGTATGCAATTTTAATCATTAAGTAGACTGTTGTTAAATTTCCAAAAGCCCGGTCCACATACTGATAGCTTTTCCCACTGTATTGATCTGGATCTGGAGCAGCAGACGTTTGAATATCCGCTTTTCGCACATATTGTGAGAGGTGTTTAGCAATTAAAAAATAATCTATTCTCAACTTAATCTTTAGAGATTTAGATTCATATGAATACTTGTTAATGTTTAGGTGTTTCATTCTCTGTATATCAATGAGGTCAAACGTCCATTGTAATCAAAACAGAGTTACGAAAGCCAGTTGGCTTCCACAAGGAGCTGCCTTTTTTATCCTTTTTGTCAAGGTACAATTCCAGTCACCACCGATGATAAGATTTGATAATTCCGATTTGTCAATGATCAAGTTGTTTAGATTTTGAATAAATAGCATTTGTTCCGCATGATTATTAGGTGCGTAAACATTACAAAGAGATAGTTCCAAACAATCAATTTTTAAGTTAATTAAGACAAATGTACCAAAGGTGTCGTAATGGGAATAAATAACTTTATAGTTTTTGATTGATGGTTCTATTAATATGCAAACTTCCTTGCTATGCCGAGTGCCGTGCAAAGAAATTGTTTCACCTCCACATTCATGTCTCCAGGATGATTCATCACTTTGATCAGAAAAGGTTTCTTGTAAAAAATAAAAGGATGCTTTTTGATCTTTAAAAAAGCAAAAAATATTCCTTCTCTTTTTACTTTCCCTTATGCCACGCACATTTAACGAAACAAAGCTACAATAATTCTTGTTCGACATTGATAAATGTATCATAAAATTTCAACACACAGAAAGAAAACACGAAACTTGGTATAATAAACACAATCACTAGACACTAATTATCAATAGTAGGGGCTAACCTCTGAGTCTAACCTAAGCTTATTCCCATCCTCTTCATTGATTGCACATTTGAAAGAAACAAAGGGAAAAAAATCTAGGATATAGAAGCAGTGATCTCGCAACACAACTGCTCTTATTGAAAGAAATCATTTATAAACGGGGAGGGAATGGTAATTATCCAACTTAACAGACTTGAATATTACATATCTTCAGAGTAATCTTCGTGAAGAATCCTGCTGGGGGCTCCCTCAGGAGAAGTTTTAACGAACACTTTCCCATCAATTGTCCAGACACTTAATAGTACTCCTTCTTGTTTCTTTTCGTGTCCAATACCCACGAGGTGACGTTGATTTGATCTTGTTGCCGAGGCAAAACTTGGAAATAAATCCGCTAATTTAACATTTTTCAACTTTACTCTCTCTTTATACAATTTGGTTTTAACCTTGTGACGTGTGAACTTAGCAATAATTGCATTAGTTCCCTTGTGCCTCAATTTATGAGAAATTTCGATATTGTTGGGGGAAATATCAACATTTATTACATTTGCTATTTTTAAAACTACATCTTCAGTTGTAGTGTAGCAGTCTTCGGGAATGCCAACAATTTCCAAAGAGTTTTTCCTCGTATATTGCTCTAGGTCATCATGAGCGGACCAAAGTTTTTGTGACTCCTCTTCCACCTTGATTAAACGTTCCTTGGCATGGTTAAGATCTGCTCTTAACACATTTTCATTTGTCAATCGTCTCAGTGATTCCTCAATCTCGTTAAACTTTTGCCCTTGTTGATGTAAAGATGTCTTGATGTCAGTTATTTTGTCCTTCATACTTCAGTTTTCCTTTGAAATATTCTTCACAGCTTGCTGTAAATCAGCTAACATATCCCTCAGTACCACAAGAGTAGGTTCTTCGGATCATGTGTACTAATGACACCCGCAATCGAGTGTCGATCGATAGTAGTGATCAACACCTCGATCGACCTGCGATCGACATGTCAGTTGCCGCTCGGTCGATACATGATCGACACTCGACCAACAACAGGCGATAGTCGGTCGAGTGTCGACCAACACACGTGTCGGGCGATAGTCTCCTGCTAGTCGGTCGATAGGCTGTCGACACTCGGCCGAGTATCGGCCGATACTCTATCTACGCTATGCTGACACCCACAGTCGAGTGTTGATCGATACCATCCATCGATCTCCATCCATCAACATAGCGGTCGCCACGCTGTTGAAAAGCTCATATGTTTTCTCTTAAATTAGCCTGCATAATACGGACAACGCACACTTCTGTTACCCGAGTGACACGCTATCATACAAAGTTAACCTCGCTTTACGGACAATTGTAGTCTGTGCACTATAAATATTATCCTTGTCACGTATATGTGCTAATTGCACCCTGTTAGAAAATGAACACTTTATGAAGATTAATTATTTTATTACTGATACAGTGGCATAAGAAAGTATTATGTTGTACAACAACTGTCTTTCTTCCGGTGTTTGACCCTTGCAGACCTTAGTCTGAGACATTTCACCACTGGAATGGCGTAAGATTTCTTTAGTTTCAACTTTTGAAAGTTACAGTTAAGATATTAAAGATGGTTATGTGATTTCACTGTAGAACAGAAGTTTACGTGAATATAATGTAAACATATTTTGACTCAGAAGAGATAGAGCATAAAGGTATATCTTACATTAAAAAGCAGCGCATAGCTTTTTGCAGGCCCTTTTTCTCGAGCCAGCCGCAAACGAGCATGGTTTTCCCTTAATCCTTTCCCAGACCTCCGCAATGTTTTCGATCAAGATAAGAGAAGTTCGGACAAAGTGTTATTGAATTTCCAGATACTATAACTGTAACATGTTTTAAAAATACTCTTAAGAAAATAGACTATAGAATAACTGATGATCAACGTGGAAAGGAAGATTGCTGCTGTAAGAAAAAATTACTTTCAACGGACACGACATAGAGTACCCCCTGCGTAATTAATCGAACCAAACATGACAAGAAATAAATCAAACTCACTCGAAGTTTAGTCGATGTTATTCTGGCATTCAGTGTTAATCATGTTATTAAAAACCATTTGAAACTGTTCTAAAAAAAACTCTGACGAAAACAAAAGAGAGTTGTCCAAAATTTAATTTCTTATAAGTTTTTTTTATAACATCATGTTAACTTTTAGATTTTTTAGATCAGTTTCAAATCGTTTTTTAGTAACACGAAGTCTAGTACTTCCATTGTTTTACGATTGGTTCGCCAATCGCACATGTCATTGAACTCCAAGTTCAATAATAATAATAATCCGACAAAAAAAATAAGAAGAATAAAACAATAGCTACTACGAAAGTCGAAAGCTATAGAAAGTTCTACCAGCAGTTCTAGTTCCGGAACGGAAAGCCATTTGTCCTCGTCGCATTCTGATGACCATCACACTCGAAACAGGATCGAAATTGTCAAGAGAAAGCGCTTCGAAGTGGGTTCCTGAATGTGACAAATGGCATTAGAACGTATCCATATTTTAAAAAATTGTCAGGGGAGGATGCCCTCCCCCTGACATCGCCAAGCCTTTCGGCCCTCAGTTCAAATTCGTTCCTACAGGCCTTAAGTATACAACGTAGTGTCGTTAGGCTGATGATAAAGAAAATACTGTTAAGCAGTCCAGATTTGAAGGGGGGAGTCACTAGAGGGGGAATTTAAAAACTATGTGTACCTGTGGAAAAATCCTGGTTACGCTATTGCTTGCAATACTGTTCTTTCCTCGCCTCAGTTTAGTCACTATAAAGCAGCCACTTTGCGGGCGGATAACGGAAAAGCAATAGAGAACCCCGCTTTTTTCACAATTGGCCATGTTTTTATCGAATAAACCAGGAGCCTCTCCTGGAATAAACCTATTACAAAAACCTAGTCAAAAATAAGCCGACCCAGTGGGAATTTGGCCAACCCAGTGATTTTTTTCCCGAGAACCCGGCGAGGATAAAATTCCACTTTGTCTGTTACTTTTCAGAAGCCTTTTCCTCTGTAACCAATGTATGAGAGCCAATTTTGTCCTTAAATCATTTGAGTAAATAAGAGGAGCAAGTCTTTCGCGGAAAAAGTTTGGCATGTCCAACAGAGTAACGTGTGCAACTGCTCATTTGCAAACCAGAAGCAAAATAATTCATGTCACCTGGACACCAGTAGACCGGAACAACGGAATATAATAACACAATACCTCAAAATTACCGCTCCGGCAGGAGGAGTGGCTGTAATGAAAGTGTTGCGAAGATAATTTTGGAAGGCAAAAAAAGCATGCTGAGTTTTCTCCAATGAAGCAAGGGTTTGTGAGCTTCGTTTGTTCGAGTACTCGATTTTACTGAAAAAAAATTACGGTTCCAAAAGTGCATTTCCTTCCGGCTACGTTTATTTCTTTTTTTCAACCACCTTTGTTCTCTTTCTCGTCCAGCTCTCATTGGAATCGGACAGCGCCTGAGCGGCTTCATGACTTAAGCTTTGTCCAAAAACTGCCAGCTGTGCAAGTAAAGCCCTTCACACCCACGGGATATGAGTGGCATATTCCGACAAAAAGTAGTATAGTAGTATTTTCTGTATTTCCCTGTCATTGTATTTTTGAGATATGTTGGTATTAACGATTTTTCCTATATTCTTAAACTGTATTAGCGCTTTTGCGTTTAAGGTACATGTAGCTTGTTGATAAGAATCCTGATTCCGCCTTCAAGTAATAACGTTCATCTGGTGGGTTCAGCCGTAGCAATTGACTTTGCTGGGAGTAAAATTAATAAGGGGACAATGTCTTTGGCATAAAAGTCAACCCAAGAACACATGTCTATTTCAAGATGCCCGCCGTCTGTTTTCATCAAATCCCGGCATCATTGCTTGTTTCTGCTGATAAAGAGCTTTCCGTTCCCTCTAATGCGTCAATTATATTACAATTATATTGGCGTCAGAGCGGCTTCATGGCTTTGACCAAAAACCACAAGCTGTGCAAGTAAAGCCCCTCACACCCATGGAATATTGGTTGGCACATTTCCACGAGAAGGAACAAAGAGTAGTAATCCCTGATCTTCATCTTCTGGTGATCTTGAAAAATCCATATTAAGTGGAACTTAATATTTCCATTTTAGCGGAGAAAAGTTTGGTATGTCCAACTGAGTAATTACACTTGTAATATTGGTAAAACTGCCTTACCACACAGATCACACAACACCGCTCGTTCAAGTAGCGAGAATAATCAAACTGTTGCCAAAATAACTCTGGAAACCAAAAAAATCATGCTGAGTGTCATCAGTATTAAAATAATTGAAATTCCTACACCAATAACGTAAACTTCTGCGAGGTTTCTTTTTAAAGATAGTTCAGATACTCAATTTTACTCAATTCCAAGACAGCATGCTGAAGAATACTTCCTTGATGGCAATTTAACAGCGAACCTAAGACCACTTTCTCTTATCAAGAAGCGTGCCGTCCTTTCCTTGATACTGTCAGTCATATCCTAATCTATTGTGCAGTTGTCCATATGGTTACACCACGGGTGGCCTGGAAATATATCCTTTAACAAACCAACACTTCAGCACATTTGCTTGTCAACTCGAAGAGAAGAGAGCAGAGAAAGGCATCATGGCTAGCACCTCAAGAAAGAGAACTTGCAAAATATGTGGTCTGTCGGATGGACATACACTAATTGACTGCCCTTTTAAATGTACCTTTTGCGGAAAATCGGTTAAAAGTTGCGCTTGCCAAGATTCCAGTCTGGTGGAAGAAATTAGAAACTCGGACGAGTTACCACTTTGTCAGGAAGATGGATCATCAGCTTCACAGCCTTCAGCAAAGAAAGAGAACAAAAAGGAGGGGTAAGGGTATTTTTTGTTTTTGGTATCTAGTATATTCGCTTAAGTCACATAAGAGTTATTTTGCTGAAACTTTTTCGTGGTTACATTTTAATACAGCAGTAAAAAGACCACGTGGCAGAAGAAGTACGAAGAGATCAAGGAGGAGCTAGCGGCGGCTTTGGAACAAAGGGACAATTGCAAAGCTCTATTGCAGAAAATGGAAGAAGAACACTTGGAGACAATAAAAAAGATGAAGCGCCGCATCGACGATTTGGAGGGTATGTCGAATAAAGTGTTTGCCTACATATATTCAGTACAGGTCGTTATGACGTAAAAAATATTTTATTTAACCCAAGGACTTTACAGCTGGCTTCGACAGATCGTTTTTATCTTCAATTTGCGAAAGAAAAAATTTAAAAATGCGAAGGTTATTTATTATCTTAATTCCACCTCAAACAACTCGCTGTTCGACTAAAAAAGCATGAACTAAGCACTGACTAAGTCGTCGTAACATATGCCAAAAAAGGTTGAGAAGTGTTTCTCTTAATTAACTTTGTCAAAGGACGGGTTGCATTTTCAATATGACAAATCTATGGCTACTGCCGGTAGCCTGATTAAGACCTTCAATCCTTGGAAAGTTAATTCTAAACACCACATCAAATAAAGGCCACATCAAATTTAAAAGTTGCCGTGTTAACTTGAAAGAGCACCGCCCCTAGAGTAAGCGACGCACTTCTCGACAACAGTGCCGCGTGCTGCTAATTGGGAACAATTTTTAAAATTCCTTGAGCAGTACTTAACAGAAAAGTGCTTTAAATTGTATCCATTCAATTGCTTACCCAGTCGCCCGTTGCACAGCAATTATGAGTACATTCATATGCTATCTCGCGACTGAGATGCCAGACTGTAAAATGTAAAATGATCTACTTTGCGACAGCCTCCATCTGTCAGAAATTACAACAGTGCTCGCAATTGTAATTTAAGGCATAACATGGTCACTGTTAACAAAATCTGGTCAAAATTTTCAAAAATGCGTTTTTTCTCAGGTCTTTAGTTAGACAAAGTATTCTTGTTTGTTCTGTTGATATATTAAAAATTTAAAGGTTTCCACAGACCTTTGCGGGTAGCCTGTGTACAGCTGCTCCCTTCATTATGAAAAAATTGATTTTTTTTTCTCAGGAGAAGGCAGCTGTACACAGGCTATTTGCGGGCGTCATTCGCGGAAAAAGTTATGAGCAAGGTGTTCTGAATGCCACAACCACAAACTATATATCAACATAAAGCTTATGAAATGTACTATCTAGAAAAAAATGTTTCGCTTTAATTTTATCTTACCTTAAGATGATTGCGAGACAAATCAAAACGTGTTTAATTAATGTCAATATCTGTCGTCGCTTGACTTGTCCTAGTGCGATCGCGAATTTTAGAGTCTACTAAACATTCCCAAGGACAGCCAAACTTCAAAGGTTCCGATGTCCTGCTCCAAGGCAGGACAAATGAGACAATTAACAGAGAATACAATAGCTGGTGTTTGTGTTGTAATTAAACTCGTCAAAACTGACGAGTCGCAAGGTTAATTCCCGTAATTATATTACACTAGAACATGACGGTTAAAGTGGTACTATGGTGAGAATCGCATCTTTCCGATTGAAGCCATTTTAAAACATAAAAAAGTAGTCTGTATAAGAAGAAAATGCTGTTACTATTTTCAAATATCTCTTTTCGTTCCAGAGATAATCAAATTTTTAAAATATGCAAATTAGCCAATTGATGACCTCATACACTCGACTAAAATTTTGATCAAATATGACGAAGAAAGATATCTCAGGCAGTTTGTTTCAGAAATGTCTGATTCTTTGCAGTAAGATGCTACTAGTTGTGCTCCACAATACAAATGCAACAGTTTTGTTACCATGGCAAAATACTGTTCCAAACCTCCCCAATATTGAAGGCTTTTCTGGGCACCTTTGTCATTCCATTTTGATATTTGTATGTATGATCCAGCAAGCATATGAATATATTAGCTCGAGTTTGTGGCACCATTTAATTTTTTTTTGTGCTGAAAATCATCAACAGATTGAAATAAAGTAGGTGGGGACTGGAAAAGAGTGAGTTGCCATGGGAACATAATTTTGGCCAAATTATGTGGAATTTGTCGCGGGACATTTGAAATGTCTGGCTCTAGTGCGATTCGGCCCTTATTCAACCGCACGATCCTGACACGGTTTTGTAGATTAACGCCCATGATTGATATAATGCCGTAGTTTTATCCGTGCGGTGGAATAAATATATTAGAGCCTAATTTCCTATTTTTAGGCCGAAGTAAATATTTTCTGGTGACATCCTGGCACGTAAAGACAACCCAAAAATGTTCTACTGTGCAACTTCAAATTGTATAAAAATATAAAACCGCGAAACAAAAAGGCTGGTAATTCAGTTTAGCAAACATCGTTATGTTTCCATCTAAGGGCTTGTGCGTGTTTTTCCAAAGAAAAATGGTTAAAACATATAGAGTTACTTTGGGAATGTCAATTTTATTAGCTTTATATATAGTTTGAGTAGCGCGCGTAGGAAGATTTTTCCGTAAGTCACTATTAAGTTGCAATTAAACAATTCCTTTTACTTACGTCTTTTTGTTCTAAAAATTTGTACACCCTTCGGCTTACTTAGAGGCCCTGTCTCTGCAAGCAAAACTTATTTCAGAGACAACCTTAACCTCAGTCCTAATGCAAAAAACTAATCGCACAAACGAACAAACAAAAACGAAATGTATGATATGTAGTAAGCAAGCAACCGGATAACAATGAAACATGCGACGCTCCAGCGCAATTATCTAGGCTTTTGTGCAGAAAAAATAATCCTTTTTCCAGTTTAACTAATTTGTACACCAAAACAAATCTCTTTGGAACAGGAAGTACCAATAGTTATGAACAGAGCCTAACTTGGCTAAATCAGAACATTTTTTTCTGTTAGGAGAAATTACGAAATGCAGATGTGTAAACAGAAAAACACGTGAAGAAAGCAGCTCGTCAGAGGAGAGTGAAGCTGGCGAGGACAATGATGCGGACGATTCCGATGAACAAAGCAAAAGCGATGACCGAGGAAAACACGGGCAAGACTTACATAAACAAAGAACTAAAAAGTGTGGGAAAGGTATGGCAGTTTTTCTCTTGATTTCTAGTTAAAATCCCACGCCGACCACCTCCCTTACCCCTTTTTGGACTTCAGTGGGCAAGTTTTAGACTTGTTTTAACGCCAAATATCAACAAAGGCACACTTGAACTTAAAAGATAAACGGATATGTTGGCGTGGCTGGGGGGAAGGAGGGTCAGAGTGACTGCTACTTGAATCGATTTTAATCAATATCTTTATTATTGGTGTTGTTATTGTTTTCGTCTATTAAAATGGCTAAAAATTTGGCCACAGGCGGCCTGGGTCAATATCTTCTAGTTCTAAATTTGCAAATGACAACGTTAGAATTTCAATGATTAGTAAGCTGCACTGTATTGCAATCGAATTGCGACATTTGAAGCATGTAAAATAAACCGAAGGTACTGGACTTGAAAGAACTTATAATAATTTGATTCACAATTTGATTCACACTTTACGTTACCTCTCATAGTGACGGGCCTAGATCTTGGAGGAATTCACGCCCGTTATGAAGAAGTCCTAAGGGTAATGAATCAAAGAAAGTGTTCCCTTGCCAAGGCTATGGAGAAATGTGGAGTGACCAGAAATACTCTAAGAGGTTTTATTGGCATTTGTGAACTAAAAATCTTGGATCAAGATAAGTTCAACACTGTTGTTTCCACGGAGAGGGAGCGTAGTGGAAAGCCGTCGGTCAAAGACATAGAGCAACGTTGCCGAGTTGCCCTGTCAGAGTACAGGGCCCAGTCCAAACGGTTCAAGGAAGAAGGCAGACTTCTGCCTTTCTTTCCTGAAGGAAGTTTTTACAATGGAAAATGACATTGAACAGTATCATAGTTGAGGGGAAAAAACCAAACTTCATAAGGTTCCCATTACAGGGAATGATAGAAACATAGAAAAGTTTTCGTTCAATTTTGAGATATGCAATTTGATATCCCTTGATCGCTTAAGGATGTTCGCGCAAAAATTTTTTACTCGATAGATTTTTTTTAAACTTCTACCACGGACAGATAATGATTTACTTGTTTCAAAAATGAAATAAAAATTGGGGGTCACCGACTTCGTTTCAGAGATAAGGCGTGTGGAAAACTAGTCTGATTTTGATAAATTGGTGCGCGTAATTCAGCATGGTCTCCAGGGTCTTCAGGTTAAAATATCAAAGATAAGTCAACAGAGGCAAAAAATCCTAATAATATTTTGTAGAAGTGAATCTGTGGCATCAATAATATCAATTACTGCCATCATTTTCACAAACCTTAACCCTTAGAGAGGCATTTGAAACTGACGCACGGCTAAACGAAAAGGTCAAATGAACGGAATTCGATGGAGCGTTTTGAAAAGTATTCAAACTTCTACTCGATAGATTTTTTTCATTTTTTTGCAAAACGTAGAAAATCGGTAGAAAAAATGGCCCATTGGAAGAAAAATAGGGGTCACCGAACGTCCAAGATCGTTAAATCCATGCAAAGTCATAGCAATGGCAGTTTGCCCCTTTATTGTTCTCTTCACTACTTAGCATGCGTGCTCGATGAATGACGTGGCGTGTGTATTTCGTGCGCAGTAAGGATGCGCAGAAACAAACGAACAGAAACGCGAACGTCCTTAATCTATCCAGGGTGATTTTGAGTGAAAATAGATCAACCAGAGAAAGTGTGTTAGTTTTTCTTTTAAATGTTATTGTTGTTTGTAATGCGAAAAAGATATGAATCGGTTTCCTTGCTCTTTTAATGTCAAATTATGTTTCGTAAAAGCTTTGTCATTTTTACTTCCCTGAGAAAGGAAGAAACAAGGTCTAAATATGATAATAAACCCAATGTTACATACTTGATCTGTCCAGGATGTGTGACTAATAAGACTTATCCAACCTGTCCTTTGTTATCTTATTAAGAAATAAAAAGTTGCCCTTCAGAAAGAAAAAGATCTTATGCAGGCTGCTTCTAAACAAATCCTCACCAGCTATACATAAAAAGATCTTTTAAAACGTAAAATCGTCGAAGTGATAATCTTCAACGGGTGTTGTTCTCTTTAATCGAGAGAGGGCGACTAGCGACGGATTTGGCCTTTAAAATTTGCGGGATTGCGGACTTTTCGACTCGGATCATCCGGTACGACTTTCTCGCATGCAGCAAATGGTCCAAAGTCATGTTGTAGACCTGTCGTAAGCTTGCTGCATGTGGGAAAGTCGTACCGTGTAAATCGTAAGTATTTTATTAGACAGGGGAGGGGGAAGGGGTGGGAAGGGGAATTGTAGGATTTGGGGGGTGGGGTATGCCATAAAATTTGGCTTCAAAGGGGAAGGGGCGACCAAAAAATATTAAGTGTTGTGATGACTGTATCCGGCTATTATAGTGTAAACAAATCTACCATTATGCCTTAAATAGCGTTTCAGAGGTTCTAAGAAATCGAAATTTTTTCCGGGAGGGCATGCCCCAATAATAACAATATGTGGAACCTCATCAACTCAACCCCCAAGAAAAATTATAAAGAAACAAAAAATTACTGAAAAAGGAAAATCATTTGTGAGTGCCTTTCAGGATTTGATAGTGAATATAGAAGTCACATATTAGTCAATGTTATAACCCAAGTATATTATAGCCTTGTTCAGCCTTACTTCGAATATTGTATGGGGAAACTGTAACAAAGGCCTATCTGAAAAGCTTCAAAATTGCGCAGCACGCCTCAGTTATGTCTGCTAGCTATGAAAGTAACTTGAACGATTTGTTTCGGGCAGTAGGGTGGCCGAAACTCTGTCATCAAAGATTAGGAAAAGAAGCTATCATGATGTATGAGGCCTTGCATGGGCTGACACAAGAATATTTGACATCAAAGTTTGTTTTCCGCGATAGCCTGAATGCTTACCGTTTTAGGGACACTGAAAACAAACTAGCTCTTCCACGTACAACCACGCACTGATTTATCCCACAAGCTAATTAAGCTTTAAACCTTTTAATCTGTATAATCAACATTCAACAAACTATTTATCGAAAGACACCATTTTACTCTCTTATATATTTTGTTTTTTTTAACTAAAACGGGTGCATGTTTATTGAAGAAAGAAAGAAATAATGAAATGTAAGACAACATCTTCTCGCCCTCTATTTGTGGCTTCCTCGATTGATGGACAACACATGCGCAAGTGCTATGAACTAGTCAGCTGATTAACAACACGTACATGTATAATGGTACACTTTCCTACAAGTTGAGCACGAAAAGCGAACAAAGAAGCGAACATAGCGAACTAGTGACATTGCCCTTCCTTTCGACAGCTCGGAAATGACAAAGCCATTTTCCGAGTTAAAAATCATCAAC